>Ga0209395_1004017_pt1 | contig 17690 bp, 12 predicted proteins | sample GOMGulsemesocosm_3_FD_184635 | JGI IMG/M metagenome (GOLD analysis project Ga0209395, IMG submission 184635) | Methane-oxidizing microbial communities from mesocosms in the Gulf of Mexico - GOM9D Gulf of Mexico (SPAdes) (version 2) | ecosystem: Environmental > Aquatic > Marine > Cold seeps... | reverse complement strand
AAAACTAAGCGAATTAGTAAATTAGTAATGCCACTTTTTAGATAGTAAAACAACCGTCATAAATATTGTGACGGTTTTTTTTATTTTAAATTCAATGTAATTATATATAAATAGGATTAAAATCATAAATATACTATCAATGTCAATTATCTTCCTCGTATAACCTTAAGGAATAACATGCAAAAAGCAGCAATTAATGATCAAATCAAATTGGTGGACTCACTAAAATCAGTCGCTACAGAAGGGCAAAATACAGATACTTTAGACATTGATTTGCTAGATTCCTTAGGCGTGGTTACTAAAATTAATAACGAAGACCAAAAAGTGGCAACTGCAGTGAAACAAGTATTGCCTCAAATAGCTAAAGCAGTCGATAAAATTGTTATTGCATTTAATAAAGGCGGTCGCTTAATCTATATTGGTGCAGGTACCAGTGGTAGGTTAGGTATATTAGATGCGGTTGAATGCCGCCCTACATTTAGTGTATCTGATGATATGGTGGTGGGTATTATTGCCGGTGGTCAAACAGCCATACAAAGTGCAGTTGAAGGCGCTGAAGACAACAAAGCGTTAGGCATACAAGATTTAAAAGATATAAACCTTACAGATAGTGATGTATTAGTTGGTATTGCAGCCAGTGGTCGTACTCCTTATGTTATTTCTGCTATGAATTACGCTAAAGCGCTTAACTGTGATGTGATTGGTGTGACATGTAGTCCAAACCAAGGTGTCTCAGAAGTGGCTGATATCGCTATATGTGCACAAGTTGGCCCAGAAGTATTAACCGGTTCAACAAGAATGAAATCTGGTACGGCACAAAAGCTTATTTTAAATACTTTAAGTACAGCAAGTATGATTAGAATTGGCAAAAGCTATAAAAACCTTATGGTGGATGTCAGTGCTACCAATAAAAAACTCAATGCGCGTGCTATTCGAATTGTAATGCAAGCAACTGACTGTGATTTTGATACTGCTAATAACGCATTAAACGCGGCTAAATCGAATACTAAGCTCGCTATATTAAATATATTAACGGGTGTTTCTGTAACGGAAGGATCAAAGTTATTATCTGAAAACTCTGGTTTTTTGAGAAAAGCAGTAGATAAAGTTAACTGATTTAAAAAATTAATAATTGAAGATGATTTTTTGTTTTTTTTCAAAATCATTTTTTGCTTTTTCAAATAAAATTTCAATGAATCCTGACGCTTTATATGTTTTTATCAAGGTATTAAAGTGTTCAGCATATTGTGCACAAGGGGTGTGTTTTGAAAATGAAAAATGTATTGAGTTTAAAGCTAAAGAGTCAGAATATTTAAATACATGTGCTAACCCCAATGTTTTTGAGTATGCTTCTAGGTCTCTTTTTGCTGATATTAAATAATCAGCTCGCCCCTTTAAAACCTGACCAAATAAAGCAAATTTATCTGTTACCTCACCTATTTTATATTCATCAGAATTACTAGAAATAAATTCATCAATAAATGAACCAAAACTAGCACCTCTAGGTTTGACTCCTGTTAAATACTTTAAATCTTCCATGGTTTCTATTTGAAGTAACTCGCTGGTATGCACAGCACGAATATCATCATAAAATAAAGTTTCACTAACAAGCCAATCTTTTTCACGTTGTTGATTTAGGTAATGTCCAACTAACATATCTATTTTGCCAGAATTCATATAATTACTGGCACGTTTCCACGGAATTAAACAATTAAACTCTATATTTAAGTTTAATTCTTTAGCAGCAGAACGTGCTATTTCTACGGCAACCCCAGTTGCTACTTGCTGGTTTTTAGGTAACAAAAAAGAGACGGGATACCAATCAGTTGTACAAGCCGCGTTTATTAATTTACATTCACTAGCAGAATTTGAAAAATGCATAAATAGTAGAAGCACTGGCCAAATGTATATTTTTATCATCCGGTAAAATTCAATATTAAAATCACTATGTATATAAATTAGACTAGACTAAAAGGTTATTGATCGGCCACTTTTTAACTAAATGGTTTAGTAAAATGAACAAGAATAATGGTACTAGCGAGTTTAATTTTTTATTTCATTTATGCTTTATGCAATTACTTTTTCAATCATTCTCATCATTTAGCCAAGAACAAACTCCTCAATCAACTGAAATTGAAACAATTATAGTGACTGCAAATAAACGAGACCAAAATATTCAAAAAGTATCTGCTTCGATTATTGCAATATCCTCTGATGAGATAGAAAGAAGCAATATAGTTGATATTACTGGATTAGAGCAGGTTGTAGCAGGTTTAAAAATAGGACGTTCCGGCAGCGAAGTTCGTCCAGCGATGAGAGGTGCACGAACCAATGAGGTAGGTGTTGCTGGAACGGGTATTGCTGAACAAGTGGTAGGAATATTTCAAGATGGCATATATGTATCAACAACCACAGCGGGACTTGGGGCATTTGTAGATATTGACCGTATTGAGGTATTAAGAGGGCCTCAAGGAACCCTATATGGTAGAAATACATTTTCAGGCAGTATAAATGTAATTACTAATCAACCCTTGATGGATGACGTAGAAGTAAAAGTATCCGCACTAAAGGGGGCATATAACCGTAATAGGTTCCTAGGAATTTTTAATCTGCCTTTATACGATGATATGTCAACAAGACTTGTAATGCTCAAAGATGAACATGATGGTTATATAAATAATCATTATTTACCTAGTACTTCCGATGACTTAAGAGAAAAACATCAAATTTATTTAAGATCTACTACTCAGTTTGAACCCTCTGATAATTTTAAGACTCGTTTACGAATAGATTACTCCAATAAAGATGCAAACTCCGAAGCCATATGGGGATATCAGCAAATAGCAGGGTATTCATTGAAAAAAATGGATAATGGTTTATTAAACCCAATCGCTACTATAAAAAAAGGGCACATATATCAACCTGAAAATACAACTAAAAATGATATAGGTCCGTATGATGTTCATAGGAATGCAATTTCCATTGATACACAAGACACTTTCTCAATCACCGCCATGATTAAGTGGACAAGTAATTTAGCTGATTTTAAATGGCACTATAACTATAGTAAATTAAACGGAAAACAATTTTATGATAATGATTACAGCAATGGGGGGATTGATAAAGTTGGTGGTTTTGGCCGTAAAGATAAGCAAAACATTCATTCAAGCGAACTGCTTATCTCTTCATTAAATAACACTAATCTATCTTGGGTTGCAGGCATAAACTATTTTAATCAAAAAGCTGATTGGGCGTGGTTATGGCGAGAAGATACTGATCAAGATGGTATCGCAGATACTATTTCTATCCCTAGTTGGGGGAATCCTGAATATGACCCCCATACTGCAATTTCTAAGGCTATTTTTGGTGAATTAAACTTTAAAATCACACCGCAACTACGAACAATAGTCGGACTTAGATATAACAGAGATAAAAAGTCTTTTACAGGGAATTCAACTGATAACTGGCGTGATACTGCATTATTATATAAAGGCGCATTTGAATATGATTTTCATAAAAATATAATGCTATATATCAGCAGTTCTTCGGGTTACAGAACAGGCGGAGCTAATGATGATCGCGTTGTTGATCGAGGTGCCAAACCTTTCTATGACAATGAACAAGTTGTATCAAATGAACTTGGAATAAAAAGTCAGTTATTTGAAAATAAAGTTCATATGAATTTATCATTTTTTGCAAATAAATATGAAGATGTAAAAGCACAGCTATTCGCTGTAGCCTGTAATGACTTCACATCAGGAAACACCGTTTTAGAATGTGTAGCTCAATCACAATATGCCACATTTGAATATTATGAAAATGGCGGAGATGTTAATTCTCAGGGGATTGAAGCTGAGTTCAATTGGCATGCCTTTGCAAATTTATTTATAAATGGTTCTTTTTCTTGGCTAGATTCGAAATTTTCAAAAAATTATGCCGTAGGTAACCCACAACTAAGACCTTTATTAGGATTTGCTAATATAGAAGGAAGACAAGATATCAATAACCCTAATAGCCAATTTAGCTTTGATGGCTGGCGTCCGGCAATGTCTCCTGAATATACAGCCAATATATCGCTTAGATATGAGTATGCTTTTGGGGAAAATCAATTCCTTATTCCTTATATTCAATTTAACTATAGCGATGAATATTATGCATTTGATACTAATATCAAGGAAGTAAAAGTCGATAAACACATGATTGTGAATACTAATATCAGTTGGATAATAAATGATAATTTTCAAATAGATTTATTTGTTAAAAATGCTACAAGCAAAGCTGTATTAAACCGTGCAGTAGTACACTCTCAAATAGTTAATAATCTTCCCGCAAATTCTGTGCAGGTAAATTGGAATGATCCAAGAACATGGGGAGTTAATCTAAAGTATCATTATTAACAACTAAAAAAATTATTTATGAGTTAACAAATTTACTTAATACAGACTTGATTATTTTTAATTGATAAAAAGTGAATTTAATACAATAATTTTAATTGGAGGGAAACATGAAAATATTTTTGTTTATGTGTTTTATATTTCTATTTTTTAGTCGAACTTCTTTTGCTGATGAATATGAAGTAGGTCAAAAGAATAGGGCATTTACAGTTAAAGAGCTCACCATAAAAGTTGGAGATACCGTGAGTTTTCCAAATCTAGATCCTTTCTACCATAATGTATTTAGTTTGTCTGAAGTGAGTACATTTGATTTAGGGTCTTATAAACAAGGAAACTCAAAAACGGTAGTTTTTAAAGATGAAGGCATTATTGAAGTTGAATGTGCTATTCACCCAAAAATGCAAATGAAAATCCATGTTAAAAAATAAACATAGGTGTTTAAAATGAATTATTTAAAATACATAATTTTATTGATTTCATTTTATTGTTTTGATTTATTTGCCGCTTGTGGTCTCTATAAGCAAGGGTTAGATTGTGGTGTAAAAGTCTACCAAGAGAGATGTGTTTTATGCCATGGTAGAACAGGTTTAGGAGATGGCTTACTTGCATTGGCAATTAAACATTATCCTGATACAAATCTTTTAAAAACGAATTTAAAGTTTGCTCCAACAATAGAAAATATCAACAAATCGATACTTTACGGAGGTACCTTATCTAAATTAAGCAATGAAATGCCACCTTGGAATGATGAACTAACAGTACTAGAAGCAGAGTCTGTTACTGAATTAGTATTTAATCTCATTACTAATTTAGAAATAACCTCAGCATTATTGCGCTCTAGAGAAAGCCCTGTTAAACCAAGCTTAAAATTGGGACGTATTATATTTTCAGGACGCTGTGTTTTATGCCATGGTAAATTTGCTGATGGTAAAGGGAAAATGTCTAAAATAATAAAAAATCCTCCGCCGTTTAATTTACTTTTAAGTGTAGCGAGTGATAGCTACTTAAGAGATATTATAAATAAAGGGGGAGAAGCTATGAAAAGGTCTCCTAGAATGCCACCTTGGAGTAGTGATTTAAATAGCAGTGAAATTGACTCATTAATCATCTATTTAAAAAGCATTCGAGTGAAGAAATGATTAAACGGATGGTTTATTAATGAATAGATATAATAAAAAGAATTTAACCACAAAGTTACTTGTGATTACATTTACAATTTTTTATATACAAATACTGGCGGCAAAAGAAGTTATTTTTGAAGCTGGCCACCCCTCATTGCAAAACTGGCTTTTACCAGATCTTCCTTCAATGCCAAAAGATAATATTTTAAATGAGCAGCGTTCAGAACTTGGAAAAATGTTATTTTTTGACCCACGTTTAAGTGGCAATGGCACAATTTCGTGTGCTACTTGTCATAATCCATTGTTAGGTTGGTCTGATGGATTACCTAAAGGAATTGGAATTAGCGGTGCAAAGCTAGATCGTGCAACACCTGCGATTATAAACGCCGGATTCAACTATTTACAGATGTGGGATGGTAGAAAGAAAAACTTAGAAGACCAAGCTACAGGCCCTATGGATACTCCAACAGAAATGCACACTGACTTTAAGTCAACACTATCTTTTTTGAACAATAACGTCGGTTACTCTAGCGCATTTTCAAACTCATACCCCAATGAAGGCATAAATAGAAAAACTATCAGTAAAGCAATTGCCTCTTTTGAAAGAACAATCGTCAGTAATAACTCTCCATTTGATAAATGGATCAGAGGGGATAAACAAGCCATGTCAAAACAACAAATTAGTGGTTTTAAACTATTTCTAGATCCGAATAAAGGTAACTGTGAAGTATGTCATAGTGCACCTAACTTTGTAGATGATGGTTTCCACAATATAGGATTAAAAGGACAAGATTTAGGGCGATATCCACATAAAAAAATTAGCGTATTAAAAGGTGCATTTAAAACTCCTACATTAAGAGATATCAGTTTATCAGCACCGTACTTTCATGACGGTTCAGCTTTAAATTTATTAGAAGTTGTTGAGCACTATGTAAAAGGGGGAGTGGGAGTGCAAGACTTAGATCCGAATATTTTTCCATTGAACCTAACAAAAGATGAGAAACAGGCTGTTGTTGCATTTATGTATTCACTCACAACCAAACCTGTGCCATTTCAACTTCCCATATTGCCAATCGATTAATATTTTATAATTTGATTCTTTTAGAAGGAAATTCGATGATAAATTTAATTCCTTTTCTGGGTTCACTTTCACACTTTATTGTACCATTTAGACTATGTGTTACTAGGTTATAAATAATGCATAACCCTAACCCATAACAATCTGAACCTCGCTTAGTGGTGTAAAAAGGATCAAATATTTTATGTAAGTTTTGTTTAAGAATACCATTTCCATTATCTGAATATATTAATTTCGTCATGTCATTTTCTTCTTTGAGCTCTATTTTAATGATACCGGAATCAATTCCATCAAAAGCATGACTAAGACTATTTGATACTAAATGAGAGATCAATGGGGAAAATGTACCTTGTATTGCTGTAACAAAAATTTTACTTTCGAATATTAATTCTATCGTATGTGGCGTTTTTTTTATCTCTGGATTTAAACTTAAAACGACTCCTTTGATATAAAAATTTAAATCAAATTCTATTGGTATTTCATTTTTACGATCAACTGCTACCTCTTTGAAACTACTGATTAAGTTTGCAGCTTTATTTAAATTAGAATTAAGTAGCACTGAAGTTTCATTGGCGTCTAATAGATATTGTTCAAAGTGTTCTTTTTGTAGTACACCTGAATTATAAAGGGAAGAAAAATTGTTAGTTTGATCTTGCCAGTGAGTTGCACAAGAAATACAAATACCGATAGGTGTATTTATTTCGTGCGCAACCCCAGTAACTAAATCAACTAGGGATGACATTTTTTCTGATTCGACCAATTTATTCTGCGTTTTTTTTAATTTATCTAAAGTGTGTTGAATTTCATTATTTGATAACTCAAGTTGCTTTGTTCTTTGCTTAACCTTTAACTCAAGATTTTGATTTAGCTTATTTAATTCAAGTTTTGCAGTCCTTAAAAAATGATTGATAATAAATAGTAAAACGATAGTTGCGATGATAATGAGACCTAAAGTTTGTAATGTTTGTAAGGTTTGAGTTTCAAAGCGCAGGAGTAAATTTGTTATTCTCAACTTATCTTCTTGGATTAAAAAATCTAAATTTTTTGCAATATCATTAACTTTAGGTTCAATTGTTTTAATAATTAAAAAAGCTAAGTTATCTTTGTTATTTCTGCCATATTTAATTATTTGCATTCTTTGTGGCTTTAGCTGAATCAAGTTTTGAGATAACTTGTCTACCGTTATATCGTTTTCAAGTTGCTCTTGCAGATTTTGAATTGCTTCATCTAAAACAGAGTTAGCCTTAATTGATGAAATAGTAGCCATTCTAATGTCATTTGACTCACTCACTGCAATAAGCTTAATAAGTGCAGACTCTAATTGGTTAACTGATTTATAAGCAGTGAAAATAACTTCTGATTGTTTTTGAGATTGGCTAAACGTTATTTGCATATCTTTATTTAGCTTAATCAGTGTAAAAGCAGTACTAGTTCCAAGAACAATACAAATAATAAGAAAGGTGACACAAATATAAAAAACTGTTTTTGTGAAGGTAAATTGACTGCTTAATTTACCAAACATTTTAGGCATGAATTTTACCTTTATATACAAATAATTGAAATTAATGTGAGATTTCAATGAAGTTAATAAAAAATAATACTAATAGAATAGTAAGCCTTTTATGTTTTATCCAGAATCTAGATAAGCAATGTATTGAGATAATAAAAAAGATGACGAGGAATAAATAATAAAGCGAGTTAAACCTTAACTCGCTTTATAAGTGATAAATTGTGGCTACTATTTATGCAGGTTGGAACTCTTGTTTTCTAAATAGTGATATGAAATTACTGAAGAAACCTATTAAGAAAATAAAACCTAATATATACCACAAGGTATAATCTTGCTCGATTTCTTTAGCTTCATCTTTCACTTCTTCTAGTTTTTGTCCGGTCACTTGCTCAACCTTTTGCTGTGTATTTGGTTTTGCTTGTTCAGGCGCAACTTGTGGTTGCATATTAGCTAAAGCGAGGGCAGCTAAACCAAATCCGGCACTTTGATCTTGAACATATTCAGTGAACTTTTGGTTATCTGTTACAACATCATGTTCATTCGCGATTTCAGTATAAGTTTCCAGCATTTTCTTAAGCGTTTCTTCATCAGTCTGCCAATAGCCTTTACGCACAGCTTCTAACATACGTTCGATAATTTGTGCTAAAGCTTCTGCATTATGTTTATCAAAAAACTCACGCATTTGCATATCATATTTATCTTCAACATAAACTTCAAAAAACTCTTGCCATTGATCATCTCTGACAGCCTCTGGTGTCATGACTTCCCAGCCCCACATATTGTTCATACGATCTAGTATGGCTGTTGCACCTGCATAACCAGAATCTTGCATCGCTTGTATCCAACGAGGGTGGAAATATCGGCTACGCATTTCTTGGTTTAAGAAGTCTTTCATAGTTTGTGCTTTAACATTATCTTTGCGGCGTAAATTCGAAACATACATTTCAGGAGTTTTACCATCTAAATGCCTAACAGCTAAACCTATGCCACCAAAGTACTGAAATGGGTCATCATTAGTCATCAGTGCATACAGATTAGTTGAGCGTGAGAATATTACGCCATCAGTACCGGATAAAACCTGATTATAAAGCTTAGTGTCAGATACGTTTTCACTCCAACGGCTTTCATCTTTACCAAATGCATATCCCATTCGATCTAAATACAAATTAGCAAGTTTGCTGTCATCTTCCCATGTATCCGATGCTAAGCTAGTAGACGCTAAACCTGTACCATAATTACCAGTTTCATTTGAAAAAATACGAATTGAAGATAAGTAGTCAGCATCTGCTTCGCTCTTACCTTGCTCTATCAAGCTTTGTTTTAAGATATTTGCGTGGCGGTATACAAAATTATTATCTTCTTTTAATTTTGCTACTTTATCTATCGCTTCTGCTAACCAAAGCATCACGTTTGGAAATGCATCACGATAAAGCCCTGTCGCTGAAATAACAACATCAATGCGTGGACGTTTCAGTTCACTATAAGGAATGACTTCTGTGCCAGATACATTACCTTGACGGTTCCATTTAGGTCTTAAACCTAAAGCATGAAGTACTTGAGCTTCTAATGCGCCATGGTGTCTCATTGTCTCTAATGACCAAAGCGAAAACGCCAGTTTTTCAGGATAACGTCCATGGTTTTCAACATAATCAGCGATTGTTTGGTCCATCAATTTAACACCCGCTTCATACGCTTCTTTTGATGGCACTTTTGCAGGATTAAAACCGATTAAGTTACGGCCAGTAGGTGCCGCTTCAGGATTTCTAATTGGATCTCCACCATAACTCACTGGAATATATTGAGCAGATAGGGCGCCTAATAAGTTTTTAATTTCAGCTATTTTTGCAAAGTTATGCCAATAAGTTTTAGCTTCAGTTAAATAGGGTGTTAATGACTCTGGTAAGTTATTTAATGGTTTATTATTAATATAAGCATGTAATGTTTGAAAGCCATCAAGTGCCTGTAATTTAACAACATCCCGTTCATCTCTTTTTAGTGCTTCAGGAATTGCAATATCTGAACTTAATTCATATTCAGCTGCAAGTTTAGCAAAATCTTCGCCTAACATTTGGATCATCGTGCTATATAAATGCGCTTCTTCAGGTAATAAACCAAATATATGAACACCTAAAGGCTGGCTTTGCTGTGCTAATTCATTTAAATGATCTTGGATTTTGCTTACATTCAGATCAAAATTTTGAGTTAAAGTTTCTTGGCTAAGCTCAAGGTCTTTTAATATGTTAAGTTCAGATGATGCTAAAATAATTTGTTGTTTGGTATTTTCTTTAGTTAAACCTTGCTCAAGTACTACAAAGTTACTGATTAATTCATTTAGTTTTGCAACGTCAGTATAGAGTCCCGCTTTTGCAAAACCTGGTGTTAGGTGACTTATCATAGTTGCACGGCCACGGCGTTTAGCTTGCATTGCTTCACCGACATTATCAATAATGTAAGGATAAAATACAGGCAAGTTACCAATAGCTAAACTGGGTGCATCAAATACAGATAATCCACGCTCTTTACCCGTTAACCACTCTTGAGACCCATGCGTACCTAAATGTATATAAGCATTAGCGCCGAAAACTTCACGTGTATATAGATAAATCGCTAAGTAACTATGATTAATTGGTGTTTTTGTGCTGTGGTATAAAGAAGAATGCTCTTTTGCATCTTTACCACGTACGCCTTGTGGTAATACAATTAAATTGCCTAATTCCATTCTAGGGATCACAAAAGCTTGTTCGCCATTATGATTTGCTAACATACCATTATCTTCAGGCTTGCCCCAACGCGCAACAATCGGATCTGAAACATCTTTTGGTAATGCATTAAACCAGTTTAAATAAGTTGAAAGCGGTAGCCAATCTGCAAGACCTTGTTCAATTAACCCTTGTGTATCTTCATTACGATAATATGGACGTAATAATTTACCTGCATTTTTAATTAACGTTTCAGTAGATTTAGGATTAACTTGATATCCCTGAGCTTTCATTTCTTTAGCTATTTCATTGATAGATGAAGGTACATCTAAAAATGCAGCACCGATATTTTTTTCACCCGGTGGGTAATTCCAAATGAATGTCGCAACTTTTTTATCATTGTTTTTTATATGAGCTAAATTAGCATGATTGTAAGCGCGTTCAACTAAAGCTTTTAGTTGCGCTGGCATAACTTTTTTTATGCCTCTTTCATTTGAAGCAATAATAGTTGGATCTGTACTGCCTGTATCTTCAGGCATGACTAAAAAGAAAGGTGTTAATGAAGGAGAAACTCCTGCATTATCAGCTTTAAATTCTGCTGCAGTACCTTCAGTATAATTAAGTGCATGGATCACTGGCACACCAATTTCGGTAAATTCAGCTTTACGTTTTTCTACAAAGTGTAATGAACGATAATTAATTAACAGGTTGATTCTTGCATTATTATTTTCATCTAATAATAGTTGTGGATATGTTAATTCTTCATCATTACCTTCAAAAAACACACCAAATGCTTTGGCACCTTTAGCTTGAAGATCATTAATAATGGCATCAACTATCTGTTGTTGTTCATAATCTACAACAGATCTATGCATTGCGATTGCGATGACTGGCTTATCATTTTTTGCTTGTAACCATTTATAAAACTCAGTTTCATTTGAAGTGACTAAACCATTAAAATCAGGATGATATAAACCCACATTTGGTACTAAAATAGGTTTTTCTGCAGTTTTAGCGCTTAGTTGAAATACATCTTTCGCTAAATAATCCATCAAGTTACCATAGTTAATACGACCTGCATTATTATAATATTCGCCTAATGTTTTTTGTTGTAATGCAGATAAACCTTGGTTCATATTTTGATTATTTAAATCACCTAGTGAAACCACTGGCACAGTGTTAAATTGTTTCAAATGACCTTGGTATTTAGCAAACATGTATTTAGATAGGGCAGGGTTTATACCATCTAATAAAATTAGTTTTGCATTTTTCCAAGCAGCTTTGACTTCTTCTTCAGATTTTCCCTTAGTAGAGAAATTGATAAAGTTAAATGGTTGATCTTTTGCAAGGGAAACCAGTAAGTCGCCTTTCGCTTTTGCCGCATGACCAGACATCATAAGTAGTACATCTGGCTTTTGTTGTGCTTGCACTAATAAGGAGAAACCCATTAAAAGGCACAGTATTAAATAACGCATTAAAGTTTTGCTCCTGTTTTATCTTTTTCATCACCTTCTGGTACATATACAAAGCTGCCATCAGCCATTTTATATGCAATGCCCGCACGCGCACCTTCACCAGAACCAATCGTATCGTTTGCTTTATATTGTTTAATTTCTTTGCCTTCTTTAACAATAATTTCCATATTAGGTTTACCGGCATTTTTGACTACAGTGACATTATCTGCTGAAAAGGTACTTAAGGGATTTTGTGCTATCGCTATTAATAAAGCCGCGATGATCACCAAAAATACATCAACTAAATTAACCGCACTGATGATGGGATTAAGTTCTTCATCTTCATCTAAAAAACGCATTATTTATTCGCCTTTTATTTTTCTGATATTAATAATCTCTTGAGCAAACCAACGTTTTTTAACTGAAGCGGGCCAAAATGTAATTGTTGATATCACTAATCCCCAAATAACAGCAGCAAATGCAATGATTAAGTTTTCACTGATCCCTTGGATATTGCCATCAGCTAAAGATTTTAACGCTGGACCCATAGGGATCATGGTTGCAATTAGACCTAGCATGGGTGCAATACGCGTCACAATTCGCAGTGTTTCTAACTTTTTTAGCGCATAAACTTCAATTTCATCTTCTGAAGCTGTCGGATTTTTAATGAAATAGTTATGAATTGGAAAACCGATAAATTGTTTTTTATTCTTAATTTCAACATCTTTAAAATAACTTAAGTAATTCTTTTTACGGATTAAATACTGGGATATAAATCGACCTAAGGTATAAATTGCATATATAAATAGTACAAGGATGGCGACTAAGACGGGTGCCATAAGGATTTCTGACACATTGGCCATTAAGGTTTCTATTATTTGAATATTCACTTTGCTACATCTCTTTTTTAAAGTGAGGCAAATTTATAGGAATTACACACATATATCAATAGCACGAATGATAATAGTTATTATTTATATTGATCTTTATGGTTATTTAAGTATCATTCATGCCATTAAATAGTTAAAACAACAAAATTAGTAATTATTACCGAAAAGGAAAACATAAATTATGTTTAAGCCAAGCCTTGCTCTTGTATCTATCGCAGTGACAACTGCATTATTATCATCAACGTCTTACGCACAAGAAAAACAAGTACAAAATACTAAAGATGTATTTGAGACAATTGTGATAAGTGGCACAAGAACAGAAAAGCCATTAAAAGATGTTGCTGGTAGTATTTCTGTTGTTACAAGTGATGATATTGAAAGGCAAGTCATTAGTGATATGAATCAACTGTTTAAATATGACCCAAGCGTCGAAGTTACAGGAACATCAGGAGGAGCACAAAACTTCGTTGTACGCGGTATGGGTGGTGATCGTATATTAATGATAAAAGATGGCATGCGTATGAATGAAGGATATGGTGCCGATGGTTTGAACGATATCGTAGGTCGTGGTTTTATTGATACCGATACTCTTAAGCAAGTTGAAGTTGCTAAAGGCGCTGCATCATCATTATATGGCTCTGATGCATTAGGTGGCATTGTGGTATTTACTACTAAAGATGCAAGTGATTACCTTCAGGATGGTGAAAATTTTGCAACTAATATTCGTATTGGTGGTAATACAGATGGTAACCAAAAAAATATTGCGACCACATTTGCATATCAAGCGGATAAATTTGAACATGTTTTGAATCTGACTATAAGAGATGGTGAAGAGCAGCAAAATTTTGATGATACTAAAGTTGAACTCTCTATTGAGTCGAAAAGTGTTTTTTATAAAGGTAAATATAATATCAATGCCCATGATTATTTTGGATTTAGTGTAGATATTTGGCAACAAGATGTAAGTGGAGATATCGCAGAAGGTTTACTAGGTAACTTCAGAGGACTTGAAGGTTACGATATTACACAAGAAAGCAATGATAGCGAAAGAAATAATCGTTCTTTTCAATTACAGTACCATAGTGAAACCTCAACAAAATTTTATGATCTTCTAAACCTATCTGTATATAAAAACTTTACAGAACAAAAAGATTTTGAATATGGGAAAATCGACATTGATGCTAATTATGGGTATCCGTTAGTTGAAATTAGAGATATGTGGAAAAACTCAGTTTACCAACAAGATACAATAGGGCTTTTATCTAATGCTAGCTTAGAAATCAATTCGGAACATACAATAGGATATGGCCTAGATATAGAACAGTCAGAATCACTTCGTACAGAGTTTAAATTATATTCCGTTGAAGGTGTACCTAAACATGGCTACCCAATTTCTCTTGAAAAATTTCCTAAAACTAAAGTAGAAAGAGCTGGTATCTTTTTAAATGATGAAATGTCATTAATGGATGGTGATTTAGTGATCACACCTGGTGTGCGTTATGATACTTATAAAATGGATCCTATTAATGCTATAAAAGAAGACGGTGAAAGTTATAAAAAATATGATGAGACTAATTTATCTTTTAATTTGGGATCGCTTTATAAAATAGCTGAAACAATGTCATTTTTTGCGCAATATGGTCAGGGTTTTAAAGTGCCAGCGTATGATTTAGCTTATATTGATCATGATAATTCCATGTATGGTTATAAAATTATACCAGCTGATGACGACTTATCTCCTGAAACAAGTGAAAGTTATGAACTGGGTTTAAGAGGTCATGCTGGAGACTTTATTATAAATGGTGCTGTTTTCTATGATGAATTTGAAGATTTTCTTTCAACAGAATTGATTGATATTGAAACCAGTATTAATCCTCATTCGGGTCAATCAAGTGATGTTTTAGTTTATCAATATCAAAATATTGATGCTGTAACGATTAAAGGAATTGAATTAGGCGTAAATTATCTATTTGATGATAATATTACATTGTTTGTCAATGCATCATACCAAGATGGAAAAGATGAAAAAACAGGTGATTATATCCAGAGCATAAGTCCATTATCAGGTAATGTAGGTTTTAGTTATGACAGTGATTATTGGTCAACTGAACTTATTGCTAATTGGGCTGATAGTATGAGAAAAGTAAATGAAGGTGAGAATGAACTTGCTGGATATACTTCTATCGACTGGTTCATTAATTATCAATTAAGTGACAAAATTAGAGTTAATTTTGCTGTTAATAATCTACTTGATAAAGAATATGTGCGTTTCTCCAAGGTAGCAGGGCACAGTGATGGTGATGAACTGGGCCACTTTACTGAAGCTGGGCGTTCATTTTCGGCTAATATGCGTTTTACGTTTTAAATATATAAGCTGAACGTTTTTAAAGCGCCTAATTATGGCGGCATTTTTGTCGCCATTTTATTTTTTAAATTTTTCACTATCCGTTTTAATTAAATTCATTTGAGAATTGATTATTTCTAAAGACTCTAGTGTTTTATTAATCGAAACAATGACGTTATCTGTGGTATTAGAAATAAGCGATTCTTGATCATCTTCTAGGCCCATAAAAGGAATATTTTTTTCTAATGTTTCATGAAGTAATTCTAGTGCACCGTTGACTTCAGATTTCACTGTATCAATATTATTAACAACATTATGCGTAATGTTATGAATGTTTGATACCAACTCTTCTATGGCGTGTTTATCTTTTGCAGTCTCTTTATAATACAGTGTTTTTAATGCGTTATTAGCACCACTTAATGCAATCGGAATAATATCAGTTAAACGACCATATCTGTTTTCATCTTTAATAGGCATATTTTTAACTAGAACATTAATATGGCTAAAGTTAAATTGAATTCTATTATCAAATTTATAGATACGCCCTGAATTTTGTAATAATTCAATGACTTCTTTTTCTAAAGGTGAAATACATGTTTGATGAGAACAAAAGTTATATTCATCGCACTCTTTAGCACGTATACAAATAGCTAAGTTAAATATTTTGGCAAAACTGAGTGTTGCGTCCATTATTAATTTTGCATTAGCTAATTCAAAAAGTTGCTCTAAAAATTGCGTAACAAACCCCATTTCAGAACTACTTGTCATAGCTTCAAATGCAACATTCTGTGCATCATCTAGGTCATTATTCAAACAGATTAATTTATCATGATAATCTATTGTTTTAGCAATTTTTAATAATAATTCTTCCTCTTTATATGGTTTTACTATGTAATCTTCTCCGCCAGCTTTAAAACCAGATAAACGCTCTTCTGGAGTAGCTCTTGCTGATACAAATATAATTGTAATGTCACATAGTTTTGGATTGTTTTTTATTTGTTCACATACTTGATAACCATCCATGCCAGGCATGCTGACATCGAGTAATATAATATCAGGAATATATGTATCAAGCTTTTCTAAACATTCTAAACCGTCAGTAGCGTATTCTATATTAGAATAAACTTCATCTAAATATTCATGCATAATAGTGATGTTTAAAGGCTCGTCATCTACAACTAATAATTTTGTTATTTGGTTTTTCATCTATCACACCACTTTGGTTTTTGGATAGGAATATAAAATGTGAATTTTGCACCTACACCTAAGTTGTTCTCTGCGTATATATCGCCTCGGTGGAGCATTAGTATTTCTTTACAAATAGATAGACCAAGTCCAGTACCACCGGCGCCTGTTTTAGTTGTTGTGGATTGTGAAAATTTATCAAATATCATTTCTAATTCACTTTCAGGGATACCGACTCCCTTATCCGATACACAAACATTAAGTACTTCGATTTCTAGATCAGTATCCCTGTAACCAATTTTTTGAACACTGTTATAAACAGTAATATTAATTGTACTATTTTCAGGGCTAAATTTTATTGCATTTGAAAGTAAGTTTATTAATACCTGTAAAGTTAAAGTATAGTCAAACCAAGCGTCTATATTGATATCATTTTTTAAATTTATCGTTATATATTTGTCTGCTGCTAACATATTCAGCTCATCAACACCTTGTGCTAATAGTTTTGTTATTCCTTGCTCTTGAGGATTAAAATTAGATTGCCCACTTTCAAGTTTTGCCATGTCTAATAAGTTATTAAGTAATACAAGCAAACGCTCGCCACTGAGCTCTATACTGGATGCAAATTCGTGGATTTTTTTTTGTATTTGGCTATCTGTAATTAAACTGCATTTTTTTAAAATCAGATGTGTAAATGATATCATTGCGTGCATCGGTGTTCTTAATTCATGCGACATATTAGCTAAAAACTCTGATTTAATTGCATTAGCACGCTCCGCTTCTTCTTTTGCGAATGTAAGATCTTTAGTTCTTTGCATGACTTTTGCTTCTAAAATATCGCTTTTTTCTTGTAAAAATTCTTGTCTATGCCTTAATGAACTAATATCCGAAAGGCATACTACATATTTAGTTTCGTTTAAAATATTAAACTTTGAATATTTACAGTTTAAAATTAAAGAGTGACCTAATTCATGTGTATAATTTACTTCAAACTCACCTTGTTCATCTGTAAATA
>Ga0209395_1004016_pt1 | contig 17700 bp, 13 predicted proteins | sample GOMGulsemesocosm_3_FD_184635 | JGI IMG/M metagenome (GOLD analysis project Ga0209395, IMG submission 184635) | Methane-oxidizing microbial communities from mesocosms in the Gulf of Mexico - GOM9D Gulf of Mexico (SPAdes) (version 2) | ecosystem: Environmental > Aquatic > Marine > Cold seeps... | reverse complement strand
CACCGCTGTGAAAAACGACATTTTGTCCGTGCAAAACTCTAGTCGTAAATTGGCTGTTACCGCTCTTTCCGGAGCAGTCGGGTTTTGAGGCGCGCAATCATAACAGGATATTGCCACCGCTTGTAGCTGGAGCGGATTACGACAATATCGAGCGCTTTCATCTATTACCATACTCAGCCGCTCAATGAGTAAGGTACGTTGAGGATCGAAGGGAGGCCATAGACGCCATTGCGTAAATGACCTGCCGGGCTGTGAAAAGCGCAATGTAGATTGTGCTGCAGCAACGTTTAGGCTGCACATTATGTTGTCTATCTAAATGTTTGAATTACTTACCTTTAAGTACCATAAAGTGCGTATTCAAAAGCACCTACCCCTGTGGCACGATGGGTCTGACTCATATTGGCTGGGCCGAATTGCAAGGGTTCTGGCTTACTCATAAGTACAGCTTGTGTAGCCCTAGAACGCCACAACAGCGCAGCTATCTGATTTGGCGGCTCGACGATGCAAGTCTACCCTATAGGCCGATGGGTTACAGGAGCTGGCTACAAAGGCTCTGGTAAGTTCATACCGTTCAGTTACCTTCTAGCACGTCCCGAGAAGGACAATCACGCTGTCTAGTCATAGTTATGCTAGCGGAATATCTGAGCTACTACCGGCAAAGCAGCCCCGCTTCGCTCTGTCTGGGGCGCACGCTATCCTCAATAGGTTACAATGCCTCTTATGTTGACGCTTAGCTAAGACATTACACTATAAGTGCGAACATAGCGCCGGTGTGGGTGGCTGCTCGGCTATAAGTACATTGGGGATGCAGGCATACTCCCGTGCCCTAGCCCACAATCAAACCCGCTTTCACAGAGAAAATCCTTTATAATCCGCCATCGTTTTTTACTGTAGTTGGCTCTACACAGGCATTCGCATGATTTTTTCATCTTTAGATTTGGCCCCGGACATTCAAAAAGCACTGGATGCCTGTGGCTATAATCAAATGACCCCAGTTCAGGAGCAGGCTATTATCCCTGCCCGGCGCGGTAAGGATATACTCGCCAGCGCGCAAACGGGTACCGGTAAAACGGCAGCCTTTGCTCTGCCAATCTTGCAACAAATGGTCGATAGGCCTAAGCCGACCGCTGCAAGCAGTCCACGGGCGTTAATACTAACACCCACCCGAGAACTAGCCGAGCAGTTAGCATCAACCATTGGCGACTATGCCCAGTTTTTGTCCGTCACCGTGAGCGCTATATACGGTGGCGTCAAAATGGGCGGGCAAAGCAGTAAGCTAAAAAACGGGGTGGATATTTTAATCGCAACACCAGGTCGATTAATGGAGCATATTAACCAGTGTAATGTGAACCTGGCGGGTATTGAATTTGCTGTGTTAGATGAGGCTGACCGTATGCTAGACATGGGTTTTATCGCCGATGTGCAGTCACTATTACAGCAAGCACCTAAAAAGCGACAAACCCTGTTATTTTCCGCAACACTGTCCCCTACAGTGAATGAACTGGCGCATAAACTGCTTAAAGACCATAAAGAGATACGTGTTACCAAGCAGAATATTACCGCTGATACCGTTGATCAGCTTGTCTATCCGGTGGAGGAGAGCCGCAAGCTGGATCTGTTTCTTGAGTTACTTGCCGAACAAAACTGGTACCAGGTATTGGTATTTACCAGTACCAAAGGGCAGGCCGACAGACTGATGAATGGCTTAAAAATGAATCGTATTGATGTTGCAATTTGTCATAGTGATAAGAGCCAGGGCTCTAGGCGACGTGCCTTAGCTGATTTTAAGTCGGCCAAAATCCAAGTATTGATTGCCACTGAAGTCGCCGCCAGGGGCTTGGATATTGAAGGTCTGGAGTATGTGGTCAACTACAACCTGCCCTATCTGGCGGAGGACTACGTTCACCGTATAGGGCGCACGGGGCGTGCCGGTAGTAAAGGTTACGCCATCTCTTTTGTTAATCGCGAGGAAGAGCGTCCACTGGCCGCCATTGAACATCTCACTGGCAGCCGCATTAAGCGTATCCACAAACCAGGCTATGAGGTGGGTAGTCGCGATGCGCTAATTGATACTGAAAGCACTAACAAACCCACAGTTCGGCGCAACAAAGCCAGCCAAACAAAAATCAATCAGGATAAGGTGGTTACTTCCCACGTTAAGCTAAAAGCTAAGACGAAAGCGCAAGCTAAAAATTCAGTCAAAGTAAAAAGTGCGGGAAAATCGAAAAAAACGGTTAAAGTCAGCGGTAATAAAAAGGCCAAGAAGAGACGTTGAATAATGGGTGAGTTAGATAGTCAAAAGCTAGGCAGCCAATATAGACAGGAAATATCATGCACTACAGCGAAGCTGTCAAATTATAGCTATAAGCCCCATTTTTTTCCTATAGCAAGGCACTGCTAGTTTTATGAATAGTATTATCAATGCCATAGTTCAGCAGCTTGAACGTGAGCGATCAACAGCCATCATGGCTAGCCAAGAAGCGCACTCCAGCGCAATCCATAGTGAAAACGTTGCCGACAATAAATATGACACTCTGGCAACCGAAGCGGCTTATTTAGCGCACGGGCAGTCCGTTCGAATAGCTGAGTTACAAGAGATGATTAACGTTTATCGGCGTTTCAAATGTCCTGAATTTAGTCAGCAGTCCACTATTAAATTGGGCGCCCTTGTAGACATAGAAGATGATGAGGGCAAGATTAAGCGGGTTTTTATTGGCCCAGGAGCGGGAGGCTTAAACATTGAGGTGCAATCAATCAGTATCCTGGTGATTAGCACTGTTACACCCCTAGGCCAGGCACTACTCGATAAAGGTTTGCATGAGGTGTTTGAGCTTAAGATTAATCGGCAGTCGTTATCTTTCACCGTAATCGATATTCAATAATACCCATTACGGTCATAGTTCAAACGTTGTACAAACACTGCTAGTGAACCGCAAAGAGAACTATTTACTGGGCTGCGTAGGCATCTACTAGCTCACCTATAGTAATGTCGCTGACGATTGCATAGGAGGACAATGCCTGCTCCAATGCTTTTTGCTGCTCTTGCGTGGCGCTGCCATAGCGATCGCCGGAAGTAACAAAACCCTCAAACTGTTCCCGATTGGCATCAAGACTAACAAATAGGTTGTTGGTATCTATAAAGTCAGCGAACTGGTCAAAGAACGCCTCATAGTCTGCTTCCGAATCGAGATTGATCTTACAGGCGAACTCAAAGCCCAGAATGGTGAATTCGCCTTGATACAACTTTTTCCGAAGACGCCTGCTTCTATTGTTAACTTTTGACATGATTTCACCTGTTTAGTAATAACAACGATCTTTGAGCGCAATCGTTGTTCAAAATGGCTGATGGTTTCAATGGCTACGGCGCACTGAATAGCTGCGCATACTACCAGATTTTGAAAAAGGGTGAAACGAAATCACTAGTTCCACAGCCAATAGCCTGTGCATTGCTGGCGTAACTACTTCAGCGGGTAATTGGTACAATAATATTGCCAAGACTAGATCAGCTTGTTATCGGATTTTGAGTGCCACTGCCAAAGGTCGTAGCTCGGCACCTCTATTGAATAACAAAGACCCGTCACGAACTGAATACTTCTTTATGAATCTTTATAGCCTCTGACACATGGTTTACCGGCAATAAAATACGTAGAGGACACTTGGCCACGGGCGACTTTATCTATCGTTCGCCCTTTAAACTACAGCCTTAAGACTATGCTCGGCGACTGTGCTGGCAATATGGATAGACCCAGGGAAAACCAACTTCCCATTGTGTACTTATTGGATAAAGACAGCCCTTGGAAGGCCAGCCATAGCCTATTTATTAACAGCGAGCGGCTTTTCTTCCAAAAAATGAATGCTTTGCTCCGCAAGTCCAACGCCAACTTCTGCGAAATAGTTATACACCTCGTCAATTCCAGCCTCCAGCATAATGGCCTTTTGGTCTTCATACTGAGCCATGCTCGCGGTTTTCCCTCTATAACCAACCTGCTGGAGCTGTTTTACTGCCTCGATCGTATCGAGATAATTCGGCATTGAAAATATAACCAACAAAATACCTTCAAGATTGATGTGCGCCCAAAAATCGGGATCTTCCACATCACCCAAAATAACGTGACGGCCTGTCTCACGAAGTTTTTCTATACGCTCTTGGTCAGCATCTACCCCACAGACTTCTCTGTGCAAATGATCAGAAAAAGCATCATAAGCACCAGTGCCTACGCGGCCCATACCAACTACTAGTACAGTGGCATTTCCCGATTCAGGAAATGGGTCTTCGGGTAACCGTTCGATCCTTTCGTAGCGCTTAATGTAGTCATTCCAGCGCGCGTATAGTCGGTGAGCATTGGCATTGATCAGCGCGGAAAACACAAAAGACAGCGAAACTGCCAGAGCCATGATTACCAACCATTCTTTGGTTAAAAGGCCGTTCACAACACTGATTGAGCATACAATCAAGCCAAACTCACTGTAGTTGGCAAGGCTCATGGAGCTTAAAAAAGCGGTTCGAATGCGTAGCTTTAAGCGACTCAGCCAGACAAAAAATAACCCCGCTTTAATGGGCAACGCTACCGCCATAATCATTGCCACAGCCAGCATGTCAACCGTTGGCAACGCGGTAAAACCAATAGAAAGGAAAAAGCCTATTAGGAAAATATCCTTAAAGCCAAGCAATGATTTCGACAGTTCCGAGGCCTTATCATGACCACTCAATAAGGCGCCAATAATTATCGCGCCTAAGTGTGGCTTTAAACCCACCAATTCAAATAACTCTCCAAACGAAAGGGCCAGGAAAAAGCCCGCTAGCGGCAACATTTCTCCGTGGCCACAGCGCTGAAGTACCACGTCGATTACCGGCCGTAACAGCGGTACAGCGAATACTATAAGCGCCCATGCTGACGGTATCTTGCCCGACGCAAAGGTGACAAAAAGCACCGCGGCAATGTCTTGAATTACTAAAATACCAATAGCTACCTGCCCATGGCGTGCACGTAACTCACCGCGCTCTTCAAGAATCTTGATCGCGCATACGGTACTGCTAAAACTAACCGCAAAACCAATTAGGGCCGCAGACTGCCAATTTAGATCAACAAAGTACTTTAGTCCAAAATAACCCAATACAAGGCTGTTCATAGTAGTTAGTAGTACGATGGCCACCATATGCCCACTAGCACCACCCCATATCTCGGTTTTGAACAAGCTTCGGATATTGAGTTTCAGGCCGATGGTAAATAGCAGCAAGGTAATGCCGAGATCGGACAGGGTTTGCAGAGAATCATCAGGCTGGATACCAAGCGCATGAAGTCCAAAGCCTGCAACGAGGTAGCCAATCAGGGGAGGCAAGCCTATTTGCTTAACAAAAAAACCCAAAATGAAGGCAACCGCAATCCAAATATAGTCCATAGCTTTGTGTCAATTATTAGTGAATTTGAAGAAAAAAGAGTCAATTACTGAGACTTTTAAGGAAAGCCCGGTAGAAATGCATCGTTTATTATGTGTGAAAAATACTGAGGCCTAAGCCGCGTATCATGACACTATTACAGTGTAGAAACAGCCCTGCTCAGCGTACAAGCCAGCTATAATCGCGACTCAGTAGCCATGGGTAGCTTTACCAACAGCCTTCAGGGTCGAAAACCGCTATGAATCCACGTTTAGAAGCTATTTCAAGCTAGGAACATTGCCTCCGTCATCGCCGCCCGACCCTAACAACACGTTACATTATTGCACTAACCTTCGTTCTGTTCGTGCATCGGAAATTCCACCGGCATTCGATACGTTTTTGTAGCCAGCCTCTTTCAGCGCTGACATGGCTTTAGCAGCTCGGCCTCCGCTGCGACAATACAGGTGAATTTCGGCATTTTTATCGGGCAATAGTTTCTCGACGCCTTGAACAATCTCATCATGTGATATGCGCACATCGCCTTCAATGTTGTCGATATAGTGCTCCGCCGAGCTTCTTACGTCGATCCAAACAGGATCGGCACCGGCTAGCGGACTCAGGGCAAAAGCCAGTAACAAAAATGGGATTTTAACGAGGGTTTTCCAGTTCATAGAGCAATTCCTTTTTACAAGTTGTGAGCGCTATTGATATTTAACTTCCGTAACCCCGGCGATCAACGTGTTGAGCTGTCTACTGCTGGGTTAACAACTAAAATACCGCGTTTCTTACGACTCAGTTTAGCAATAATGTAAAAGAAGCAGAAGTAGATCCCTACTTTCCTGCCAACTTTACACTAGCGGTTTCTTTGTCAGTAACATTAGCCTTCAATTATACTCCCTTAGACACCGCGTCGGTAGCTACTGTGGCAAACGCCTCACCAGTCAGCGAAGCCTGAGTACCACTCACAAATAAGGCGCTGTCAACTAAACCTGCATTACGCTACACGCCTGGGCAATATGAAGAGAGTGAGCAGCTGAGCAATGCGTTTGGGTAAAAATCGGAATAATTAGCGGTGCTCCCAGCGGCATACTTTTTATAGCATGAGCCGAATACGCTTATACCCAGTTGCTCGTCTCGCAGAGAAATAATACTGTTTGCACAATACCCGAAAGAGTCGCCTTGAAAAATGGCTGTTATTCTACTTTGATCAAGCTCTCGCCTTTTACAGCGAGCCATCACTGCACCCTACTAAGGGCTGATGATCGTACTTTAAGACAACGAGAACAGGTGATTCCGCGAGAAAGTAGAATTTGCGAACGTTCCCTACAGCTTTAATAATAAATGAGTAGGTCTCGTTGCGATTTTATGGGGGGTTTAAGCGGCAAGCCAGGAGCTGAAAAATTTTGAACGCCTCGCAAAATCCCGGCGCAAAGGAATTGCGTCGCAACTATCGCGCGACACATCCATATTTGTTAACCGTTTTCACAGATCAAGATTTCTGGTCAAAACCTCTGCAGACTTAATAATTCGCTTCGTCCGATAAAGCTCCGGATGTTTTTCTTCGTCAGCGTATCCTACGGGCTCGCCTGCACCGGTGTTTACGAACCAAGAATTTTCCGGTGTACGATCAACCAGTAGCTTTTTAAACTCGGCTGGTTTAATACCTAGCGCTTCAGCAGCTGCATTGTAGGTGCAACGAGTCTTTGCTTCGTTGAGGTAATCTCGTATGATGAAGATTTTGTCCTGCATTAAAAGGTAATCCCTAGAAAATTAACATTTGCTTATGTGGTCTACCAAAGTGACCACCACTGAATTATTACTTGCCGGCTAATCTGATTAGTCACAGGCAGGTAGTTCGATCTATGCCCAAGTCAGTTACAGTACTGCGGTGGCCCGCCTAAGCTTAGCTACCGTGTTCCCGAACAGCACTCTAGCATGGAGCAAGCACATAACGCCCAAAGCAGCGGGCGGCAACACCGTCCGACTGTCTTTGTTTGTATTGTAAGCTAAACAGGTACGACTTTGTTAGCACATGGACCTTTTTGACCCTGGCCCACTTCAAACTCAACAGCTTGGCCATCGCTTAATGTGGCGAATCCTCCCCCAGCCTGAATTTCAGAATGATGAACGAACAAGTCCTTACCACCGTCTTCAGGAGTAATAAAGCCGAAGCCTTTGTCTGGATTAAACCACTTAACTGTACCTTTACTCATAGCGTTCTCTTTTTCTTGTGGTGAAAAATATAATTCTGTTTTGGCTATCACCATTACTAAAACAGATATCGAACTTAGCTGCATACACAACAGCCACCGTACTGGACGTGAAAGCTGTCCATTGGACGGCAGTCATTGACCGGTTATGCACTCTTTAACCACTCAAACTCCATTTGCCTAGCCGTGTTTCTCGCAAGCTCTGGGCCTACAAGCCTCGACACTAAGTGTAGACTCATATCTATCCCAGCGGAAATACCACCTGAAGTCACAATTCTGCCCTCGTCTACCCAGCGCGTAGAGCTAACAACAGTGAGGTCAGGATAGGTACTTTGCAAACTTTCAAGATCTTCCCAATGGGTAGTAACTTTTAGGCATGATAATAAGCCCGCTTCGGCAAGGATAAACGCCCCCGTGCAAACGGAGGCGACAAGCTGTGCATTTTTTTCCGACATAGAAACCCAGCTTATTACATTAGGCTTCTCTAATTCCTCTGTATGAATGCCGCCAGCTACAATCAAAATATCGATTTGTGGACTATCACTGAAGTCATAGTGTGGATTAACACTGTAGCCCCCCCTAGCAATAACAGGAAGCTTTTCCTGTGCAACTAGAAAGACATTAAAGGTTTTTTTAGAGTCAGACAAGCGGTTGGCAGTTGAAAAAACTTCAAACGGCCCCGAAAAATCTAAAACTTCAGCATTTCTGTAAATATAAATCCCTACATTCAATGCAAAATGCCCCAAAATCATGTCGCCCCGAGCAGGTGCACGGCTTATTCGTGTCACCTTGCCGTTGTTTGTTAGCTGTAGCCACTAGTAATGACCCTTTGAATGAACGGCCACTTCTTTTCAGTGTATAACTCACGATTATCGTGATGCTCCAGCGCTAAACATTGCTTTAGTTCTTGATACTGTGCAGCAATGTTATTGTTTGAACGAAGAATATCTCTAAATTGAATCCTCTCTTTCCACAACTCACTCTCAAACGGTATTAAATGAAGGTGGTGCGTTCTGAAAGCAGCTGATGGCTTGCAAAACCAGTGCATTACATCCCCTTTGTAAGGAGAGTAGCAGTAACCGTTTTGTGCCATAATATCAATCGCTGGTCTTGAGTCTTCTAGCGATTCTACGCCAAACATGATATCTATGATCGGCTTAGCCTTTAAATTAGGCACCGAAGTGCTACCCACATGCTCGACACTACCGCAAAGCCATTTACCTATCTTGTGGATTAAGAAAGCTTTCTCTGTTTCAAAACCGAAGGGCCATTGAGGACTGTATTCAACTAGTTCAATGCTTGCTTGTATCATGAGCTTCTTGACAGCCAACTTTTGTATTGGATACATCTCCAATTAGGGACATTACAATGTCTTCGTAAGCACCTTATTTTTAACGGTTTTTTGTAAATGTAAGGCTTATTCAACAGGCACAACAAGACAGTGCCCATGCTATTGATTCGGGTATGCTCGAATCGACGTTGCAAACAATAACAATTGTCTAATTTTGCACCAGTTTTCGACAATGCGCTAGCGCTAAACGAGAGTTTTCTTTATAGATAGGCCACATAATATTTCGCAAAGCGTGATATGCCGCCGAAATAGTCTCATATACCACAAGACTTCGTTAATGTTGCTATAATTCTAGCCCCATTTACAACGAAAAATACCAGCCAATACAGTTATCTAACGGCACTTTATAGTAAAGCAGCCGTCAATGATACGCAAAGCACACAGTGCTGCCCGCAGTGCTGCAGCCCCCAAAAGATCGACCTATTCGGATACAGCAGCCGTATTAGGCTATCGCCGGCAGCAAGTGAAAATGACCTCGAGGCAAAAAGTGATGATCCGTGCGCGTAAAATCATTGCCAGTTCGACCCTCCAACTAGCAAGGTCTCGAAGGTTTTCAGCAAAATAGGCCAATCAAACTGGGGGCTGTGAACTCACGGTTGCCGGCACTGGATCCCTAATTTAGCGTTTTTGCAGTTAATGATCTATGTAAATACTATTACGTTGGATGACTACCGGTAGCTGAGAATGATAAAGCCAAACAACTGTTATACCAATCCGCCTCGGTAGCACGAAAATTACCGCAGCGAAGCGAAAACTGTCAGCGTTTATGCAAATTTCAAGCACTTACCGATGCCAGGGCTAGCGGCTCAATAAAACAACAAAACGCCAATCACAGCACTGTTTGTTAGAGCACGCCTATATTCCGCTCGAAATCCGTCAATGAAGGTGACTTTGGCCCGGAATTTTGCAACACTTACCGGCTGCCACTTTGAGGCCTATAAAAGCATTTTTCCGCGTTTAATAGTCGACATACTGACCAGCACTGCTAATACCTTTGCCATATGCGCCTACTAATTTTACTGGATGCCGTGCATTGGAGATGCGTTCATTAGTAGTTGCTTACTTGCTGTACTCGTTTACATGGTAATAGCGATCGAAAAGTTGCTATAAAGGATGTCTGCCAGCTGCCCTAGCTTCGGATCTGCTGCGGCTCGGTACACTACTCTTCTCGATTGAAAAAAAGGATATTCCGACAAGACATATGTTCTTTACTGACGAACGCCTCCAGTTTTTCAAGCCGCTATCGAGTAAATACCGAGAGCAAGTGGTGCAATGTTTAACCCTATTTTACCAGCGCCAATACGGCTCTAATGCTGATTATGGCCAATCGTTGACCCGAGATCAGCTCATTGAAATATTTGAGGAGTCTTTGGCTCGCTCATCTAAGCACATATTTGACGATGGTGACGAGTTACAGGAACAGCGTTTTAAAACACTTAGGGATCAGGCAAGCTGGACGTTAAATCAGCTGCTTGAATGCGGGTGGATCGAGCGTCAGGTCGATGCCGCCACCTTACAATCTACCTTCCCATTTAGTCGTATGGGCCGTATCTTCACGCTAGCTCTGCTGGAATCTGATAATACTCAGGTGCGTACACGGCACCGTAATACCCGCAATACATTGAACGCACTCGAAGCCTTTATCAGCCGGGGGGAAGTATACGACCTGTTGGATGCCTACGACTATTCGGAGCGCATTATTACCGACTTTACCGATGTGATTTCCGAGCTAGAGGAACGTAAGCGTGAGCTGGTAAAAGAAGTTGAGGCCCAGCAGTTGGTGCAACAGGCCACCGATCAGTTTTTCGACTTTATGGAAAAGCGATTTAAACCCGATATTGCCGTTAGACTATCGGCTGACAGTGTTGAAAAACACCGCGAAGATATTAATAAGGTCATCGCCAGAATACGAAGGAAGAAACCGGAATTTAAGCAACAGGCAGAGCGTCAACTACGGCGTACTATTCCAGATTTGTGTGAAAGTAAGCAGTCATATCTTTGGCATATTCTCGATAGTATCGAGCAGCGTATGCGCAATGCCTCCGAGATTATGTTACCTGCGCTACGGCGTTCCCTACATAGTTTTACCCGTCGTGCCGACATCATCATTCGTCAAATTAGCTACATGAACAGCCAAAACAATAATGATCTAGTGGAGATTTGCAAAGAGCTTAGTGACTTATCCGAAAGTGATTATCAAAGTCGCATGGATCGGGCCTCTGAGTTAATGGCCACAATGAAAGTGCAGTGGGTCGACCCTCAACAAGTCAGGTTGCAAGAACGCAAACAAAAACAATGGGTAGACAGTTCGGTTCACGAACCCAAGCAACTCGATAAGAATGCACAGCGCGAGCTAATGATCCAACAACTGCTGGATCAGGCGTTTATAATTAACAGTCGGCAGGTGAATGATTACGTGTTAACGGCTCTTCGTGCTGGTCGTAAAATTTCGACCCGCGACCTGGCTGTCGACGACGCCAAAGACCTTATTGCGATGGCGCATGTAATTGAAATTGGTGCTGTCAACAATCTAAGTTCAGAGTTGGAATTTCGGGTTGAGCCAACCGGTAGAACAATCACCGATTCAGACTATTACCACTCTTACGACGAATTCACTATCGAGCTTGTAAGCGACAATCGCGCGCAAGACGACAATTCCTAAGGTACTAATTCTATGATAGCTAATGCTATTGAAGACTCATTAAAACCGCTCAATATTACCCTGAATGAATTTTCAGAATTGACCATCCGGCTGTTGGATTACGGCGTGATAACACGAGATAAGAGTCAGGTTGAAAGCAAGCTCTATGACCGTTTCGTGCAGTGTGAGCTACTGGTCGAAGACTACTTCAGCATTTTACGGACCCGACTGCAGCACGACAGGAAATTTTGTTTTATCCGCGTCTACCCGCCCGGCGCCATAGTACCAGGCATGATCGATATTGATGACACTGCATTTAACGGCGGTTTCAGAGTTAAACCCAGCCAACAAGATATAACCGCTATATTGGCGCTGCGGGTGGAATACGAAAAGTCACTTCGCGAAGGCCAGGTTGATGATAAAGGCTGTGTTCTTATTCCATTAGAGAGTCTTGCCATTTCACATAAAAACTTACTCAAGCGACCACTGCCAGACAACCACGGTGACCGGCTGGCAATATTCAAACGGTTGCGCCAGTTGCGACTAATCGACTTCAATATCGATGATGATCTCAATTCCAACGACAGCTGGATCAGTATTGCACCGTCAATCACCTCCTTTGTCAGCGACGAAGTGTTGAGTACGCTCTATCCCGCTGACAAATTGGTGAGCAACATGGAGTCTCAGCATGTTTTGTAAGCGAGCCATTTATGTCAACTGGGGCAATATCCCCCATATGGAGTTTGATTTCGGCCCTATAAACTTATTTTCGGGCGGTAATGGTTCCGGTAAAACAACAGCGGCCGACGGCCTACAGTCGTTACTCACCGCAGCTCACGAAAATCTGTTTACGTATAATCCCGGTCAAGACGAAACAACACAGCGAGGTCGTGGGGGTAAGCAGGTGCGCACCTTGGCGTCGTATGTTCTCGGTTGTGACGATGGCAGTTATGCCAGGACCAGAATGACCGATGGCTACATAGCTGGCATATTTCACCCAACGCAGGGCGAAAATGCCGAACCCTTTACTGCCGTTATGTGTGTCAGAGCACGGCTAGATGATGCGAGTTCTCCTCGCCAGGCCCGGCAAGATGAACTGCTGTTTCTAATTATTCCCAACCACGAACTCTCTTTAAGTCATTTTGTTAAAGATGAAAAATCAGGCAAGTATATTGTGCCCATTACCGAGATTGCACAAAGCCTAAAGATGCAACTGGGAAAAAATGCTGTTGAAAGCTACGATAAAAAGAGCGCCTACTTACGCAGGCTATACGGTGCGTTTAGGGGCATGTCCAATGCCGTGTCTGACCGAGAGGCAAAACATGCCGCCCGCACTTTCTCCAATTTTATGGCCTATAAACCAGTAAAAAGTATATCTGACTTTGTCGCCAATCAAATTCTAGAGCCCAGAGATATTGGCGATGATATCCGTCAGGTATCAGATTTAATGAAAACCATTCACAATATGGAGGAAGATACCCGCCATATCAAAATGGCCATCGATAACTTGGAGGACGCTCTAGCTCATAGTGATCGCTATATTCAAATCTGGATCGATCGCTGCGTTACCGCCTACGCTGAAATCACACGCCAATACAGCGTTAAACAAAACGAATACCTACAGGCAAAAGACGAACAACGAAACAATAGCCAATCGATTGAAGACACCCAGAGAAAAAAAGAACAATGTAAAGAGAAAAAGCAGCAACTACATTTGCAGTTGGTCGAATTACAGGCTAAGCGCCAAGGTATAGAGGCGCTCAAAAGCAAGGATGAACTCGAACAAACCATCGAACTGCTTAAACAGCAGCTAGTAGAAAAGGTTCCGGCACTGCTAGCACAGGACCATCAATTTAGTAAAAACCACGCCTCCTGTGCTGAGCTCAGCAAAAAGCTCAACCACATGTCGCTAGGTGTCGATATACCGTTTGTGGATACCGCCAACTTCAAAAAACCGTTAAAAGCAGTACTCGATGGACCCGCCGATACCGGTTTGGATACGCAGCAGTTGCTCACTAAAGATTGGGTTGGTATTAGTGCTCTTGAATATTCACTGGATCAGGTAGTTCAATTGGAGGTATTACATAGCAATTTAGCCAATGCCTTACACCACACCGATAGAGATAACAGTGGTAAGAGCGTGCGTGACCAAGTGTTGAATTTGCACAGTAAAAGACAAGCGAAAATGGAGGCGTTGGCCCAGCAAGTTGAGCAAAAACAACTAGAGATCAAACGCCTGCAAGCCCATAGTGTAGATTATCCCGCGCAGGTGATAGCGGCCTTAGAGGCCATCACGGCCTCATGCCCACAAGCCAAGCCTGCAGTATTGTGTGATTTTATTGAAGTCACTGATCCTCGATGGCAAATGGCCATTGAGGGCTATTTAGGTGGCTCCCGATTTTCTATTATTGTAGAGCCCACCTACGAAGCTCAGGCTATTCGCATCGTTCGCTCAATAAAGGGCCGACGCAATACTGCAAAAATTATCCAGGGTAGCAAGGCCCAGCGTGACGCTCAGCGCTTTACAGCGCAGCAAGACTCCATTGTTAAGGTAATGAAATTTGAACATAAGATTGCCGAATACTATCTACTCGCTTCCTATGGCTCTGTGCGCAGGGTGGAAAGTGAGGACGAGCTAAGACAAACGGCCCGAGGCATTACCGCCGATGGTATTGGCTCGGGCAATTACAGCATGTTCCGCTGTGACCTGAATGATGCCGAATTGGTATTTGGCCAGGGCGCTAGGGAAAGAGCACTTCCTGCTAAGCGCATGGAACTAGAGGGATTGAATAGCCAGCGAGATGCCGCTGAGGAGGATTATCACAGCCTGTCGAGAATTCAATCGCTTATCGGTCAGATACAGGCGATTAGCTGCACAGTAATTATCGACGACATGCTGACGCTCTATCGGAATTTGCAGGCTGCTGAGTTCCAATTGGAATCCTTAGATTTATCAGACTACCACGCTCTTGAAATCCGTTTGAACGATTTAAATGTAGAGCACAATGAAATCGACAACACTGTGCAGTCACTAAGCGAACAGTTAGGGGGCAAACAAAGCCAGGAAAGATCGATTGCGGCAAAAATCGGTCGCTTGCAAGACGAAAAAGATGTGCTGCTATCCGAACAAGAGGACAAAGAAAAGAGTGTAATCTCTGTCGGTGATATTTACCCGCAATTACAAACTGATCAGCGACTGGCTTTGGCCGAAGAGCAGGCAAAAAATGCCGGGGCGGCCTTCAACTTTTCTGATTTAATCGAGCAGGCAACACAGCAAATGAGCGCTGGTGAGCGCCAACTTTATGATCGCATTATACAACACAACCAACACAGTACCGGCTACAACGAAATCACCTATTTTGATGCCATGGGCAGTAAACACGACCAAGATTTTTTTAAGTCTATAGTAGCTTTAAAGGAGCAGGTTTCTGGCGTTTACAACGCGCTCAAAAACAACGTATTGCTCGACAAACACGAAGAGCTATTCAGTTTGAAAGAAAGCTTCAATACCGCGTTTGTGACCAACTTATGTCACTCCATTTTTCAATCGATTAACGATGGAAAACGTATTCTCGACGATCTGAACAAAGAACTAGAGCACCATGTTTTTGGCGCTGATCAAGAAGGCTTCAGCTTTTCCTATGATTGGGTACCCGAGTTCTACGAGTATTATCGATTTTTCAAAGAGGTTATCAACTCTCCTAGCCTGGGTGACGGTTCAACGCTGTTTGACGCTGAGCTCACTGAGAAATCCTGCGATGTACGGGACAAACTCCTTAGCATGCTGTTGGACAAAGATAGCCTAACAGCACTGAGAGAACTTGACAGAATCAGTGATTATCGCCATTACCGGCGTTACGAAATATATAAAACGCCACTCAACAAAGAAAAGATAGCCCTGAGTAAATACGGCACTGGTTCGGGCGGGCAGCTGGAAACTCCCGCCTACATTATTCGTTCGGCCGCCGTTACTTCTGCCTTTAAGTTCAATGAAGGCAGTGCCCACTGCCGCATGGTATTGGTCGATGAAGCCTTTTCAAAGATGGACGAGACACGCTCCCGGGAAGTTATTAACTACCTTACGCAAGCACTGGGCCTACAGTTGATATTTATCATGCCAACCAGTAAATCGGGGCCATTCCTCGACTTGATTAGCAACCAGGTGGTATTTAGTAAGTGTCCAACTACCGAAAAGGTAGGAGAACTTGAGACCCAAGTACTGGTCGATAGAAAGGCTTGTAACCAAGAGAAAATACAAGAGCTGTGGGCTAATCATCGGAAAACAATCAGGCAGCAAAAAATGTTGGACTTTATGGATGAATACACCTGAAGAGAAAGATATGCACAACAAAGAGCAGCAACACTGCCCTATTTGGGTTGTGGAGGAAAACGCAATAAGCAGCGTTCTCGCTAAATTTCTCGACCAACTGGACCGTGACGCCAAACCACTCTTCCGTATTACCCGCAAGACCGTACCGGAGTTATTCAAGTTTAACGAATGCGACACCAAGTATCTCTGGTCTCTTATCGAAGAGCTGAAAAACAAGTATCACATAATGGATATAAGATTAGAGCGATATAAGTCAGGCCAGGAGATTTATGAGAACGCCCAGCTCCGTCTCAATAGTAATAGCGAAACTATTCTCAGACGCTGGCTTAACCGCCCCAAAACCCTTGATTACAAAGAACAGTGGCTATTGGCGATACAAAATGACCAAACTATGGGAGAACAACAAAAATATTTTCTAATGGGCAATTCCATGACCTACCCAGAAAAATCAGCACACGAGGTGATTAACGCTTTACGGGACTTGGAAAGTAATCTGCTGAAGCCCGTTACCCTAAGAGCATTATCAGCCCGACATTTTTGGGGTGACTCCAAATTTTTGGATAATCGACTGGAGTACCTCGAAGCGCTGCTGCCTAGCGGCGCGAAGAACATTCAACCGCGAACACTACTTGTTAATATCTATGTTCCAAATATTTTCACCGCGGTTTTGTTTGTCGAAAATCAAGACACGTTTCTACAGTTGATCAATCATATAGCCGATAACAACAAAGCCTATCGATGTCTTGATCAGCTCGCCTTAGTCTATAGTGCCGGCTACAAAGGGGCAGCCACTCGCATAAGGCAACCGGGAAATACGAGCTTTTCTCTTATGCGCCCCGCCAACCAGCACAGCCAAAAAATGTTCACACAATGGTGGCAATCGAGCACTGACAGTAATATTCAATCCTACTTTTGGGGAGACCTTGACTATTCTGGCCTTGCCATACTGACCGCACTACGCAATACGTTTGCCGAAATGCAAGCGTGGAAACCTGGTTACGACGCATTGCTCCGCTACCACCGTTTGGGTATTTACCACAGCAAAACAGCGGCACATAAAGAAAATCAACGGGACCCAGGTATCAGTGGCTGCCACTACGCTGATACAGAGCTACTGCCAGCCATACGAGAGCACCAATACTTTATTGATCAGGAGATCGTTGAATTAGCGGATCTGAAAGAATCGACGGCGAAATAAGTAATACCGTCACCAGCCAAGCCCCTTGCTGAGCGGCCCGGAGGCATGAGTAATCTGGTGCTCAGTACCCAAATGATAAGTCAGCTGCGCCCTACCCGGCATTTCGTCCAGGCAGTGCGTTGTTAAACGCTGGTAGTACTGAATAAACGCGCTCACCTGTTGACGATCCATCAAACCCTTACCCTGCCCTGCGCGAGACTGAATCAGTTTTTCTTCCTGTAACCATCGCCATTGTTCAACGCAGGCCATCGAGGGCGGCTTGAGCATCAGCAGGCAATCGATCATCGAAAACAATGACTGATAGCTGCCGGCCAGCTGTTGATTGACGTAAGTTCGCCAAAGCCCCTGTTGATCGTGGTTTTGTTCTAGTGCATTGATGGGGGCCACTAACTGTTCACTACTTTGAGCACTGGCGCCTAGGCACCATCCTTCCAGAATCACCACATCGACCGGGCCAGTAAGTGTGGTGAACTCACTCTCGGCAAAACGATCGTCGCTTGCCTTGTCAAAGCGTGGCAAATGCAGGGTTTCACCGTGCCCCAATACCAGCAATTGCCGTAGCATCGTCACTGCCAGCGCAATGTCATGGGTGC
>Ga0209395_1004013_pt1 | contig 17705 bp, 15 predicted proteins | sample GOMGulsemesocosm_3_FD_184635 | JGI IMG/M metagenome (GOLD analysis project Ga0209395, IMG submission 184635) | Methane-oxidizing microbial communities from mesocosms in the Gulf of Mexico - GOM9D Gulf of Mexico (SPAdes) (version 2) | ecosystem: Environmental > Aquatic > Marine > Cold seeps... | reverse complement strand
TAGCGATTGCAATTGCTGTCACAAAATCAGGATCAATACCTGTGTACCTTGCGGATAATATAATATCTTTTACTTTTGATGATTCAGTACCAACCATGGCAATAGCAACAGCTAAAATACTAGGTGCTAATTCAGGGGTAGCGATGATTGAATTTTTAACTGTTTGGGCTAAATCAGCGCACTCTTCAAAAGTTTCTTCTGCAATTTGGGAGTAAGGGGCGGTAGCTGAAGCGTTATTAACATGGTTTGATATAGCGATAGATTTTACTCTATAGGCAGGAATATATGCATTAATCGATGCTTGTAAAATATTTTGAATTTGATTTGAATTTGGACCAACCATCAATATTGCAGATGAAATTATACTATTAGCTGATTCAGGATTTACTAATAAGTTTTCTAAAACAGACTTTTCAAGTGAGAAACATACTTCCTTGTTAGACAAGTAACCAATAGCTTCATCTATAACTATCTTTTCTTCTGATTTAGCAAAAGCGGTAGGGGCAGTAAAGTTTATAATTACTGCTAAAGAGAGCAAGCTAGCTATAATGCGCTTTTTCATGGTTTTTCCTTATTTAGCCATGTTTTAATTGGGTACAAAAAAGGATTCTAATTGAAATGAAATATTAGTGCTATTGTTATTTTTGTAATAAATAAAAAGGAGATCGGTAATAATTAAATGTAATGATTAGTTTCTGGGTTGTATTAATTCTCCTTTTTCCATGCGTAAAACAAGATTACTCCAAGCGGATACTCCGCGAGAATTTTTAACTTTCATGTATTTCCCCTTGGCTTTATTCATCCATAAACCTGAACCGTTGAAGCTATAAATGGGGCGTAAATCAGGCCTTGCATTTGCAGGTTTTATTTTTTTATTGTAATTATCTAAAACAAGCGGAATTGAAGTAGGCTGTTCAAAATATATCAATACCATATGAGGGATATTTATTGTGAGTTGACGTACATACATTAAGCGTAACTTATCTTCAGGCACGCCTAGAGCGATTAAAGTAAAAAACTTTGCGATTGCAAAGTCTTCGCAATCACCAAAACCTGAACCTAAGGTTTCAATTGGGGCTGACCAATAATCTTTTTTTCCCCAAAAATCTAAGTCTGAAGAGTAAGTTACATTTCTATTAATAAAAGAATTAGTAATATGCAACTTTTCCCACTCAGATCCAGAGTCCTGTTCTTTAATTAATTTATACCATTGCTTTGTCCGCTTTTCACCTTGGACACCATAAGTAGAATTCACTTTATTTAGAGAAGTAAATAAATTTGAGCTTTGTAATTTTTGAGCGAAAAGCAAGAAAATTAAAAGAAAAACCCTCACCAAGTTAAACCCTTGAAAATATTGGTTATTTGAATTTATATAGGTACATTTTACGTTGAGTGTTTAGATGTTGTAAATACATAATATGTTTTTATATAGGTACGGTATTTACTAAAGTACCACAATTTACATCAAAAGAAGCTTAAAAGTTGTATATGTAATAGCAACAAGTTCTAATGAAATATTATTACTTTTCCTGTTGATATAAAAGGTCCAAGTATATATAGTGTGCGCCTTCAGGAATTGATAAAAGTAAATGAATAAGGAAATTCACTCTATCGTGAAACCTTGTTTTACTTTAGATTTAAACGTAAGGGATACAGATTATGAAGGTTAAAAAAGCGATATTGCCAGTAGCTGGTTTAGGAACTCGTATGTTGCCAGCAACGAAAGCTATCCCTAAAGAAATGTTACCTTTAGTTGATAAACCTCTTATTCAATATGTCGTAAATGAAGCTGTTTCTGCAGGTATTAAAGAAATAGTCATCGTTACTCACTCTTCTAAAAACTCGATAGAAAATCATTTTGATACAAGCTTTGAGCTTGAAGCAACATTGGAATCTCGTGTTAAGCGTAGTCTTTTAGAAGAAGTACGTTCCATTGTCCCTAAAGATGTAACTGTTATATCTGTAAGGCAATCTGCCCCTCTAGGTTTAGGCCATGCCGTATTAGCCGCAAGACCAATTGTAGGTAATAACCCATTTGTTGTTTTACTGCCTGATGTCATTATTGATCAATACCAGTCTAATCATAAAAAAGACAACTTAGCAGAAATGATCTCTAGGTTTGAAGCCAGTCAAAATAGCCAAATTATGGTTGAGTCAGTACCACATGATAAAGTTGATCAGTACGGTGTTGTTGATTTAAAGGGTCGTGCTTTAAATGATGGAGACAGCGCTGTCATTCACGATATGGTAGAGAAACCTAATTTAGATGATGCACCAAGTAACTTTGCAATCACGGGTAGATATGTTCTATCTGAAAATATTTGGGATTTACTTGAGTTTACACCGGCAGGTGCAGGGGGCGAAATTCAGCTTACAGATGCCTTACACCAATTAAACCTACTTGAAACGTTAGAAGCTTACCATATTAAAGGTAAATCTCATGATTGTGGTTCTAAATTAGGTTATATGATGGCTAACGTCGAATATGGTCTTAAATGCGGTCGCTTAGGTGAAGAATTTAGAGCTAACTTAGAGAGTTTTTTAGCAATAGAGGACGCTAAGCTTTCATCAAAACCAGTTAAGAATAAAACCGATAAAGTAAGTTAATTAAATACCATAGATGGAACTTGATAAATCATGAGTAATGCTCTGAGCGTTGGTGTCGCAATTGTTAATTATAAAACAGCAGAATTAGTTAAGGATTGTTTAACATCTTTATCTTATGAACTTGTTCATTTATCTAACCTTAAAGTTATCGTTGTAGATAATGATTCTCCCGATGACTCTTTCTCTGAGCTCTCTTTATTTGTAAAAGATAATAATTGGCAAAGCTGGATTGAAGTTGTTTCTTCAGGTAAAAATGGCGGTTTTGCATTTGGTAATAATGTCGCTATCAAACCTTTTATGAATCAAAATAAAGATTATATTTGGCTGCTTAACCCAGACACTTTTATTGCAGATAAAGCAGGTTTAAAGCTTGTTGAGTTTCTTGAAGAAAACCAAAAATCAGGTATTGCTGGTAGCCACCAACAAGATGAAAGTGGCAATACATTAGTATCAGCATTTAATTACCCATCAGTATTTGGTGAGTTTATAGGGTCTTTAAAGTTAGGCGCATTAGATAAAATATTTAAATCAAAAGTAATATCTAATCATAAACCTATAAATTATGAATCTTATGATTGGATGTCTGGCGCTTCTTTAATGGTTAGGCGAGAAGTGTTTGAAAATGTAGGGATTATGGATGAAAAATATTTCTTATATTTCGAAGAGGTTGATTTTTGTTTTAAAGTGAAAAAACACGGTTACTCAATTAATTATGTTAAAGACAGTTGCATATCACACTATGTTGGTGCCTCTACAAATATAACAGATATAAAACGTCCTAAACCAAAATTCTGGTTTGATTCTAGACGTCGTTACTTTGTCAAAAACCACGGCAGAACTTTTGCTGCATTTGCCGATATTAATCATCTTTTAGGTTTGTCATTTTATCGATTAAAACAAAAGCTAAAAGGTGCTGAGGATGATACTCCACCAAAATATTTTAAAGATTTTATAAAATATTCGTCAATTATTTATAAGCAAGATTAAAGTGAATGATTACCTAACTGGTGCAGGTCATTTTGGAATCGGTTTTACGCTAGGTTTTTTGATAATGCTACTGTTATATAAGGTTAAAAAGCATAATTTAAAAGTGCAATTATATGCTGCATTTATTCCTTTTATTACAGGTTTTATAGCGAGTTTACCTTATTTGTTTTTGGATGCTGAAAGTAGCTTTCTATGGCTTAATTTGTTTCTGTTTTATGATTTTCTGCATTTTAATGAAGTTGCTATCTCATTATTTGGCAGCTTACATTTAGTCACTTTTATTTGTGGTTTGATGTATTTATATATTTTAATGCGGTATATCGCGCTTGTTAAACATTGTAGAAGGTATGGCTGGAGAAGAGTGTTTTAATTATGCCAGAGAAACATTTTTATTTTTCAATCGGTGCAGCTGTAGGATCTGGAGTGTCCTATCTGATTGGTAAAAATCGCCATAAATTACAAAGCCAGGTTAATATTTTTAAAGCAATAAATAATAAGAGCAGACACTGGTTTTTGTATTTCCCTATCCTGATTTTTGTTTTTGGAATTTGGGGGCTTATCCCTGACATCATTCATGCTAGCGGATTATTAAGTAAAGAAATAACTAGGGGTGGACTATTTGATATCTTTTTCTTTCATTCTTTTTTTGAGCAATTAGAAGATACAAATAAAGAGTTAGACCAGATATTTAACTGGATAGGGCAGGCTATCTTAGTATCAATGTCACTTGGGGTTATGGTTTTTTATATAAAAATAGTAAAAAAAATAATAAAACGCCATGAAAATAATAAGTTAAATGAATCATCACATACGGAAAATAGTTAATGAGCCAAGGTTATTTGATCATCTCTCCTTGTAGAAATGAAGAGCAATACATGCGTCAAACACTAGATAGTGTTGTAAATCAAACGATTAAACCTAAGAAGTGGATAATTGTTGATGATGGCTCTACTGATGCAACACCAGAAATTTTAAATGAATATGCTCAACAATATGATTTTATAAAAATTGTAAAACGTAAAAATAGAGGTCATAGAAGTGTTGGACCTGGTGTTATTGAAGCTTTCTACGAAGGCTATAATACAACTAATATTGATGATTTTGATTATATTTGTAAATTGGATTTAGATTTGGATTTACCTTTAGAATACTTTCAAATCTTAATTGAAAAAATGGAAAAAGAGCCAAGGCTTGGTACATATAGTGGAAAGCCCTATTTTATCCATGATAAAACTAAAAAACTTATAGCTGAAGTATGTGGTGATGAGTCTTCAGTTGGAATGACAAAGTTTTATCGAGTTAATTGTTTTAAACAAATAGGCGGATTTGTAAAACAAGTAATGTGGGATGGAATCGATAGCCATAGATGTCGCTTTTTAGGATGGATTTCAGCAAGTGAAGATGATCCAAGAATTCGATTTACGCATTTACGACCTATGGGGTCAAGTCAAAAAAGCATAATTACTGGCAGAGTAAGACATGGTTTTGGTCAATACTTTATGGGTACTAGCTTTATATATATGTTTGCATCTGTCGTATTTAGACTAAATAAAAAACCTTATGTGATGGGGTCGTTTGCAACATTATGGGGTTATTTAAAAAGTGCGATAACGGGAGTTGAACGTTTAGATGATCCCCAAATGATTAAATTAATGAGGCGTTTTCAGTGGAGTTGTCTCGTTAGCGGAAAGACTAAGGCAGTAAAAAAAGCGAATATAGATAGTTCAAATAATTGGGATCCTGAAAAAGAAGTTTATCAAATTCCGAGTAAGGCTAATTAATGTCAGTTAGAAAGCCTAAAGTTTTATTTTTAGCGCCTGAGATCCCTGCATTATCGGCGACCTTTGTTTATAAGGAACTTTTAAAACTAAGAAGTTTTAATACTAATGTAATGGCAGCCTCAGTCCACCTGCCCAAGGCTAATGCTACGCAAGATGTAAAAGATGCTATTGGTGATGTATATGTTGTTTACCAGCAAAGCTTTTTGAATTTTATCATCTCTTTTTTTGTGATGTTGTTTAGTAATCCATTAAAAATGCTCCAGGCAATCTCGCTGTTGATCCGTGATATGTTTTCAACAGGAATCATTACCCGAAATAGTGCGGGATTGGTCTTTAGGTTTTTAGCTGCATGTGGTTTTTCTCGTTATTTAAAAAAGCATGAAATTACACATATTCACGTACACTTTGCTCATGTCCCGACAGATATTGCAATGTATGCAGCTAAGATAGTTGGTATTAATTTCAGTGTTCAAGCGCATGCAAACGATATCTTTGAAAGAGGATATTTATTGAAACAGAAAATTAATCGAGCCAAATTTTTCTCAACCATATCTGATTTTAATAAAAAGTACTTAGCGCAATTTGATGGATCTCAAAAATTAAAAATAGTTCGTTGTGGTGTAGATGAGACTAAGTTTGTGCCGAGAGAAAATCAACCTAATAACAAAATTCAACGTATTGGCGTTTTAGGACGTTTGGTTGAAAAAAAAGGCATTCATATCTTACTAGAAGCACTGCCTAAACTTAAAGGACATACTTCATATATTATTGAAATAGTTGGTGATGGTCCTGAAAAGGTAAAACTAGAATCTTTAGTCGCAAAATATAAATTACAAAACAAAGTTATTTTTAAAGGTGAGATGGCTAATAACAAAGTATCTAACTGGTTACAAAATTTAGATTTTTTTGTATTGCCTTGTGTAAAAGATTGCAATGGAGATATGGACGGTATTCCAGTTTCATTAATGGAAGCGATGTTAAAAGGGGTTCCTGTAATTTCTTCTGATATATCAGGTGTTCCAGAGCTAGTTATTAATAATCAAACAGGCTTTAGTGCAATGAGTGGCGATATTGATGCATGTGCATTGAGCTTAAATCAAGCATTAAGTAGTAATACACAAACTAGAGATAATATTTCACTACAAGCAATTGAGCACGTGAAAAAAAACTTCTCTCTTAATGGCAATACACAATATTTAGCTGAGTTAATTCATGAATAAAATAAAGACTGCTCTGGTTACATTAGATAACTGCACATTAGAAGAAGCCTTAGATAAAACAAAGTATTTAGCATTGAGTGAAGGTAGTGACTTTATAGTTACTCCCAATATTGATCACTTAACAAGATTAGTTATACCAAAAGAAGCCGAAGTGCTACAGCCTATCTATGATAATGCTTCTCTAAATCTATGTGATAGTCGAATACTTGAAAAGATATTAAAACTAAAAGGGCACACAGTTAAAGAAGTTATTCCAGGGAGTACACTCACTCAAAAACTATTTGATGATGTATTAACTAAAGAGTCTAGAGTACTCATTGTTGGTGGTAATGACGATGTAATATCACGCTTAAAAGCAAAATATAATACATTGAACTTGATGCACTATAACCCGCCTATGGGTTTTATTAATAACCCGAATGAAGTTGAGAAAACCCTTAATACAATCAAAGAGTCGAATGCACAATACGTTTTTTTAGCTGTAGGTTCTCCGCGCCAAGAGATCTTAGCAAAACTCATTAAAGATAATAATTTAATAAATGGCGTCGCTTTATGCATTGGTGCTTCTATTTTATTTTTAGTTGGTGAAGAGAAGCGCGCGCCTAAATTTATGCAAACACTTCATTTAGAGTGGGCATATAGAATGATGCAAGACCCTAAAAGGCTAGTTAAACGCTATTTTGATAACTTTATCAAGCTACCAAAGTTATATGTTAAGTTGTAAATAGATGCCAAACCTTTTTGCTCATGTCATGCTTTTAGGCTGGCCAATAATAAGTTTATACTTTTATAAGCGTTTTAATGTTGTAACTGCAACTTTTTGTACAATTATCGGCGGATACTTATTATTACCTGTTAAAGTTAAGTATTTTATTCCTTTAATTCCACCCTTAGATAAGGAAGTTATATCCGTTTTAAGTGCGATTTTGGGTTGTATTTTCATTCAGAAAATAAAGTTAAGCTTGCTACCACCTCAAAAGTTGCAACGAATATTAGTATTAATAGCTCTTTTAGCTCCTGTTTTCAGTATTATATCTAATCAGAACCCTGTATTTGATGGTGCTAATTGGATTGGTGGTATTCCGTTGTATACGTCATTTACAGCTGTGCTTGATCAGTTTTTACGATTATTTCCACTGATCATTGCATCTCAAATTATAAAGTCAGAAGAAGATTTTATTTTATTTTGTAAGTTATTCGTTATTTCAGGTATTTGTTATTCATTTGCGATCTTAATTGAAGTAAGGCTAAGTCCACAGCTTCATACCTGGGTTTATGGATTTTTCCCTCATGATTTTTCGCAGCAAATCCGATTCGGTGGATTTCGACCGGTTGTATTTTTGGGGCATGGGTTACTTGTAGCTATATATTGTATGGCTGCTTTTTCGCTTTCATTTTTGTTATGGAAGCGGAATATAAGGGTTCACCCAAGTATTTCCCCATTATTTGTAATGCTTTATTTACTTTTTGTATTATTTTTAACTAAATCTGTTGCAGCAATCTTATTTGGATTAGTTATTGTTGTTATTTCTCTATTGCAAAGTCGTCGCCTAAATAAAGCTACAGTACAATCAATCACTTTTACTGTTTTGTTTTATCCTTTACTTTGCATACTCCAGCTTTTCCCCCATGAAAATATAGTTGAATATATTCAATCTATTAGTTTTGAAAAAGCGATGTCTTTGAATTTTAGATTCTATCATGAGGTTTTACTTTTAGATCATGTTAGGGATCAATTCTTGTTTGGTTGGGGCGGATGGGGGCGAAATAGATTGGATGGTAGCGTTACAGATGGGCAGTGGATTATAGAGCTTGGAGTGTCAGGAATTGTTGGCTTTATCGCAACGTTTGGTTTGGTATGTTCTTGCATTTTAAGTGCAGTAAAAAAATCTTCAATATATGGAAATATTGGGAAAAAGGATACTTTGCTTATTTCTTCTTTAACACTTGCTTTAATGATGGTTGATCAAATTTTAAATGCTTCATTGTATAACTGGTTATGGCTTTTTGCTGGAGTTTTACTTGGCTACTCATCTTTAATCAAATCAAACAACCAAAATTGATTTTAGCTAAGGTAATGAAATCTAGTATCGCTTTTTATTTTGAGTAACTAGTTTGGTTTTTTAAAGAAATATATACAGCCGAATGGCTAATAACTAAAAATTTAAGAGAAATTTAGAAATGAAAATTACATTTGTCATACCTAAATCCTCATTAGCAGGAGGAATTCGGGTTGTAGCTATTTATGCTGAAAAACTAGCTAATTTGGGTCATGAAGTCACTGTGATCTCAGCAATTAAAAAAGGAACTCTAAGGCAGAAATTCAGGGCTTTAATCAAAGAACAACGATTTTATACTAGTGGAAGTAATACAACTTTTTTTGACAATCTTACAAATGTAAATTTTGATATTAAATATATTTCAAGTAATGGGTTGAGTGAAAAGCAAGTGCCTGATGCAGATATCATTATTGCTACTTGGTGGGAAACTGTTGAATGGATATTCAATTTAGGAGTAACTAAAGGGAAACAACTTTATTTAATTCAAGATCATGAAGTCTTCCCATATCTGCCAATCGAGAGAGTGAAAGCAACTTATAGATCAGCGATTAAACCTTTAGTTGTTTCATCTTGGCTAAAAAGTGTGGTTTTTGAACAATATAATAAAAATGCTGTTTTGATTAATAATGGAGTGGATACAGCTCATTTTTCAGGAAAAGATAGAGTTAAGTCAAGTAATTTAAGGGTAGGGTTCATTTTTACAAGCGTACCTAGAAAAAATTGTGGGCGTGCAATACAGGCTATTAATATTGTTAAAAAAGAAATTCCCGATGTGGAATTAATAGGTTTTGGTAGTGAGGATTATCATTCTTCTACTGAAGAGGTTGTATTTGATCAATATTTCAAATCACCAGAACAATCAAAAATACCAGAAATTTATGCTTCATGTGATGTTTGGCTATTAAGTAGTGATTCTGAAGGATTTGGTTTACCAATTTTAGAATCAATGTCATGTGGCACCCCTGTAATAGCTACACCAGCTGGCGCTGCTCCAGATATTTTAAATACAGGAGGTGGCATCCTTTTAAAGGGCTATGAACCATCGGAGATGGCTGAGGCAATTATTAAAATTTCAAAACTAAGTAGTGAAAGTTGGTACTCAATATCAACTAAAGCAAGAGAAATAGCGAGCCTAAACTCTTGGGGCAATTCATCGAAAAAATTAGAAGCTATTTTAAAACAGGCTATGACAAGTTGTTAATTACATTTGAATTACAAATTAAAATATTTAGGGTTCTTTAAATATGATTCAGGGATTAGGAATTAAGCTTTCCGAAGTTACGTCATCTTTAGTCAAGGGTGATGGTTTGAAAGCCAGACTAGGTAGGGGCTCCGTTTGGGCAATAGTCGGTTTTGGTGGGAATACAATATTAAGAATGTTAAGTAGTTTAATCTTAACTCGCATTTTTATGCCCGAGGTCTTTGGTTTAATGGCGATTATTACATCAATTATGGTGGCAATTGAATTACTATCTGATGTTGGAATTAAAACAAGCGTTATGCAAAACCCTAGGGGAGAAGATAAAAGCTTCCTAAAAACGGCATGGACACTTCAAGTCATCAGAGGAATATTTCTCTTACTGATCATTTTTATTATTTCTGACTATTTAGCCGATTTATATAATGAACCTGAACTCTCATCTATTATGCCAACTTTAGGTATTGCAATTGTAATAAAAAGTTTGGCATCAACTAGTTTATTAATATCTTTAAGGCGATTGGATGTTAAAAGACCAACAATTTTAGAGCTGCTAGCTCAAGGTGTTGGCCTTATTACAGCTGTCATACTGGCTTTAACATTAAATAGTATCTGGGCATTTATATATGGTTGGTTAGCTTCTTCATTTGTATCTACTTTAGGTTCGTATGTGTTTTTGCGACATGGTGTTGTTGGGTTAGAGTGGAACAAAGCGGTTGTTAATGAAATTATAAAGTTTGGAAAATGGATCTTTCTTGCCACTATATTAACTTTTTTAGTTGGGCAGGGAGATAGACTAATTTTAGGATTAGTTATGACTAAGTCTGAATTAGGTCTTTATAACCTAGCTACAATGTTTTCTCAATTATCTATGGGGTTATTGGCAGCACTAGTTTCAAAAACAATTATGCCGGCGTTAGCTGAAGTGGCAAACTCAAGAGAGCAAGATCTTAGTTCTGTTTTCAATTCAGTTCGAAAAACTGTAATCATAACTATATTACCAATGATTGTAGCAACATCTATTTTTGGAAGTTTTATAATAGAGCTGTTTTATCAAGAGCCATACTATAATGCAGGCTGGATGTTACAAATACTATCGGCCGGTATGGTGGTTCACCTTTTAGTCAGTTCGATTTCTCCTATTTTCCTATCTAAAGGTGACTCGTTTAGTCATATGCTATCAATAGGTACTTGGGCCATTATTTTTATTTCATCAATGCTTATAGGTTATCAAATTAATAAAACTATTGGTCTAGTAATAGCAATATCAATAGCTCCTCTATTATGGTTGCCTGTTACATCTTATTTAGCTTCAAAGCATGTAAAAATAAATCATAAAATGAATGCTTTAATTATTTTTGGTTCTGGAGGAGTAATAGCAATTGGTTGGGCTGTGGTTGGGTTAAATATAAAGACCTAAATAATTTTCTTTACTAAATAAAATGATTGCCGCTGCTTTTTTATATGTAGTGATAGATTGAACCGAAATAAATCATATTGAAAAATGAAAGATTCATGAAATGGAGTTACTTTAAAAATGAGTTTATTTAAAAGGCCTCGAGTATTATTGATTGCTGAACTTGCGGATGCTGACATGGTGAGCGTACCTTTAGTAGGGTGGTCTCATTCTCAGGCTTTAGCAAAAGTAGCTGATGTGCATATCGTCACTCAAATACGTCACCGTAATTCTTTTTTAAAGCAGGGGTTAATAGAGGGAAAGGATTTTACAGCTATTGATTCAGAAGCGATTGCACGACCTCTAAATAAATTAGGAGAGTTTTTATCTGGTGGTGATAATAAAGGTTGGACTACAAAAATGGCTGTCAGTTTACCTTCTTATTATTATTTTGAGCATTTAGTATGGAAGAAATTGAAGCAAAAATTGAGAAATGGAGAATTTGATTTAGTACATAGATTAACCCCTTTAACTCCGTCTAAACCAAGTATTATTGTAAATAAGTGCCACAAATATAATATTCCGTTTATTTGGGGGCCTATTTCAGGCGGTTTGCCATGGCCAAAAGGGTTTGATTCTCATAGGAAGAAAGAAAGAGAGTGGTTAAGCTCGATCCGTGATGTGTATAAATTATTACCTGGTTATCATGCTAGCCGAAAAAAAGCCTCAGCATTAGTTATAGCTTCAAAGAATACTTGGGAGCAAATACCGGATAAATATCTAGATAAATGTATTTATTTACCTGAAAACGCGATTGACCCTACTCGTTTTTCCGCCAAGAAAAAAGATTCGAAGTTAATGTCTGCGCCAGTAAGGTTGGTTTTTGTAGGAAGATTAGTGCCTCTAAAATGTGTAGATATTTTATTGGAATCAACTGCAAAACTGGTTAAATCAGGTCAAGTGACAATAGATATTGTTGGTGATGGCCCTGAAATGTCAAAACTTAAAAGCATTGTTGATGAGAGCTTTTTACATCAAGGTGTCACATTTCATGGAAATGTTCCTCATAAAGATGTTCAAAATATCTTAGTCAAATGTGATGTCCTCGCTTTTCCTAGTATTAGAGAATTTGGGGGCGGAGTTGTACTTGAAGCTATGGCTTTAGGAGTTGTACCAGTTGTAATTAATTATGGAGGCCCTCCTGAATTATTAACTCCTGAAACTGGGGTTGTTATTGAACTTGGTTCTAGAGAGCAGTTGGTTGAGCGTTTTAGAGAAGCTATAACAAGTTTAATACAAGAACCTGAAAAAATTAGTCTAATGGGAGAAATGGCAAAATCTAGAATTAATGAAAAATTCACTTGGGATGCAAAGGCCACTATGATGCTAGAGATTTACCTTTGGGTTTTAGGACAAAATAAAGTTAAGCCAAACTTTGGCATGCCATTGAATTAAATCGTTTATTAAAATTTAAAGTGAAACATTATGAATTATAAAATGCACCTAGGTATTGTTGTTATTGGACGTAATGAAGGCGAACGTTTAAATAAGTGTTTAGACTCAGTGATGATTCAAGATATCTCTGTTGTTTATGTAGACTCAGATTCCTATGACGGTAGTGCTGATTATGCACATTCATTGGGAGTTGATGTTGTTCGTTTATCACCTGATAAAGCTATGAGTGCAGCAAGAGCAAGAAACGCTGGATTTAAAAGGATCACACAAATAAACAGCGAGCTAAAGTATATTCATTTTATAGATGCAGATTGTGAGTTAGACCCTCATTGGTTAAATGAGGCTGCTGCTTCATTGAGTAAAAATGAAAATATAGTTTCTGTTTGTGGTCGCTTAAGAGAAAAGGACGTAAAGTCATCAGTATTTACCCGTTTATGTGACATGAGTTGGTACATTGCTCCAGGAGAAATAGCTTCCTGTGGTGGTATTGCAACAATGAAAGTGTCTTTGTTTGAAGAGTTAGGTGGTTTTGACCCTAATTTAATTGCTGGAGAGGAGGCTGAGTTTTATAGTCGAGCAAAGGAGGCTGGGTATAAAGTTTATTGTTTGGATGTAGAAATGGGAACTCATGACTCTGCAATGTTATCTTTTTCTCAATGGTGGATAAGAACTGTTCGAACAGGCTTTGTTTATGCTAGTGAAGCGAAAAAAGGAGGTGGGAAACTTAACGGAATTATTTTTTGGGCATCTATTTTACCAGTGATAATTGTATTGTGTTCTTTCAAAGGGCCCCTTGGTGCACTCGTTGCTTTTTTATATCCATTGCAGATATTGAGAATTGCTTTGAAATTAGATATTCCATATAGCTTTCAGAGTAAATTACTAGAGGCTACATTTTGCGTGGTCGGTAAGTTTCCTCAATTTTTAGGTGTAATGAAATATCACATTAATAGGGTAATAAGAAAAAAAGTTAAAATTATTGAATATAAAGCGTAATGCTATATTTCCCAATTGAGTAAGCATAATATTTATTAAGGAATAAAGGTTCAAATGACTGATGTTTCAGCTTGTATTCCTGATTGGAGTAGAGAGAAACCAAGAAGGTTTTGGGATCCTAGTCGAAAGTTATTACGCTCGATTAGAAAGTACCAAGCTTTGGATAAAAATATGATACTTGGCAAAATAATAAGTAAATACTGGGTTGTTATTTATCGCTTTTGGTCTGTAGTAACTGGTGCAGAAATAGACTTGTCATGTCAACTTGGTGGGGGATTGTTACTTCCACACCCTAACGGTATTGTCATTCATGCTTATGCAAAGGTGGGGGTAAATTGTTTAATCTTTCAACAGGTAACTATAGGGTCGGATGATGAATTTAATGCGCCTAATTTAGGTGGGCATGTAGATATAGGTGCAGGTGCAAAAGTATTAGGGGTTATCACTGTTGGGAGTCATGCAAAAATTGGTGCAAATGCGGTCGTTGTTAAGAATGTAGAAGCCGGAACCACAGTCGTAGGTATTCCTGCAAAAGTCGTATAAATTTAGGGATAAAAGTTTTAAAAATGAATTTAAATGTAAATGTTAGTTTGAAAAATTTTACGCTCGCACAAGTTGCCATTTCCAGTTTTATTTTATTACTTGGTTTAGCTTCTTACTTATTTACCCATTTTACTGGTCATGGCAGTTTACTTGGCCTAATTAGATTATTAGATGTAGGTGATGAGCAAAGTATTCCCACTTATTTTTCTGTACTTAACTTATTATTAGCATCAATTTTATTATTGATTATATATATTTATGAAAGAGGAAATCAAATTAAAGGGGCTTTATTTTGGTTGTTATTATCGCTGGTTTTCTTTTATTTGTCTGTGGATGAGTCTGCGAGTATTCATGAGAACTTTGTTGAAGTGAATACTTTTTTGGTTAATAAAGGTTTTATTAACCAAGTTTTAGATACTCATCAATGGCTACCTTTTGGAATTTTCTTTTTAGTATTATTTGCAATTGTATTTATTCCTCTTTTTAAACATATAGATAAAGGCACTTTAAGAAAGTTTTTTATTGCGGGATTTGTCTTTGTAAGTGGTGCTGTGGGTTTGGAGTACCTTGGGGCTGTAATGTTAAAAACTGGATTTGTAGAATCTCGTAGTGATTTGATTTTTGCAATTCGTCGTTTGTGTGAAGAAGGGTTAGAGATGTATGGCATAGTTATTTTTAATTGTGTTTTATATCAAGAGATTTTAAAAAGAAATATCTCGATCTCGTTTAATAATAAAATACATTAATCTTTACTTATATTTATATCTTACAATGGTGCTACTTATTAATGGAAATTATGACTAACAAGGAACCTGCAAATTTAATTGAACAACAGTTTTGGTTGTTAAATAATCAGACAAACGGTTCTAGTTATAATGTGAATTCAATGTTTTTATTTAAAAACATTGATTTACCTCTTTTTATTCATTCTGTTAACTCAGTAATAGAAAAGGTCAGAATTTTACAGTCATCATATGAAACTATTGAAGGCTGTCTTTATAGAAGCCAAAAATTCACACAATGCACAGTTATCCAAAAAGATTTTCTACATAATGATTTTACATTAGGCAAGGCTTGGGTTAATCAGAAGTGCTACGGTTTATTTAATTTTGGTGATGAACCTCTTGTCCGTGTGATCTTGGCTAAATTTGAGATTACAGATCAAGTTGTGGTTGGCTTATCAATACCTCATATAGTTATGGATCTTAAAGTTAAAGATTTAATATCTAAATTAATTTCGGAGGCTTATAACAATAATGGCGTACTTGATGATTCATTCATAGAATCAAGTCAGGCTAATAACTACTCCGATTTTTATGAAAATCAAAAACTTTGGGTAAGCTCTGAAAAAGGTAAAAAAGCAGAAGAGTATTGGCTTAATAAAGTTAAGAATACTGAAACAGCAGATGTAAATTCAACTAAAAATATTCCCGGTGATGTTTTACTTGATAGTTGTTTAGTGCCACTTAATCTATCTGAACTTGAATATACAGAGCTAAAAACATTTTCAGAAAGTAACGCATTATCACCTTATATTGTATTGTTAACAGCTTATTATTTACTGTTAGCTAGGTATTCAGGTGAGTCACACTTTTGTATTGCTGTGCCTTTATCTAATAGGAAAAATGAAGAATTTAAAAATACCTTTGGATGTTTTGTTAATACTTTACCTATCACGATTGAATTAAGAAAAGGTGATGATATAACAAGTGTCTTAAAAAAAGTAAGAATGTCATTACTTGAAGCTCATAGGTATCAAGAACTTCCATCCGTTAATATTATAAATGATGCTGCAAAATTAAGAAGTAATCGAACTTTATATCGTCACGGTTTTACTTTTGAGCACCCAATGCAGTTGCAATTAAATTTAGGTGAAGTACAAACTCTTGATTGTAAACCTTTAAAACCTCAGTTGGATTTATTTTTACGTTTATGGGAGTCCGGATCTCAATTTAATGGTTTTTTAGAGTTCGATAATACATTATTTGATATTAGTTTTGCCGAACGTTTTGTTGACTCTTTAAAGGTGCTTTTAAAAGACTTACTATCAAATCAAAATAAGCTCGTGAATAAGCTCAGCTGTATCAGGGCCGCTGATCAGGAAGTTATCAATAAATTCAATAAAACGGACAAAGCATATCAATCAGCATTGGATTTAAAGACTGCTTTTGAGTTACAAGTTGAAAAGGCTCCAAATGAAATAGCTTTAATATACCAAGATAAAAAGCTGACATATAAAGAGTTTAATATTCAAGCAAACAAACTAGCCCATTATTTAATTGCACAAGGAATAAAGAAAGGTGATGCTGTTGCGATTATGTGTGAACGCTCTATAGATATGATGATTTATATCTATTCGGTTATAAAAGTAGGGGCAGTTTATGTACCTATAGATGTTGAATTGCCACAAAAACGCATTGATTACATGATGATGCAAGCTAATATCAAAGCTGTATTATCCAACAGTTTATTAGCGTCTCATGATGATAAATATAATGTTTTTTTAGTTGATAAGTTACAGGACCACATTTTAGCTTTGTGTGATACAAATCCAAACATTTTAATTAACTCAGATGATTTAGCATATATTATATTTACATCAGGCTCGACAGGCGTACCTAAAGGTGTAATGAATACACATCAAGGTGTTTCTAATCGCTTATTGTGGATGCAAGATGAATTTAAGGCCACAGAAAATGATGTTATTTTACAAAAAACGCCATATAGCTTTGATGTATCTGTTTGGGAGATCTTTTGGCCTTTACAAGTAGGGGCACAACTGGCTGTCTCTGAAAACAATAGCCATAGAGATATATATCAAATCCATAAACAAGTTGAGCAATATAAAGTCACTATATTGCATTTTATTCCAGCTATGTTGATGGCTTTTTTATCCGCTCGTTATAAAACACATAATCTTTTAAAAACAGTTTTTTGTAGTGGAGAGTCTTTATTATCAGAGCATTCAGCTTGTTTTTATGAAAACTATTCTAATGCAGAGCTGATTAATTTATACGGTCCTACAGAGGCTGCAATTGATGTAACTGTCTGGAGATGTAAACCTGCACATAAAACAATTCCAATAGGTAGACCAATTGCAAATACTCAAGCATATGTTGTAGATGAGAATTTACAGCAATTACCACTGGGCGTGAAAGGTGAGTTATTAATCGCAGGAGTTCAAGTTGCTGAAGGTTATATTGCGAATAAGGAGCTCACTCAAAAAGTATTTATTGAGAACCCTTTTTCTAAAGGAAAAGCTTATAAAACGGGGGATTGTGTTCATTGGAATGAAGATGGAAGTTTAGCGTTTTTAGGTAGAAAAGATTCACAGATAAAATTAAATGGTATTAGGGTTGAACTCAGTGGCGTTAACTCTGTAATCCAAAGGTACCCAAATATTTTAGTTGCAGTAACAAGTATTAAGAAAAGTGCCAATGGTAATGCTTACATTGCTGCTTA
>Ga0209395_1004005_pt1 | contig 17723 bp, 17 predicted proteins | sample GOMGulsemesocosm_3_FD_184635 | JGI IMG/M metagenome (GOLD analysis project Ga0209395, IMG submission 184635) | Methane-oxidizing microbial communities from mesocosms in the Gulf of Mexico - GOM9D Gulf of Mexico (SPAdes) (version 2) | ecosystem: Environmental > Aquatic > Marine > Cold seeps... | reverse complement strand
TCGCAGCTCACCCCATCAGCCGCTGGGCCTGCCTCTGACTCAGACAGCGCCAGGCCCTTGCTGTCCACAGCGAGTTCGGCTTCAGTCGGTGAGGGCGTTAAATTCATAGGTTCGCGGCATCAGGGGGGAGGCAGGCGTCATCAAAACGCAGAGCCCACCATTCTAACGAAGGAACAACCGGCTTGTCTCGTCCGCCGAGACCTCTGGAGCAACAAAGATGGCACTTCACTCGCCCTAGATGCGGGGTTCACAACACCACGCCGCAAGACCCTGCGGTCACCCTTTAAGCTTCCACTAAAAGACTTTTGTCTGTAACTCCATCTAATTGACAAGACGCCTGCCTAGTACTGTGCGCGCCCCAGTAAAACGACCCTATTGCAGGTTGTCACACAACTGCTCACCGAGCAGGGTTACCGCGGAACAAGCATATATGGCAAAAGCCTCGCGACTAACGACTTGGCAACAATGGTCATGAGCAGATAAATCTGGACGTAAAAAAACCGCACTCGAATATTAGAGTGCGGCTTTATCAAATAGCGTGGTATTCAATGCATAAGGTTATAAGTGCTAATGCATAACGCTTTGGCTGGTTAGAAAGCGGCTTCGGCGTCCTGAATTTCCTGCTGCTGTACCGCCCACAGCTTGGCGTAGGCCCCTTGCTGTTGCAGTAATAGCTGGTGACTGCCCTGCTCGACTACTCGCCCCTGATCGAGCACGATAATCTTATCAGCATCGACAATTGTCGACAGACGGTGGGCGATCACCAGGCTGGTCTGCTCACGTGATATCTCGGCAATCGCCTGTAAGATACTTTGCTCCGAGTGGCTGTCGAGTGACGAGGTCGCCTCGTCAAACACCATCAGTGGTGGCCGTTTTAGAATGGCTCGGGCAATGGCCACCCGCTGCTTTTCACCACCGGAAAGTTTCAGCCCGCGCTCACCGACCAATGTTTCCACCCCCTTGGGGAGCTGCGCTACAAAATCATTCAAGTGCGCTAAGCGAATCGCTTCGAGCACCTCCTCATGGCTGGCCTCCACACGGCCGTAGCGAATGTTGTCATAGAGTGAATTATTGAATAGCACCGTATCCTGCGGCACGACACCAATGGCCGCCCGCAAAGAGGCCTGTGAGACCTCCCGCAGCGATTGGCCATCAATTAAGATGTCGCCACAATCGGCATCGTAAAAACGAAAAAGGAGTTTAAACAGCGTTGATTTACCCGCACCGCTTGGACCCACTACGGCCACCTTTTCACCGGCGGCAATGGTAAAAGAAACATCTTGTAATATAGGCCTATCGGCATGGTAGGAAAATCCCACCTGGCGAAACTCAATGTTGCCCTTGCTCACCTTTAGAGACGCCGCGTCTGACGGATCGGCAATCGTAGGCTTGGTTGCCAAGAGCTTAAACATACCTTCGATGTTTGCCATCGAGCCTTTCATTTCTCGGTAGACAAACCCCAAGAAATTCAGCGGCATAAACACCTGCATCATAAACGCATTGATCAAGACAAAATCACCGATGGTCACCTTGCCTTGGCTGACGTCCAGCGCCGCCAGTAGTAGAGCGCAGGTCATGGCGGTACCGACAATAAACGCTTGACCGCCGTTTAACGCAAACAGCGACAGACGATTTTTACGACGCGCGCTTTCCCAATCGGCTAGCTCGCGATCATAGTGCTCAGCTTCATAGTGTTCGTTGGTAAAATACTTCACCGTTTCAAAGTTCAGTAGGCTGTCGACCGCACGGCCACTGCTTTTGGTCTCGGCGAGGTTTGCCTCACGTAAAAACCGCGTGCGTTTTTCCGTCGCAATCACCGAGTAAGCGATATAGACAACCACCGAAACACTGACGATGGCGGCATAGCCCCAGTCGTAGTTCCACAGCAGCAAGCCAATCACGAAGCCGATCTCTAACAGCGTGGGTACAATATTGAAGACCATGAAGCGCAGTAAAAAAGCAATACCACTGGTGCCGCGCTCTATATCGCGCGAAAGGCCACCAGTACGACGATTGAGGTGGTAGTCGAGGTCAAGGCTGTGCAGGTGTTTAAATACCTTTAAACCTATGCGGCGCTGAGCGCGTTCACTGATGCGGCCGAACAAGGTGTCGCGCAGTTCACCAAACAGCACATTGGAGAAGCGCACCACACCATAGGCCATCACCAGTCCAAGCGGAATACCCATTGCCGTGGCGAGACTCTGACCGGTATTCAGGTCGTCGACCACATACTTTAGGATAAACGGCAGGCACACACTCGCGACCTTGGCGAACACCAAGCAGAGTACGGCAAACAATAGGTTTAAGCGGAATTCAAAAAGGTAGGGCACCAGTTGCTTCAGGGTACCCCAATTAACGTCCCCGACTGGTAAATCTCGACCCATACTGCGCATAACGATTCACGGCTCTACAGAAAACAAGCCGATAGCATAACACGCCGCCCTTCACCTCTGAGGCCCTACTTTCTCAGCGTGTGGTCCAGATATATTACCTGGCCGCTCGCTGCACTGCGGGGACTAGCCAGGGTTGTGCAGTGAGCGCATCCGCTCTGGATGAGTTCCGGACCACATGACCGTGTCGCCAAGGTCTGCAGGGGTAATCGCGGAAAATTCACTGCGCGCCTCAATATCCTGCGCATAGCTGCCTTTGAAGTAGGCAATTTCATACATTTTATATTGCTGATCGAGCGAGAAAAACAGTTGATCACTCTCTGGAGGGCATACCCTGAGCAGCGCTTCATCCTGGATTTTACTGTCACCGTGCATAAAATCCTTAAATTTCATGTAGGCGTCTTCGTAGCTTTTTCCTGTGAGGGTCATCTCACACTCGGTGGTAAAGCGAAATGTGATACTGGCCATGAATACCTCCCGCGACTGTGCGCTTATGGCTTCACCTACAGTGTACGCAAGACCCCACCACTAGGAGACGCTATCGCAATATCAAATTCACCCAGAATTCATCTTCCTTATACGTTAGCGTTATAAACTTGAAGTTTTACGTGGCCGAACTAGGGTATAAATAGTATTTAAACATCAGGCAGAGACTAATAATGAGTATTACGGCTACACAAATTAAATTGGTACAAGATAGTTTCGCCAGGGTTGCTCCCATTGCCGATCAGGCCGCTGAGATCTTCTACAGTAAACTGTTTGAATATGACCCCTCGCTGCGCAAATTGTTTAAAAACGACATGTCCGAACAGGGGCGTAAGTTAATGGCCACGCTCGGTGTGGCCGTGAAGAGCCTTACCGATCTCAACGGGCTAGTACCCGTATTGCAAAAATTAGCCGAACGACACGTCGATTATGGTGTCAAAGCACAAGACTATACCCCAGTTGGTAACGCACTACTTTTTGCCTTAAAGCAGGGACTCGGCGATGATTTCACCCCTGATGTACGCGAAGCTTGGGTCGAGACCTTTCGCCTTGTCGCGCAAACCATGAAGTCCCACGTTTATTAAGTACGTAATACAAGTGTGTGGCAGCAACTCGATGGGGTGCAACTAGGTGACCGTCATGAAATACACACATGTAAAGCCCATCGCTCTACTCTATACGGCGCTGCTAGCAGCCAGCCTGCAAGCCGCCCCACTGATAAGCGAAACCGATGTGCTCAAGCCCACCGCGGGTTACCAGGGGCAACGGCTTGGTGCTCGCATTGAGTCGGTAGAAAAGCTCGAATCCCAGGTGAAAATTAGAATTTCCCTGCCCAAGCAACTGTCCCAGAGTCAACTTGAAGAAGTAACTGTCTATGGTGACCCTCAGAAGGTCAACAGTACAGGCGAAGTACTACAGGCCAAACGCTTTGAGTTTATCCAAGACCCGAATTTGGAACGCAGTGGCTTGGTCATCTACCTGGGTAAACAGCAAGATTTTTTGCTCAAGTTGAATTACACCGAGCCACATTCCCCCATCGAACCGGACCTTATTAACCGTTGATTAACTTTCCCCGCTTAACCATGGCTGATAGGGAAGCAGGCACACAACAACCGTTGACCTGTATCAAACCCTGCGGCCTTTCGCCTTGCGAGGCTCCCCCGACCCTGTAGTCTTACTAATAGAGGCGGCGCGTGATAGTCGCCAGATCACTTTTGTATAACCACCCACCGAGGCACTACTATGCAAATAACACTCACCGGTCACCACCTAGACATTACCGACAGCATTCGCGCGGCGGTTAAGCAGCGCTTACAAAAATTTGCCGATCACTATCCGGATGTAGCGCGTTGTGATGTCATCGTAAAACTTGAAAGTGGAGAGCAGTGTGTAGAAATAAACGCTCGCGGCGTTAATGCCAGCGCCTCAGCCAAGGATCGCGACCTCTACAGCGCAATTAACCAATGTGTGAAAAAACTCAATGCTGCTCTGTCGCACAAGCGTGGCGCGGCCACGGCAAAGCGCCACGACAAGCTTGAACTAGGCGGCAGCCCTGAGCTAGACAATAGCCCCGAAGAAGTTGAAAGTATGGAGCCTTAAGCGCCTCCTGCTTGCTCCCACAATGGTGACCGTCACGCTGAGCTAGTGATGGTCACCTTCACTCAACCAGTAGTGTACATCCGCGTAGCGCGCGCCGTTATCATCTTCACGGTAGGCTAAGCGAATAGGGTTTTCACTGGCAAAGGCCTGCTGGAAGCTGGCCAACAACGAAAGGTCCTGATACACGGTAATCGACTTGTCCGCCGCACTGTAGCTGGGCTGAGGTAAGCAAGCACCGTACTGGCGAAAAATAATCCGCCCCGCCAACACCTCCGACGACGCCGAAGGCGTGCCACTGAGCAACACCGTCGCGGTGGGAAAATTACCCTCCTGCCCCTGGGTGCTCTGTGAAAAGATATCAACCTTTACTGAGTGTACTTCCAGAATTTGTTTCATCGACAAGTCCCTAAGTGTTGAAGCTGAGAAAATCAACGTCCGTCCATCAAATATAGACCAAAACCCCGTATAATCGCTCACTTTACCCACCTGCTCGGCGTCAATACGCCGCGTCACAGACAAAGAAACCCGCTCTATATGGCCGATCTACTCTGGTATCAATACGCGCTGATTGGTCTTATCTTTACTTGGAGCGGTTTTGTGCGCTCGGGCCTCGGCTTTGGTGGCGCCGTCTTATCACTGCCCTTTATGCTCATGGTCGATAACCAGCCGCTGGTCTACCTGCCACTGATTGCCGTACACCTGCTGTTTTTCTCCTCGATTACCGTCTACCAGAGCCATAGACAGGCGAAGCAGAAGCGTCATCAAAGCACTGACCCGCAAGAGCAAAACAGCACCATTGCCTGGCCCTACCTGCGCTTTGCGTTAAGCATCATCATAATTCCCAAGTTGATCGGCATCTTTGGGCTCATCACCCTGCCCGCTCATATCATGAGCACCATTATCTTTACCATCGTTGCGGCCTATTCGATCACCTATGTGCTCAATAAACCCTTTAAAAGCAACAACCGCTGGCTGGACATCCTCTTTCTGATGCTCGGCGGTTACATCAGCGGAACCTCGCTGATTGGCGCGCCGCTGATCATTGCTGTGATGGCCACCCATATAGCCAAACACCAGCTGCGTGACACCTTGTTTGTGCTCTGGTTTATTTTGGTGCTGTTTAAAATGGCCGCCTTTATTTGGGCGCGGGTAGACCTGCAGCTCATTCACCACCTGTGGCTACTGCCCTGCGCCACGATTGGTCATTTGATCGGTCTGCGAGTGCACGATTACCTGTTGCACACTGAAACCGCCAGCTTTTACCGGATACTCGGCAGCGTGTTATTGGTCGTCAGTTTGCTCGGTCTCTATCAGGGATTACAGGCAAACAAACCAAACCTGAGCGCATCACAACCCAGCGGCCAGCCAGCTCAAAAAGTGGGCTTAACTACGTGAGCATTGCGCTGGTTACCCACCCAGAGTACAGCTTTGCATTCCCCGGAAAGCATCGCTTTCCGATGGAAAAATTTCGCTTACTGCACCAGTACTTAAAAGAGGCCGGCATTGCCTGCAGCGCCAATACCTTCCGCCCTGGCCGCGCTAAACTTGAGCTGCTCAGTCAGGCCCACTGTCCAGAATACCTCGCACGATTTATTCACAACCGCATGGACAAACAAGAAACCCGCCGTCTAGGTTTACCCTGGAGTCCAGCGCTGGTTAAGCGCACTTTGATTTCACCCAATGGCACGTTTCTGGCTGCCAACCTCGCGCTGGAACATGGCGTGGCCTGCCACCTAGCAGGCGGTACGCACCACGCCCACTTTGATTACGGCTCCGGCTTTTGTGTACTCAATGACCTGGCCATCACTGCCAAAGCGCTGCTGCGACACGCTGACCTGAAGGGTTTAGAAAATCAATCCATCATTATTTTTGATTGCGACGTACATCAGGGCGATGGCACCGCCACCATGCTTGCCAATGAAACGCGTGCTTTTACCTGCTCGCTGCACTGCGAGAAGAACTTCCCGGCGCGCAAAGCCCAGAGCGACCTCGACATCAACCTGCCGCGCAATATGGGCGACCAAGCCTACCTTGACGTGCTTGAGCGTACGCTCAAGCAGTTGTTAGATGAGCGCCCACCCACTCTGTTTATCTATGACGCCGGCGTGGACATCTACCATCACGACCCTCTGGGTTTATTAAACATCAGTCTTGAAGGCATACGTGCGCGCGACCACATGGTACTGAAAACCTGCCGCGACCGAGGCATCCCCATAGTCACCGTCATCGGTGGTGGCTACGACGACGACCGCGTGGCCCTGGCCAAGCGCCACGCCATAGTCGTGGAAGAAGCCCATAGATTATTTGCATAGTGCGGGTGTGTAACAGGCACCCCAAATAACCAGGGCATAAATAAATGAACGACAGTGCGCTCCCACTAACTAGCCTGAGCGTTTTGCGCTTTTCAAAAAATTAAGCTAGGTTGCAGATCAACAGCTGAGCGTTTAGAGGGCGACACTCACTCGCACCAGCCAACAAATATCAAAAATTGCGCTTAGATAGCTTAGCCGAGTGATGAACGAAGAGAGCCTTCCATGATTAGAGCCGCAATATCATCTTGTTTAATATTTTTCATCAGCCTCGCCGTCAGCGCTGAGCCAGCTATTAATTGCAGCGCTAAGGAATCAGCGGCAGCCATTTATCATCGAGACATCTCACATGCTCAGTATGGTGAAAATGTGGATATTAAAACCCTTCTGAGAGAGACATTAATTGAACACGCCAATCGAATTGAACGAATGGCAAGGTGGGCCCCGAAAAACAGCGGTCCAAACAGTGAATATATTCAGGTATTAATTGACCTGCTTGATGAGCGCGCCGGTATGAATCAAGAGTTTTCGTGCTTTTGGCCTCTTCACCAAAGCGGTGACACAGTGCGTAAGTTCATTGATTACGACCCCATGGTATATAGGGACGGTTATGCTCTTTTTAGGAACGGTGTTCTGATTGCCTATTTCTACTCAGCAATTGGCGTGGTCTGAATCAGAAAACAACCTCCATTGCACATTCACCTTCTTCCGCGTCAACGCGTCGCCAGAATCTCATTAAGATTGATGGAGCCCCTACACGGCCATAAGCATTCAAAACACCTCCTCCACGACACGTTTTAATGACGCTGAGCGCTTTCTGGCCACTGAGATACACGGTAAAAAATAGTACGGGCCCAAAGTAGCGGTGATGATTATCGCATTGTGGATTCTGTGTATTTATACCCCTGAGTGTATAAACCCGCCGAACCTTTTGTTCAGGTTCGGCGCCAAACACAAGCCGTGGTTTATTGATACGTCAGGTCACGGGCTTTGCCCCAGAAAACCCGGTAAGAATAGGCGGTGTAAAACAAAATAATCGGCACCACGGTAACTGCTCCATAACTCATAAAACGCAGTGCCGAGACATCGCTGGCCGCCTGCCACACGGTTAACTGCCCAGGCACCACGTAGGGGAAAAAGCTGTAACCCAAACCGATAAAACTGAACAAAAAAATACCCACAGCCGCCGCAAAAGGAAACCAGCAACCCATGTCGTCTCGGTAGGGGTAGTGTGCAAGATAGCGATCACAGGCAACAACCAAGGTCGTCACCACCATTGGAATCATCATCAGTAGGATCACTTCCGGCAGTCGGAACCATTTAGCAAACACTTCAGGGTTGAGCAGTGGACTGACAATTGAGACCGCGGCAATGCCCAACACCATCAGCCAGAGGGTGATACGCGCCCAGCGCACCGCACATAGCTGCAGCGCGCCTTCAGTTTTCATCACCAACCAAGCGGCGCCGATGAAACTGTAACCGGCGCTAACACAGACAGCGCTTAAGAGTGCAAAGGCGTGTGCTGCCAGCCCCGCCTCAAACCCGCTAACATAGCGACCGAGCATATAACCCTGCGCTAGGGTAGCCAGCAGGGACCCGCCTTTAAAAGCCCAGTCCCAGCGCAACTTGTGCTCAGTTGGCGCCTTGGCGCGAAAATCAAAAGCGACGCCGCGCAGCATTAGGCCCACCAGTAACACCAAAGCCGGTAAATACAAGTGCCCCAATACCTGCGAGTGAGCGCTGGGAAAGGCAATCAACAACAGCCCCACCGCCATCACCAACCAGGTTTCATTGGCGTCCCAAAAGGGGCCGATGGAGGCGATCATACGGTCTCTCTGTTTTTCACTCTGGGCATCGGCCGCCCCAGCGCTTAGTTCGGACGCCTCAAAGGGTAACAAAATCCCCACCCCCAGATCGTAGCCGTCAAGTATGGCGTAGAGTAAAAACGCCACCCCCATCAAACCAATAAACAACACCGGCAGCCAGTAGGCCTGACCGCTCAATACTTCTGCACCGGTAACTAGACTGCTCATGATGAAAACTCCTGTTGGCTGTCAGTGGTGATCGCTGACGACTCTTCGACGGCGGCATCGCCCAGCGGCAGCAATTCTTGGCGCTCCAACTTGGCGGCCTTGCGGGCCATGCTAAACACGGTCTTGATGTAGGCCGTCAATAAAAAGCCGTAGACAAGCGCGTACACCATCAACGACAGCCCCACATTTTCAGGTGGCTGGCTGGTAACCGCCTCTTCGGTGCGCAAGATACCACTCACCAGAAACGGCTGGCGGCCGATCTCAGTGACATACCAACCGGCCAGTGTCGCCAACCAACCGGAAAAGGTCATGGCCACCAGACCGCGCAACTGCCAGCTTGCTAAACGTTTTTTTCGCCAGAGTAGCCACGACAAACCAATGCCCGCCATCATCATCAACATGCCCAGACCGACCATGATGCGGAATGCAAAGAACACCGGTGCGACGCGTGGACGCTCATCACCAAAGGAGGAAATACCGCGTATTTCCCCCTCCAGCTCATGGGTCAAAATCAAACTGGCAAGTTTGGGAATGGCGACTTCAAAGTGGTTTTTTTGCTGCGTCTCATCGGGGATGGCAAACAGCAGCAGCGGCGCACCTTTTTCCGTGTGCCACACACCTTCCATTGCGGCAATTTTCGCCGGCTGGTGCTCCAGTGTGTTAAGCCCGTGCAGGTCCCCAACAAATGCCTGCAAGGGGGCCAACAACGCCGCCATTAATAACGCAAAGCGCAATGTGTACTTGGGGCCAGGTTTGTCGTCACCTTTAAGCAGACGATAAGCCGAAACACCGGCGATAAAAAACGCGCAGGTTAAACCCGAAGCGATCATCACATGGCTTAAGCGGTAGGGCATGGAGGGGTTAAAAATAATGGCCAGCCAATCAACTGGATAGACCACGCCGTCAATGAGCTCAAAACCCTGAGGGGTTTGCATCCAGCTGTTGAGCGAAATAATCCAAAATGCCGAGAGGCTGGTGCCAATGGCCACCAGTAGCGTCGCCATCGTATGGGTGCGATTGGAAACACGCTTGGCACCAAACAGCATGATACCGAGGAAGGTGGCCTCAAGGAAAAAAGCCGTCATTACCTCGTAGCCGAGCAGTGGCCCCGCCACGTTACCCACCCGTTCCATATAACCTGGCCAGTTGGTACCAAACTGGAACGACATGGTAATACCGGTGACCACACCGAGGGCAAAGGTAAGCGCAAATACCTTGACCCAAAAACGATAGGCACGCACCCAGGTTTCATCGCCACTGATGTTGCCCAGTAGCTTAAACGCCAGCAGCACCCAGCAAAGGGCAATGGTGATGGAAGGAAATAAAATGTGCACGCTGATGTTCAGTGCAAACTGCAGGCGCGACAGCAATAGCGTATCGAACTCCATAACAACTCCAATGGACGTCTTGGCGACGGTTTGAGTAATAAACCAACGTCAGGTAATGAACGTCGAGCAATCAAGTGATTGCACCAACCAGTGGTTTTTTATTGTTATAGTTTTGGCTAGAGCGAATTAACGGGTGTGCTGTTCTCTTTTTTAGTTAGATGCGCCCCCTGTATTTTTCCCCAGCAGTTTGTCTTTCATGTCCAACACCTTGCCGACACCGGTGCCAAGTTTTAGCAACGTCTGCATTTTTTCGACCGGCATCTGACTGAGTTCTTGCGACAGTTCGGTCATCTTCTCCAACAGATCGTGCATCTCACCCGAGCGCTTCTGTGCGTACACCTCCGCCTCGTTACCTGGCTGCTGCATCAGTACATCGCGCAGCACTGTAAGGGTGGGGTCTATCTCACGCTTGCGACGCTGCTCTATGAGGGTACGGGCTATGTCCCAGATATCGCCGGGGGCCGAGTAGTACTCCTTGCGATCGCCGGGAAAGTGCTGCAGGCGCACCAGCTCCCAGCTCGACAACTCTTTCAGGCCCATCGAGGTGTTTGAGCGCGAGCAACCCAGCGCCTGGCCGATTTGATCGGCGTTCAGTGGCGTCTCGGTGAGCACCAAGAGTGCGTATATCTGGCCGACGGTGCGATTAATGCCCCAGCGGCTGCCCATCTCGCCAAAGTTGAGCACCACCGACTGGATCATCGGCGTAAGGACCATGGATTTTTCTGACATACCACCTCTCTTAACAGCTAATTTCTGAATTTTCAGTAATTACTGAAAATACTATACAAAATGTAACCAAGAGGCAATAACTTGATGCCGCGCAAGGCAATAATAAATACTCAATACTTCCTAGAGCCTCACGCAGCCGTCTACCAACCTGCCTACCAGCCGGGCTGGTAGGCCTGACTAAAAGCCCCCAAGGCCTCTAGCGCCACCGTCAGATCCTGCTCCAGCCCCAGCTCGAAGGCATCAAAACCGCAGCGCTGCAGATAGTGAAGTTGGTCGACGAGTATGGCGCCTGTCGCCCGCAGCTCGCCCTTAAAGCCGAATTGACGCAACTGCGTCGCCAAACTAAAACCCCGGCCGTCGGTAAAGGAGGGAAACTCTACAGCAATCAACTCGAGTGCCGCTGTATGCTCCAGCAAGCCCGACTCGAACAGGTCGGTCTCCCCCAGCAGACTGACGCCGACGCCGACCTGCTCCGTATCGATTACGGCCTGCTGCCAATCGACAAGCGCCTGCGCGATCAGCGGCGTCTCAACCAGCTCGCCGTGTTTAATTAGCCGTGTCGGCGTAGCCATCGCGCCTAATGTGTTTTTCATGTTGTGATTCCTTCTGCCAATGGGTTGGCAGGGCTTGCCGTTGCGGGGCTGTTTTTCTCTGGGCTTCTTAATTCTGGACTCTTAATCTCTGGACTTTTTAGTTCTGGGCTCTTTTTTTCTGGGTAAAGCACCCGTTTAAAGCGAGCCAAGCCGATGCGTTTGACCAGCTCGACAAAACGTTCGCCTTCAATACGCTCGCTCACATATAACGTCAATATAGTTTCCAGCGCCGCGGGAATTTCCGCCGCAGAAAATGCGGGACCTACCACCTTGCCCACCGCCGCCCCACTGACATCGCCGGCCGAGCCCCCGAGCATCACCTGATAAAACTCCTGACCTTTTTTATCCACACCCAAGATCCCGATATGACTGATATTGTGATGGGCACAGGCGTTCATACAACCGGATATTTTCAGGCTCAGGTCGCCCAGATCATAGACATAATCCATGTCATCAAAGCGGCGCTGAATGGCATCGGCCACCGGAATGGATTTGGCGTTGGCCAACGCGCAGAAGTCGCCACCGGGGCAACAGGTGATATCCGTCAAGGTGGCAATATTGGCAGTGGTGAAACCCTGCTGCTTGGCCGCCAGCCACAGTTCTAACAGATCGCCACTGGCGACGTCACTCAAGACAACATTTTGCTGTTGCGTGGTGCGCACCTCACCAAAAGAATAGCGGTCGGCGAGATCCGCCACAGCCAACAGCTGCGCGTCGGTGAGATCACCAGCCGGCACCCCGGTGGGCTTTAAGGACAGCGTCACCGAGCGATAACCGGCCACCTTGTGTGCGTGTGTGTTGCGTGCCAACCACTGCTTAAATAGCCGTTGACTGGGCGCCAACAGATCCGCGATTTGACTTTCCAGCTCTTGGGCCCCGACCTCTTCACTAAAGCGTTCATAGGCTGGCGCCGAAAAAAATGCCTGGGCACTGTTAATTTCCTCAACCTCCAAGACTGGGTAGCGGTCCTTAATTCGCTGCCACTCGGCCTCCACCTTTACGGAAAAAGCATCGATACCCATGGCGCGCACCAGTATTTTTATACGCGCCTTGTACTTGTTATCGCGACGGCCGGTTTGGTTGTATACCCGCACGATAGCGCACAAGTATGACAAGAGATCGCGCTCAGGTAAAAAGTCACGCAGCTGGGAAGCAACGATCGGCGTACGCCCCAAACCGCCGCCGACAAAAATTTTGAAACCACGCTCTGTTTTTACTCCAGATTCGAGGTTAGCATCCGCGTTCTGATCCGCCGGCCTTTCCACCAGCTGCAAACCTATGTCGTGGAATTGAATCGCGGCGCGATCCTGCTGCGAACCACTGATGGCAATCTTAAACTTGCGCGGCAAGAATGCGAACTCTGGGTGCAGGGTTGACCACTGACGTACCAGTTCACAGTAAGGCCGTGGGTCCACCAGCTCATCAGGCGCAACGCCAGCAAAAGGGTCCGAGGTGACGTTGCGTATACAGTTGCCACTGGTTTGAATGCTGTGCATTTCCACGCCCGATAGCTCTTGCAGCAGATCAGGAATGGCCTCCAGCGGTGGCCAGTTAAACTGAATATTCTGCCGTGTGGTGATGTGACAATAACCCTTGTCATAGTCACGGCTCACCTGCGCCAGCTTGCGTAACTGCGCGCTGTTAAGCATGCCGTAGGGCACAGCCACACGCAGCATCGGCGCGTGGCGCTGCACATACAAACCATTTTGCAAACGCAGCGGCAAGAACGCCTCCTCGGACAGCTCGCCGTTTAAAAAACGCTGTGTCTGGCCGCGAAATTGCTGTACCCGCTCGTTGAGCAACTGCTTGTCTAACTCATTATAAATATACATAACGGCCTCCAGGCCTGGCTCGCTTATAAAGCGGCTGAAAAATAGGGTTAAACTATTGGGGTTAAGAAAGGGCTAAAAACAGAAAATATCCGCAGGTGTTTTTAAGCCCGTCACCCATCCAATACTGTCAATCCGAAACAAAACTCAGTGCGGCACTGGCGCAATAAAGCTGGCGCCCTTGTCGATGGCAATCGTTTCATCGGTCAGCGAACGGACCTGAAATATCACAATTTGTTGAGCCGCGTTAACGTGATGTTTTTTCAGCACCACTCGCAGCGGTAAGCTCAAGACTTCACCCTCATCTAGGGTCGCCTGACGACGCCCCTTCAGCTGGTAAGGCGGCAAAACCGACACCTCGTAGCGCTGGGTTTCGCGGCTCATGTTGCCCAGGCGCAGGCGATAAACATTTTCCACCTGATTCCCACTGAGTCGATATAAGTGCGAACCGCGATCGCGTACTACGCTGACATCCAACTGCGTGCGATTGAGCAGCTGACTGGTAAACAAACCGATCATGGTGAGCAACACCAGGCTGTAACCCAACAAGCGAGGGCTGATCAAATTAAAAACCGACAGAGAAGATTTGCCTACCGGCTTTGCATTGCCCGCTAACTCTTCTTCGGAGGCAAAGCGAATCAATCCACGCGGATAGTCCATGCGATCCATGATGCTGTCGCAGGCATCCACACACAGGCCACAGTTAATGCAATCAGCCTGTAGGCCATCGCGTATGTCTATGTCCACTGGGCACACCTGCACACACCAGCCGCAGTCAATGCAGTCGCCCATACCAATGGTTTTATGGTCCACCTTGGCGTTGCGTGGCAGTCTTTTCATAGCGACTTCGGTATCGCCAGCGCCAGCCACTGCGTCTTTTAAGCCCGGTAGCTCGCGATCAACCAGCACTTTGTTGAGGGTGTCCCCCGTTGCCACATCGACAAACGAATCACCGCGCGTCGCGTCATAGGCCACCGCTTTCGTTTTCGCGTCGTACATCACCGACTGAAAGCGTGAATAGGGGCAGATGTATTTGCACATCTGCTCGCGCATCCAACCGGCGTTCAAATAGGTGGCGAGAGTGAAAAAGCCTGACCAAAAAATCGTGTCCCAGCCGACGTTCAGCTGCAGGCTGTCGGCCAGCAGTTCGCGCGCGCCGTAAAAATAAATCACAAAGGTCACACCGGTGAGCAGCGAAAGCGTCAACCATAAAAAATGCTTGCTGGCCTTGCGCAGCAGCTTATCGGCGTCCCAATCTCGGGCGTCCAGTTTGATGCGTTTTTGGCGATCACCCTCGCACTTGTCCTCGACCCAGATAAACATCTGTGTCCAGACAGTTTGCGGGCAGCTAAAGCCGCACCACACCCGTCCCACCATCGTGGTAACGGCAAACAGACCCAACGCGGCGATCATCAACAACCAGGTGAGCAGCAGGCCGTCCTGTGGCCAGAAGGTCATCCAGAAAATATGAAACTTCTGTGCGCCTAAATCCAACAGCAACGCCGGTCGGTTGTCGATGCGCAGCCATGGCAGTAATAAAAAACCCAACAGCAGCGGCGCGGCTATGTTGCGGCGTAAACGCTGGTAAAAACCTCGAATGCGACGGGTGTACACCTTATTGGTGTCCTCATAGAGCGACACATACTGGGGCGTTTTCTCTGTGCTCGATTTAAGCGCTTGTGCGGATTCGTCGGACAACTGCACGACGGGTATCTTGGCGGACATAACAGGGCCTCATCACGGAAGATCGCCCATTCGTCAGGTCTAATTAAGGCGCTGACGTCAGGCTCTTTTTCATGGGACTAAGTTAGTCCTTTGAGATAAACGGGTACAGATCCAAAAAAAACTATATAGTTGTGCACAGACAGCGAGTGATGCGCCCTGTGTCTGTGCTTATTGCTACTTCTGTACCCCTTTTTTACCAACATGTGACCCGCCGCCATGCCAGATGCCCGCAGCACTCCTAGCAACAACAATCGTCAAAACAATGCTCCTGTCAGCCCTAGGCCTGACTACGCCTATGAGCGGTTAGCGCAACAACTGCGCCAGCAGATAGACGCTGGACAGCTGGCCAGTGGCGCACGTATGCCCTCGGTGCGCAATCTTTGCCGCGACAGCCAACTGTCAAAATCCACCGTGCTCAGCGCCTACACGCGTTTGGAGGCCGATGGAATAATCGAAGCGCGACCGCGTTCTGGCTACTTTGTCTGCGCCAAAGCGCCGATAACCCAAGGGCTTAAAACCCCAGCGTTAAGCCAACCCTCGTTAACCCCCGCACCGGTATCGGCAACCCAGGTATTGGTCGACATCATGCAGCAGGGCGCCGCCTTTGACTTACTGCCGCGCCGCGCCGGGGACGATGGTCTTACCCAGACCACGGAGGGCGCGACACCGCAAGCTAAAGCCAGTAAAAAAGCTGAGCGTGAAACCGAAAACCCAGAACTGCGACGCTGTCTGGCCCGCGCCCTGCGCCGTCAAAACCACCTAGAGCAGCTCTACTACGACAGCCCCGCAGGCTTGCCAGTATTGCGGACGCAATTGGCACAGCGCATGGCATTAAGCGGCAGCCAAGTGAGCGGCGAAGATCTGTTGATCACCTCAGGCTGTCAGCACTCGCTGTTGCTCTCGCTCATGGCCAGCACATCAACGGGCGATCTGGTGGCGCTGGAGTCACCGGGTTTTTACGGCGCCTTGCAACTGCTGGAAACTCTGGGGCTAAAGGCGCTGGAACTGTCGAGCGATGCCAACACCGGCATCAGCCCAGAGGCCTTGGCACTGGCGTTGGAGCACTGGGACGTTAAAGCGCTGATCCTTACACCCGCCTTTGCCACGCCTACCGGCAGCTTGATGCCCGAGGCACACAAGCGCCGCATTCTTGAACTGACGGTGCCGCGCCAGATAGCGGTGATCGAAGATGACATTTATGGCGAGCTGAGTTTTGGGGTGCAGAACAGCCGCCCGCGCAGCCTGCATTCCTATGAGCAGGAATTGTTTGGCCAGGCCGCCGACAAGGGCAGCGTGCTGCTCTGCTCCTCATTCTCAAAATGCCTGTCCCGCGATTTGCGTCTGGGCTGGATAGCCCCAGGCCGCTACCGCCCGCAAGTGCAGCGCTTAAAACTGGTGACCGCACTGGCCACCAGCCAAAGCCAACAACTGGGCTTAAGTGAGTTCTTAAGCAGTGGTGGTTTGGATCGCCATCTGCGTGCCTATCGCCAGCGATTACAGCAGCAGTGTGCACAATTGCAAACGCTCATAGGTGAACACCTACCGATGGCCATCAGTTGTAGCCAGCCGGTGGGCGGTTTGTGTTTGTGGTTAGAATTGCCCAGTTCCGTGGACACCATAGCTCTCTACGCGCGTGCGCGGAGCGCGGGGGTCATCATCACCCCCGGCGCTCTGTTCAGCAGCCAGAACCGCTATCAACATTTTCTACGGGTGAGCTTTGCCCACCCCTGGACACAGACCCGCGTAGCCGCGCTAAAGCGCTTAGGAGAGTTGATCAACCCGTGAGACGATGGGTCACAGAGAAGGGAACTAACAACACATTCAAACCAACGCTATTTAACCGCTGCACGCAGCGTTATGTTTTCAACAGGGATGATAAACAATGCAACAAGCAGTAGATGATTTTGTCGCAATGAACACGAGCGGTATGGTTCTAGAGCTGTGCGAAAAATATTACGCTGAGGATGTTCTAATGTTTAACAATGGCGCTGTTTTCGCGGAATCTATGCGAGAGTCTTACGACAAGCAAAAAGGCTTTGTCGCCTCGGTCAAAGAGTTTGATGTCAAGCTGCTTGCGTCAGACATCAACAACAATATTGTTGAGCTTACCTTCAGCTACAAAATGACTGATTTTGATGCAAAAACAAATGTATTTACCGGCAAGCATATTCAGACATGGGAAAATGGAAAGATTGTCCGTGAAGAATACCTGTCGATTTAATAAGCAGGCCAAAACTGCCTTCGGCCTTATGACTGGCCAGTCTTAAGTCTGCGTGGGCACAACGACGCCGTTCAAGTATGATATTTCACCTCCCTAACGTCGGGCCATCATTCATGCTTGCGTGTGTCGTTGTAACATCTAACCCAGAAAAGCAAAGCTCAGGCTGGCGTGAAATAGTTGTTACGTTGCTCAACCCACGCCTACGGCACGCTCGATAAGAACGCAATATTAAAGGCAAGGGGGTGCAGCTGTTATTACGCGCCTCGTCAGCTTACCTACATGACCGCCTGCGGCCAGCCTAAAGCTTAAAAACCCAAAAGGAACAACATGACAACAATTTTAGTGGTGGGTGCCAGTGGTGCAACGGGGCGATTGCTCGTGCAGCAGTTGCTCGACAGAGGGTTAAAGGTAAAAGCCATGA
>Ga0209395_1004001_pt1 | contig 17727 bp, 9 predicted proteins | sample GOMGulsemesocosm_3_FD_184635 | JGI IMG/M metagenome (GOLD analysis project Ga0209395, IMG submission 184635) | Methane-oxidizing microbial communities from mesocosms in the Gulf of Mexico - GOM9D Gulf of Mexico (SPAdes) (version 2) | ecosystem: Environmental > Aquatic > Marine > Cold seeps... | reverse complement strand
GACGGATCCAAGCTTCATGACGTTTCGCTTTCTCACGAGAAAGGATTGTCTCACCGAAACCATCTTCAATTGCGTCTAACGCTACATCTACTTCGTCGCCAACAGCAACTTCTAATTCACCAGCATTGTTTTTGAATTGCTCGGCAGGAATTGCGCTTTCAGACTTAAGACCAGCGTCAACAAGTACGATGTTATTTTCAATTGAAATAACTGTACCTTTAACGATAGAACCTTGTTGAGCTTCAAAACCTTGTAAGCTTTCTTCAAATAACTGTGCAAAATTTTCTGACATACTTAATACGTCTCTAATGTTTATATCACCAATTGGCTTGCCTGCCGCATGGGGTTATTAATTTAGCGAATAACATCCATATTTTTCGCTCTTTTAGACGAAAATACAAAATTGTATTTCCTATCCGGAATTATTTTAGTCTAAACAACCTGTAAATGCACTAAAAAACAATTAACTTAATGGTTAATTGTTATTGTGCAATCAGTGCTTGAGTATATAAATCATATACATGTTCGAATACTTGTTTTGCATTCATTTTAGTTGTATCAACTACAATTGCATCTTCAGCTGGAACTAAAGGCGCAATACTGCGATTCATGTCACGTTCATCACGTGCTTTGATATCGGCTAAGATACCATCAATTTTAACACTATCATCCGTTTGCTTCAACTCTAGAAAACGGCGATTTGCACGTTCTTCGGCTGAAGCTGTGATATAAAGCTTAAATTGTGCATCAGGAAAAACAACCGTGCCCATATCTCTACCATCTGCAATTAAACCATTTTCTGTTTTAAAAGCACGTTGGCGTCTTAATAAAGCTTCTCTTACACGAGGAAGTGCAGCCACTTTTGAAGCAACAGCGCCTACTTCTTCATTTCTTATGCGCTTAGTAACATCTTCGCCTTCTAACACAATTTTGCTAGAATTTGTTTCACTATCAATTAAAAATTGTACATCTAAATTTGCAGCTAATGGTACTAATGCATCTTCATTATTTTCTGAAATTTGATGATGAATTGCAGCAAGTGCTAAAACACGATAAATCGCACCACTGTCCAATACATCCCAACCAAGTTTTTCCGCTAACAAACGGCAAACTGTTCCTTTTCCTGCGCCACTTGGACCATCTACTGTGACGACTGGTGAGACTGGTTGCATTTCAACCTCCATCTATGCATACAAAATAATCGGCGCATTATAAGCGAAAAATCGAAAGTTTTCGCTTATTTATATCAATTATTTTGTTGTTTCATATCAAGTTTAAGTTAACTGATGCTCGATAATGTTTTAAAATAGCTTGGGAATGTTTTATCAACACACTTAGGGTCATTGATTATTATAGCGTGTCCCCCTACTGCAACCATTGAGAAACACATTGCAATCCTGTGATCATTATAGGTATCGATATCTGTTAAATTAATTGTAACCGGAGGTGTAATTTCGATAAAATCTTCGCCTTCGACTACTTCTGCACCGACTTTTCTAAGCTCAGTTGCCATTGCATACAGACGATCAGTTTCTTTAACACGCCAATTATAGATGTTTCTAATAGCTGTTTTACCTTCAGCAAACAAGGCAACAGTGGCTAATGTCATTGCTGCATCAGGGATTTCATTTGCGTCTATGTCAACGCCTTTTAGCTCGCCTTTACTCACTACTATTTTTTCGTCAAACCACTGTACTTTAGCACCAACTTGTTCCATCACATTGGCAAAACCAATATCACCTTGAACACTTTTACTACCTACACCTTTTATTTCGATGGTGCCGCCATTAATTGCAGCTGCGGCCATAAAGTATGATGCCGAAGACGCATCACCTTCAACCATAATACGACCAGGTGATGTATATTGCTGTCCTGCTTTTACAACAAAGCTTTCATAGTTATTATTTTCAACAATAATACCAAAACGTGACATCACATCTAAAGTAATATCAATATAAGGTTTAGATACTAACTCGCCTATGATTGAAATCTTGGTATCATTTTTAAATAAAGGTGCGGCCATTAATAATGCAGTAAGAAACTGGCTTGAGATACTGCCATCAATACTCACTTCTCCACCTTCAAGTTTTTGACCTGAAATATTGAGTGGTGGGTAACCTGCACTCTTTAAGCACTTAACATCTGCGTTTAAATCAGATAAGGCATCAACTAAGTGTCCAATTGGACGCTCTTCCATTCGAGGTTCACCGGTTAATTCAAAATTACCTTCGATTGCAGCCAGTGCAGCGGTTAATGGTCTAAATGCAGTACCTGCGTTACCTAAAAATAATGGCTTAGTAGGTTGAGTAAACTGACCATTTACACCATGAACGATAGCAGTTGTTTTATCTTCACTAAGTTCTACTTCAACACCTAGTTCATTAAGTGCCCCAAGCATATATCTAATGTCATCACTATCAAGCAGGTTTTCAACTTGTGTTGTGCCTTTTGATAATGCAGCTAATAGTAGAATGCGATTTGACAGACTTTTTGAGCCTGGTAATACAACTGTACCATTGACTTGTGAAATTGGTTCTAGTTTTAGTTGTTCCATTATTTGTGCTCCTTTGAGAACTTATTCATGAAATCAACTAAAGTTTCAACGCCTGCTTTTGGCATGGCATTGTATATACTTGCTCTCATACCACCAACACTGCGATGGCCTTCCAATGCGAGTAACCCAGCTTTTTGTGATTGTGCTAAAAATGCATTATTTAAAGATTCATCTTTTAATAAAAAAGGCACATTCATTAATGAGCGACAACTTGTATCTATATTATTTTGATAAAAATCATTGTTATCGATGAAGTCATATAATAGTGATGCTTTATCACGATTATGTGCTTCCATAGCGGCTACACCACCGTTTGCTTCTAACCAAGCAAATACTTCTGCGGCTAAATACCATGCAAAAGTAGGTGGCGTATTAAACATGCTTTTTTGTTTTGATTCTAATGCATAATCAAAAATACCAGGCTTTGCCAAACCAGGACGTGATAATAAGTCTTTTTTAACAATAACGATGGCAAGACCTGATGGCCCAATATTTTTTTGCGCACCAGCGTATATCAAATCAAATTGGTTAACATCAATTTCGCGTGACAAAATATTAGACGACATATCAGCAACTATTGGCGCAGTTGCATGTTTAGGCACATTAAACAACTCAATGCCATCTACAGTTTCATTTGTACAATAATGGATATATGACGCTTCTTCAGGAAGCTGCCATTGATCAACAGGTATTACTGATGCAATTGAGTTTTGATCATTTCTGATATTTAATGTTTGTGTTTGCGTGAATTTATTTGCTTCATCTAGTGCACTAGAAGACCAAGTACCTGTTTGGCAATAAACAGCAGATTTACCATCTTGATGTAAATTAAGCGGCACAGCAGAAAACTGGCCTCGACCACCTCCATGCATAAATAAAACTGAATATTCATCAGAGATATTCATTAAACGACGTAAACTTTCTTCACTCTTTTGAGCCAGTTCAAGAAATGGTGGACTTCTGTGGCTGATTTCCATGACTGAAACGCCCAGGTTTTGCCAATCAATAAATTCTTTTTGTGCTTTTTTCATCACATCTGGTGGCAACATTGCCGGCCCCGCACAAAAATTGTAAACACTCATTCTCGTTAATCCTCATTCCAAGATTCAACTTCCTGACAGAAGTTTTATTAGTGACAGCTTCGCTGTTAAAAATTTAATTTTGTTCTAAATAATAAAATTAATCAAAGTGTATTAAGTTTATCAACACTTTCTCAACCTTATTTATATTATTCTTGCCCTATAACATGCCACTGTGTGGTTTTAATAATCTTGTATAGGAGATGTATTAATTTACCTAATTTTTAAAGTAAAAAAAAGCGGCCCATGGCCGCTTTTAATGATTATTCTTCGTCTTCAGGTGAAGAATTTTCAGGTTCTGCAATTTCGGGCTCATCAGCCTCTGTTACAGCTTGTTCTGATGTATCAGTTTGTTCAGTTGTTTCACCTTCAGCTTCAGGGTAAACAATTGCTTCTTCGATTTCATCAATACGTTGTAAACCTACTACAAGTTCATCTTCTGCTGTACGGATCAATATAACACCTTGGGTATTACGACCTACAGTTGAAACTTCATGAACACGAGTACGTACTAAAGTGCTTCGGTTAGTGATAAGCATGATTTCATCGTTATCGAGTACTTGAACAGCACCCACAACTTTACCATTTCGTTCACTTACTTTGATTGATACAACACCTTGAGTCGCACGACTCTTAGACGGGTAGTCTTCGAGTATTGTGCGCTTACCGTAACCATTTTCTGTTACAGTTAATACATCACCATCTGTTTTTGGTACGATTAATGATATAACTTTATCATCATCTTTGAGTTTAATACCACGAACACCGGTAGCTGTACGACCCATAGGTCTTACACCTTTAAACTTAATTTGTGGTAAACGATTATCATCAAATGTAGGTTCACCATTAGCGTCTAAAACTGGTTTACCGTCTTCATCAAGAATAGGTTGACCATTTTCTTCTAATACAGGTTCGCCATTTTCATCTACAACGGCAATCTCTTCAGCTTCTTTAAAGCGAACAACTTTACCTGCATCTGAGAACAACATGATTTCATTGCTACCATCTGTAATATCAACACCGATCAAGCTATCATCATCATTTAAGTTGATTGCTATAATACCACTTGCACGCTGACGACTATAAGCAGTTAAAGGTGTTTTCTTAACAGTACCGTTTGATGTTGCCATGAATATGTATTTGTCTTCTTCATATTCGCGTACAGGTAAGATTGCTGTGATACGTTCGTTTTCTTCTAATGGCAGTAAGTTAACAATCGGCTTACCACGCGCTGCACGGCTCGCTAATGGTAGTTGATAAACTTTCAACCAATATAAACGACCTGCTGTAGAGAAACATAAAATCGTATCATGGGTATTTGCAACGAGTAAGCGTTCGATGAAATCTTCATCTTTCATACGTGTTGCTGATTTACCCTTACCACCACGACGTTGTGCTTCATAATCACTTAAAGGCTGATATTTGACGTAGCCTTCATGAGATAAAGTAACAACAACATCTTCTTCATTTATTAAATCTTCAAGACTAATATCGTGTGCCGATGCACTGATCACAGTACGACGCTCATCACCATATTGTTCTTTTATTTCTAGTAACTCTTCACGAATAACTTCTAATAAACGTGCAGGACTTGAAAGAATGAATAATAACTCAGCAATAATGTCTAATAAACCTTGATACTCAGCAATGATTTTCTCATGCTCAAGACCAGTTAGCTTATGTAATCTTAAATCTAAGATTGCTTGTGCTTGTTGTAATGATAAGTAGTATTCACCATCACGTATGCCTAAGCCTTCTTCTAACCATTCTGGACGAGCAACATTATCTTCACCCGTTTTTTCTAGCATGGCTTGTACATTACCTAGCTGCCAAGGGCGTGCTAATAATGCTTCTTTTGCTTCAGCTGGCGTTGGTGAATTACGGATCAATTCGATGATAGGGTCGATATTTGCTAACGCAATTGCTAAACCTTCTAGCATATGTGCGCGATCACGTGCTTTACGTAATTCAAATACTGTACGGCGAGTTACAACTTCACGACGGTGAATGATAAAGGCTTCAAGCATCTCTTTAAGTGTTAAACACTTAGGTTGGCCATTATCCAGTGCAACCATATTCATACCGAATACTGTTTGCATTTGTGTTTGTGAGTAAAGGTTATTTAATACAACCTCACCAACTTCACCACGTTTAATTTCAATAACAATACGCATACCGTCTTTATCAGACTCATCACGTAATGCACTGATGCCTTCAATTTTTTTGTCTTTAACTAATTCAGCAATTTTTTCGATTAAACGCGCTTTATTAACTTGGTACGGTAACTCATCAACGATAATGGTTTCACGACCATTTTTTTCGTTAGTTTGTACTTCCGCTTTAGCACGGATGTGCACTTTACCACGACCCGTAGCGTATCCAGACTCTATTCCTTTAATACCACTGATAATACCCGCAGTTGGAAAATCAGGACCTGGAATATATTCCATTAGCTGCTCAACGGTTAAATCTGCATTTGTCATTAACGCTAAACAACCATTGATCACTTCTGTCAAATTATGAGGTGGTATATTTGTTGCCATACCTACCGCAATACCAGAAGAACCATTCACTAATAGTGCAGGAATTCTTGTTGGCATAACAGCTGGAATTAATTCAGTACCATCATAGTTCTCTACAAAATCAACCGTTTCTTTTTCAAGATCTGATAATAATTCATGAGATAGCTTCGTCATACGGATTTCGGTATAACGCATTGCAGCTGCTGAATCACCATCAACAGAACCAAAGTTTCCTTGGCCATCTACTAATAAATAACGCATTGAAAATGGTTGTGCCATACGTACGATAGTATCGTATACAGCTGTATCACCATGCGGGTGATATTTACCAATTACATCGCCCACAACACGGGCAGATTTTTTATAAGGCTTGTTCCAGTCATTTTTAAGTTCATTCATCGCAAATAAAACACGACGGTGAACAGGCTTAAGACCATCACGTACATCTGGTAATGCACGACCTACAATTACACTCATCGCATAATCTAGGTAAGAGTTCTTAAGTTCATCCTCAATATTAACTGGAACGATTTGATTATTGGTATCAGTCATTCGTTGCCATTTCCTTCAGTCTACTTAACTTAAATAACATATTCTTTTTATTAACCCAAAGATACTATCATACATTTTATTCATTTACATGAAGTAAACCTGTGTGATTTTATAAAATTACCCTTTATAATGCCCTCAGATTAATCAGGAGGCTTTTTATGACCGAACATCAAAATGTAGACCCATCAGAAATAGCAAAATTTGAATCAATTGCACAAAGGTGGTGGGATCTCGATGGTGAGTTCAAACCTTTACACGAAATCAACCCATTAAGATTAGATTTTATCAATAATAAATGTAATGGTTTATTTGATAAAAAAACTTTAGACATAGGTTGTGGTGGCGGAATTCTCAGCGAAAGTATGGCAAAATTAGGAGCTCAAGTAACTGGGTTAGACATGGGCGCTGAACCGCTTAATGTTGCTAAATTGCATAGTTTAGAAACTGGCGTAAAACTTGATTACGTTCAATCAACAGCTGAAGAGTTTGCCGAAACACATCCAGAATCATTTGATGTTGTAACATGTATGGAAATGTTAGAGCATGTTCCAGATCCCGCTTCAGTGATTGCTGCCGTATCAAAATTAGTGAAACCTGGTGGGAAGGTGTTCTTTTCAACATTAAATAAGACAGTTAAGTCGTATTTATTTGCAATTGTAGGTGCAGAGCATATTTTAAAAATGGTACCAAAAGGAACACACGACCATAAAAAGTTTATAAAACCATCTACTTTAATCTCTTGGGCAGAACACAACGGTTTAAAAGTTAAAGCCAGCACAGGATTAAATTATAATCCACTATCTGGACAATATACGCTTAATCAAGATGTCAGCGTAAATTACATTTTATATTTTGAAAAGATTACTTAGTATATATATGTACATTATTAGTTTGTTCAATTCTTTATTTGAACAAACTACCCTATCCTTCTTTAAATACTCCTCAGAATAACCAAACCTTTAGCATAAATTTATTTCGTAGATAAAATACTATGCTTGTTAATATATAGCCCTTCCTGACTACAAATCATTCAAACTATATCTAGTTACAACTTTAGGTATTAAGCTCTATTTTATTCGAGATTCAAAGATAGCTTTATAAAATAAAACTATAAGCACGCATTTATTTCTTTGGTAAATTAGCATGCTTGTTTATATATGAAGCATTGGTGATTACAAAGCAATCAAACTATATCTAGTGACAGGTTCGAATAATGAACACTATATATTGTGTTTATTGCAATGATGATCACTACCATGCTCAGTTTACAGGCAAACAGTTTAAAAAATTAAAATAATTTTTTTTATGTAAATCTTAGTTGATTTTTAGATATTTCTAATAAATCAAATGATAAAAGGTTAATGAACACTAACCATCTAAAGCTATCCCCTAGTTATCCACATTGTGCGCTTATTCTGTCCCTTGCAAATCATCCCATAGACCTCTATCTTGTCCACTACATTTTATCAGCAGACAATATATTTAAGCGCTAACGCTATTTGTCGCTGATTTTTTGAATCTAATAACAAAGATATCAATATTTAATATTCGTTTCGAAATTTTCGGTAACAATCAAGGAACTCAGGCAAATTATGAATCAACAGCTATCTGTGAGCAAACGTGACGGTATAAAGGAATCTCTTGATCTCGAAAAGATCCATCGTGTTGTAGAGTGGGCCGCAGAGGGTCTTGACAATGTTTCAGTATCTCAAGTTGAATTAAAATCTCATATTCAATTTTATGATGGTATTCGTACATCAGATATTCACGAAACTATTATTAAATCTGCAGCAGATTTAATATCTAAAGAAACTCCAGATTATCAGTATCTTGCTGCAAGATTAGCTGTTTTCCATCTACGTAAAAAAGCATATGGTAAATTTGAACCACCACGCTTATATGATCATGTTGTAAAGCTTGTAGAGGAAAAACGTTACGATGAACATTTATTAGTTGATTATACCGAAAACGAAATTGATCAATTAGACGAATTTTTAGATCACAGTCGTGATATGAACTTTAGTTACGCAGCTGTAAAACAGCTTGAAGGTAAATACTTAGTTCAGAACCGTGTAACCGGTGAAATTTATGAAAGTGCACAGTTTTTATATATATTAGTCGCTGCAAGCTTATTTGCTAAATACCCTGTTGAAACACGCCTTGATTATATCAAACGCTTTTATGATGCCGTTTCTACATTTAAAATATCTTTACCTACGCCAATCATGGCAGGTGTACGTACTCCAACAAGACAGTTTAGTTCTTGTGTATTAATTGAATGTGGTGATAGCTTAGATTCAATTAATGCAACATCTTCAAGTATTGTAAAATACGTAAGTCAACGTGCTGGTATTGGTATAAACGCAGGTCGTATCCGTGCTTTAGGTAGTGCCATCAGAAATGGAGAAGCATTCCATACAGGTTGTATTCCGTTTTATAAACATTTCCAAACAGCTGTGAAAAGTTGTTCTCAAGGTGGTGTACGTGGTGGTGCTGCAACATTATTCTACCCGTTATGGCATTTAGAAGTTGAAAACCTGCTAGTTCTTAAGAATAACCGTGGTGTTGATGATAACCGTGTTAGACATTTAGATTACGGTGTTCAATTTAACAAACTAATGTATAGCCGTTTAATTAAAGATGACTACATTACCTTATTTAGCCCATCTGATGTACCTGGTCTTTATGATGCTTTCTTTGAAGACCAAGAAAAGTTTGAAGCGCTTTACGTACAGTATGAACAAGATGAGTCTATTCGTAAAAAACGTATCAAAGCCATTGAGCTGTTCTCAGTATTTGCTCAAGAACGTGCAAGTACCGGCCGTATTTATTTACAGAATGTTGATCACTGTAATACACACAGTCCGTTTATCTCAACTGTTGCGCCAATACGTCAATCTAACTTATGTTTAGAAATTGCATTACCAACGAAACCGTTACAACATGTAATGGATGAAGAAGGTGAAATAGCACTTTGTACTTTATCAGCATTAAACCTAGGTGCGATTGACTCTTTAGATGAATTAGAAGAACTAGCAGAATTAGCAGTACGTGCTTTAGATGACTTATTAGATTATCAAGACTACCCAGTTCCTGCAGCTAGAAACGCTTCAATGGGCCGTCGTACTTTAGGTATAGGTGTAATAAACTACGCATATTATCTTGCTAAGAATGGCGTTAAGTATTCTGATGGAAGTGCAAATGCCCTTACCCACAGAACGTTTGAAGCCTTACAATTTTATTTGATGAAAGCATCAAATGTATTAGCTATTGAGAAAGGTGCTTGTCCTAAATTTAATGAGACAACATATTCTCAAGGTATCATGCCTATTGATACTTACAAAAAAGATTTAGACAAAGTATGTGATGAACAACTGCACCTAGATTGGGATGGCTTACGTAAAAGCATCGTTGAGCATGGTATGCGTAACTCAACCGTTTCTGCATTAATGCCGTCTGAAACATCATCTCAAATCTCTAATGCTACAAATGGTATTGAGCCACCTCGTGGACATATCAGTATTAAAGCAAGTAAAGATGGTATATTGAAACAAGTAGTTCCTGAATATAATCGTTTAAAAGATAACTACGAGTTATTATGGGATATCCCTTCAAACGATGGTTATCTACAACTTGTTGGTATTATGCAGAAATTTATAGACCAAGCGATTTCAGCAAATACAAACTATGATCCGAATAAATTTGACGGTGGTAAAGTACCTCTTAAATTACTATTAAAAGATTTATTAACGGCTTATAAACTAGGTGTTAAAACACTTTATTATCACAATACACGTGATGGTGCAGCAGATACACAAGAAGATATAATTGAAGAAGATGATGGTTGTGAAGGCGGAGCCTGTAAGATCTAACCAGCATATTTTAGCCGCATTCTTTGCGGCTTTTATCTATCCATTGACCGTTCAATATTAAAAGTAACTTTAAGAGTTAAAAAATAAAATGACTTATACAACTTTTAACCAAACCCCGAATAATGCCCTTCTTGAACCTATGTTCATGGGAAATAGTGTAAATGTTTCTCGATATGATATTCAAAAACATGCCGCATTTGAAAAATTAATAGAAAAACAGCTGTCGTTTTTTTGGCGCCCAGAAGAAATTGATGTATCTAAAGATAGAGCTGATTGGCAAGGCCTGTCTGATCCTGAAAAGCATATATTCATCTCTAACCTAAAGTATCAAACACTACTTGATAGTATGGCTGCCCGCTCAGTGAATGCGGTATTATTGCCATTAGTATCTTTACCAGAAATTGAAACTTGGGTAGAAACTTGGGCATTTAGTGAAACGATACACTCTCGTTCATATACTCATATTTTAAGAAATTTATTCACAGATCCAAGTGAAGTTTTTGACGATATCATGGTTAACCCTGCTATTTTAAAACGTGCGAGTAGCATTTCTAAGTACTTTGATGATGTAATTTTAACAACTCAGTTATTACAATCTCAAGGTGAAGGTACTTACGAAGTTGAAGGAAAATCAGTTGAAGTAAGTAGACGAAAATTAAAAGAGCGTTTATTTTTAGCTATTTGTTCTGTAAATGCATTAGAAGCGATTCGTTTTTATGTCAGCTTTGCGTGTAGCTTTGCGTTTGCTGAGCGAGAATTACTTGAAGGTAATGCAAAAATCATCAAGCTAATTGCGCGTGATGAAGCATTACATTTAACGGGTACTCAGCATATTTTAAATAACTGGATGAGCGGTAACGATGATCCAGAAATGACAGAGATTTGTAAAGAGTTGCACGATGAAGGTCGCCAAATTTTCTTAGATGTTGTTGAACAAGAAAAAGAATGGGCTGATTATTTATTTAAAGATGGTTCAATGATTGGTTTGAATGCACAAATTCTTAAGCAATATATTGAATATATTAGTAATCATCGCATGCAAGCGATCGGTTATGATGCGCCATTCTCAGTAAAAAGTAACCCTCTACCTTGGATCAACTCATACTTAGTAAGTGACAATGTACAAGTTGCCCCACAAGAAAGTGAAATTACCTCTTATTTAGTGGGTCAAGTTGATGCTGCGGTTGACGCATCAGACTTCGATGATTTTGATTTATAATCAATGACAGATAAAGTATCTGTTAACGGGAAGCTTATTGAATCACAATTTGATAAGCTTTCTGATAACACCCTACTAGACTACCTAGAAAAACAAAAAGTAGAAGTACATTACCATTGCCGTGAAGGTTACTGCGGAGCATGTCGTTGTAAGCTTGTAAAAGGTAAAACTGATTATAAAATCGAACCACTCGCTTTCATACGTAAAGGTGAAATTTTATTATGTTGCGCAACCCCAGATGGTGATGTTGATTTAGAACTTGATTAGCCTTATTTAGGCTAATGAAACCACATTTAAATTTTTCCATTAGTCCCTGATTAGTTGTAAAAGAAATCATATTACTTATTAATACCGCCATCATTTTTAACTTTCATATTTATCCCTCACTCTTATCTTAAAGTTTAGAACTCATACCAACATTGGATATATCTAATTTAGGTAACACAAAGTTTTTATACAAAATAAATATTTAGATGTCTTATAATTTCTGGTTTTTCTATAATTTTTTATCCTTTAAGGTCATTTTAGTTCATTTCCAAGTTATTCCACTTATCAAAAATAGAACAACCACATTTAAACCCCCACGCTTGTTAAATAAATAAATTCATATTAATTACAGTCTGTTAGAAATATAACTTCGTATTTATTACTTTATAAAAATAAATCATTTTCTAAAATAAAGTCTATATTTCACTTTTTTCCACATGTTTACAGTCAACCGATTAGGTTTGTATATTGGATACAACATAATACAGGCATTACTAATTAAACATAAAAACTAGACTTTGGAGAAATAAAAACATGTTCAAAATTACACCAATAGCACTTGCATTGACAGCTGCTATTACTACGTCACAATCACATGCATCTGGTGCTGTAGATCAAAGTGTTCAGGAAGTTCAGAGTATAGAACGCATTGCTGTTACAGGTTCACTCATTGCGCGTATCAATACCGATACACCCTCACCTGTTGTATCTATTAATGCTGCAGCAATAAAAGATACTGGCATACTTAATATGACTGATTTATTAACTCAAATGCCACAATTTGCATTGGGTTATAATAGTGGTTCAGGGAATTCTAGTTTTGGTAATGCAGGCTTAAGTGCTGTTAATCTTCGTAATTTAGGTACTGATCGCACGTTAACACTTGTAAATGGTCGTCGAGTTGTTCAATCAACTTACGATAACGGAGAAATGGTTACTGATACAGGTTACATTCCAACTGATTTACTTGAACGGATTGATGTACTAACAGGTGGGGCTGCCGCCACTTATGGTGCAGATGCTGTAGCTGGTGTTGTAAACTTTGTAATGAAAAAAGATTATGAAGGGACGCGTATTTCATCACAAGTAGGAAAATCTGATATAGGTGATGGCAATGAATCTTCCTTTACGATAACCACAGGTCATAACTTTAATAATGATAAAGGAAATATTGTTTTCTCTGCCGATTACTTTGATACTAAAGGTGCAAGTTTAATAGAAAGACCTGGATCAGGAGAGCAAACAGCCTGGTTAAATAATCCACTAAATGAAGGTCCAGATGATGATCAACCCGCCAAAATAGCTGGCTATAACTTGGCATGGCCTGACTACAACGTTCAGGGTCAGTTAATGGGACTAAAAAATGCGAATGGTGTGACAAACTATTATGATGTATCAGGCGACCAAGCCGTTTATATGTATAACAGTGACGATAAAAGATCACCTTATTATGTGCAGCAAGATGACAATGCACAAGGTTATAATATTAACCGCTATAATAAAGTACAAAGCCCAGTTGAAAGAGCGACTTTATATAGTTTATTTAACTATGAACTTAGTGATACGCTCCATTTAACTGCTGATATTCGTTATACAAAAACCACAAGTCAAAACCAAATTTCACCCGAGTTTAATTATTGGCTCAAAGGAAAGCCAGGTTACTATTCTGAAGATTTGGTTTTACCTGAATATATAAACGACATGCTTGAAACCACAGATGGTGTTTTTTATTCTTCAATTGGCTTAGACGAACTTGGACCTCGTACTAGCGACGTAGATCGAGAGCTATTTGCATTTTCAAGTACTTTATCTGGTGAATTTTCTAACGGTTGGGTGTGGGATGTTTATGCTTCAACAGGGAAAACCTCACATAATACTTTATTATCAAATCGCGCTAACAAACTTCGTTTTAATAGCGGCTCTGATTCTATCACAAATGATAAGGGTCAGTATTGTGGCGTGGACGTTTTTGATTGTCCGGCTAGCCATCCATTATTACGTATGTCTGAAGAAGCGCTAGATTATATTCGTCTTGACCCATATGGCAGCCAAATCACATCAAAACAACATATGTTCTCAGCAACTTCTTCTGGCGATCTTATCGAATTACCAGCAGGCGACCTCATGTTTGCTGCAGGTATTGAATTTCGACGTGAATCTCTAGATATGCAAGTTGATGATATATGGCAAGAAGATACTTATACAGGTAACTTTAAAACGCCTTGGTCTGCAGCAAAAACTGTGCAAGAAGGATTTATTGAATTAGAAGCGCCTATTATTACAGATGTATTTCTGATTGATGAGTTAATTTTAAGTGCTGCTGGTCGTATGTCTGATTATACTTATGCTGGAACACATAATACATGGAAACTTGGTGCAACTTGGAACATTATTGATGGTTTAGCTATGCGTTCAACATATGCCCGGACGATTCGTGCACCCCAATTAAATGAACAATTTACAGGTCAAAGCATTGCCTTTTCGGGTGGAAATGAAGACCCTTGTGATTCCATTGAGATTAATAATGCATCAGCTGAGACACAAAGCCAGATCATTTCGAACTGTCAAGCTTGGGGTATAGAAGATCCACAAAACTGGACTGCAGATACTGTACTTAATTCTGGGGTTGATAAATTGACTCGAGGCAATACCAATTTAAAACCTGAAAAAGCAGATACCCTAACTTTAGGTTTAGTATATTCACCAAGCTTTATCGATAACTTATCTTTAACCCTTGATTATTATGATATTGATTTAACTGATGCAATGGGATCAGCCTCTATTCAAAGTGTTATGGATAAATGCGCAAGAGCTGAAGATATTAACGAAAGCATTTATTGTCCTCTCGTCGAACGTAGTACTGATGGCAATATAATCAGTGTTAGCAGCACGACAGTAAATCAGGCCTCTCGTAGAAGAGAAGGGATCGATCTTGAATTATCATATCTTCAAGAGCTCCAATCATTTGGTCAAATTAAATTTACACTTAATGCAACTAAATTACTTCAATCTACCTATCAAAATAGTGCCGACAGTGATGAAGTAGAAATTACTGGTATTTATCAGGGTAATACTGAATTGAAAACTCGATTTGTTATAGCCTATAACTATGAAAAATTGAGATTAAACTGGACCACTAACTACGCCGAAGGTTTTCAGGTTGACGAAAATGGGACTTATGATCTTTACGACAAACCATTTGCACCACACTCAATTATGCATGATGCCCGCGTAAGTTATGACTTGAATGATGATACCAATTTGTATTTAGGCATTAGCAACGTATTCGATAAATCATACTTCGTTCACCCATCTACCTCTTATGGTCGTGCGCAATATGATTCTATGGGACGTTATTTCTTTGGTGGCTTTTCTTACAATTTCTAATTTGTAAAGTAGCTTGCCATTTCACTAAAATAAGCCAGTTAACATCAGGTTACTGGCTTTATATGACCATATTGAATTATGAAAAAAGCTTCAATTTTATACAAAACAATTTAAAACGATCACTAAATCTTTCTCATTTGTTATACATCTCATTTTTATATATTTATTATTTTTTAAATTGTAGATTACATAACTGAAACAAAATTAACTTATTAGATACAATTAAATTATGATGGATTTTCAACAGTCTTTTAAACTCGAAAATATTATTGTCAACCCAAAAACAGATCAGCTCAGTTTTAATGGCACGACACTTGAAATAAAGTCAATGGCAATGAAGGTGTTATGTTATTTTGCTAACAACCAAGAAAAACTAATAAGCCGAGATTGTTTAAGAGAAAATGTCTGGAAAAACTTAACAACTTCAAACCATACTATTAATAATAATATTTATAGTTTGCGCCAGACAATTGCAAAATTAGATCCTGATACAAAATATATACATACCGTAACGGGCAGTAATGGTAATGGATATCGACTATTAGTTGATGTTACACAAGTGATAACAAGTGAAGAGGAATTTGAAAAAGACGTCTCTTGTATAGAAATCAACAATATTGAGGATATTAATAAAGATAACCCTCACCCTACTTCCACAAGTAATCATAAAAACAAAATGATGACTTCAATTGGTAAAATTTTAATTCCAGTTATTTTATTGTCTATCGTTGCTTATTACGTGGCAATAACACCCCATAATTATGATAAATTATCCCAAGTTACCTCTCATTTAGGCCGAGAACAAAGCCCAGCAATCAGTAATGATGGCCAAATCATGTTGTTTTCTAACAGAACTTCTAGAGATGCCACTTGGGAGTTATATGCCACTGACATGAATTCACCTAATCAAAGTAAAAAAGTATTTAATACCCCATCAAATAGCGATAATTTTGTTAGCATTTCACCAAACAAACGGTATATCTCCTTTCTTCGCAATAAAAAAGGTGCCTGGGGTATTTATATTGCTGACTTTAATTCTAAAAACTTAACAGCTTCCAATTCAAAACTCATCATAGAACTCGACGAAGTTAACTTTTCACCGGCTATAAGTTGGCTTAATAATAGTCAGTTTTTTTATACTGCTCAAGAAGCATCTTGGGCACCATTAAAGATATATTTATATGATTTAGCCCTTGATAGTTCGGAACAAATTACCTCGCCTCCTGTAAATACATTTGGTGACTATGCTTTGATGGTATCCCCTGATAAAACCATGTTGGCAATTATGCGCTCAGATGAAGCCAGTGGTTATCATTTAAAGTTATTAGATTTACACACAAAAGCGCTTCAAGACACAAAAGTATTTAGTAATGAGTCAAGGTTAAACATAAGTTTTAGTGATAACAGTGAAAGTATTTATTTTATTGATAATAAAGGTTTTTTATCAAGCTATAATATCGATAAACAATCAATTGAAAAAATATCTCAAAAAAACAATTTTGGTTACTGGCCATTAAAAGTACCGGGTAAAAATCAATTCATTATGCAACAAGATTGGGGACTATCCTCTTTAACAACTCAAATTGTCAAATTTAAAAACCCAGTAATGGGAGGGGATGGATCATCTGAGGTTATTGTTAATAATGGTTTATCAATTCGTTCAATTGAGGGCATTAGTGATGGTGGGCTTATCTTTGCTTCAATAAAACCTAATTTTCAAATTGAGTTATGGCATTACAAGAATGGAAAATCTAACAAATTATCAGAATTTAATGAAAAATCAGAATATCGTTATCCACTAAGTTTAAATTGGTTACCGGGTTCAGATAAAGCTTTACTGTCTATCAATAAAAGCTGTCGACTAATCAATATAAATACAGGGAAAGATTTACCTCTATGCCCTGCTAATGAAGATATCTATGCAGGTAGATTTTCGAATGATGGACAGTCAATACACTTTCCAGGTTTCAAACAGGAAGCTGCTAATGCTATAGAAATGGGTATAACGGGTTATCCGGTAACTAACTTAAAGAAATTTTCAGATGCAAATATGATAGTTCAAGGTGCTAAAAATGACTTTTACTACAGCAAAGAGTTTGATTTTGATATTTACCATTACAATCCGATTACGCAAGAAAGTTTAAAAATCGTTGACAGAACCTTTGTTTATAACAGTAAATCTAACAACCATTTTGTACTATCCGATAAAGGTATTTATTACATGGATAGGGTTAAGGTAAGAAAAAATGCAATTTATTTTTATGATTTTAAAACA
>Ga0209395_1003999_pt1 | contig 17732 bp, 9 predicted proteins | sample GOMGulsemesocosm_3_FD_184635 | JGI IMG/M metagenome (GOLD analysis project Ga0209395, IMG submission 184635) | Methane-oxidizing microbial communities from mesocosms in the Gulf of Mexico - GOM9D Gulf of Mexico (SPAdes) (version 2) | ecosystem: Environmental > Aquatic > Marine > Cold seeps... | reverse complement strand
GAGTATTAATGATGATAGTTGCGGCAGCGACTGCCTGTCGTTACGCGGCATTGGCTTTGATCCGGATTCCACCGTCGTACTATCAAACATGGCCAGCGGTGAACAGCTTGATACCATAGATCTGGTCGTGAAAAACTCCCAGCACATTACGCTCGCGCTCACAGCATCATTAAAAGCGGCAGCAGCAAATATTGGCGTTTCAGTCACCGTCATTAATCTAAACGCTACTTCGAGTAGCCTTGTCTTCTCAAGCGTCCTGCCCGCCTCGCGCTTAAGCTTAACCGATGCTTCGCCAGTCTTTAGCAACAATGGCATAATTTATGCGGGTAAAGACAATCAACTGTTGGCGTTAGACAGTGCCACCGGCAATGCAATGCCAGGTTGGCCACAAACCTTGAATGGCACACTCCGCGCCGCCCCGACCATCGATGCCATTAATGGCAACATCTACATCGGGACCACAACCAACCACCTTTACGCGTACAATCCACAAGGGGAAAAACAATGGATCACCCGCCTGCGTGGTAGTATTGTGTCTAGCGTTGTACTCGATGAAAACCGGCTGTTATATGTGGGAGCGCTGGACGCTGCGCTTTATTCACTCGATCCGTTAGGTGTTATTCAATGGCAATATCCCTTGAGCGCAGGCATTGCTAAATCACCGGCGCTGTACGGCAATGGGTTAATCCACGTAACCACCATCGACAATCAATATCATGTCATTGACCGCAATAATTTAGGGCCATATGCCTTACGTTGGTCTGATAAAGATGAGTCTTTAATTAGTGGACAAATAGGGGAGTGGCAACCAGCACAAGATGAAGTCGACAACGGGCAGCTATACGTTGTTGGGCGATTGTTTTATGCGCTATTAGGTCGAGCGCCAACCGAACCTGAGCTAACTTTTTGGGCTTATTCCCTTGTGCATCATGCCAGTATGCACGAAATTGTAGATGCATTCTTACTCTCCGATGGGGGCGCGGTTAACTTTCCACAAAGTTTCAGTAATCAGCAGTTCTTAAGCGAGCTCTATGACCGAATATTCATAAATAATTGGCCAGCTACTGTCAATGGACAGACATTTGAGCAACTCTTACAGCAATTGGATTCAGACGCTACCCGTGCCGATATCGTGCTTAGCTTAACCAATTCACTAGAATATGCGGCGCTTGTTGACTCGACACTCAATCGTGTATTTTTCTATCTTTATGGATTCTGTGTTCTGAGCAATGGTTGTACGTTCCAGGGCGACAGTGATGGCGATGGTTATCCAGATATATACGAATGGGCTAATGGACTCGACCCGCTTAATCCACATGATGGGCGATTAGGCGTTACTGAGTTATTGGTTAGCGTGAGTCAGCAAACCAGCCAAGTTAGCTTGCGCTGGCATAGCGTGACAAGAGCCACATATTATCAGATTTATCAGGAGAAAGATGGCCAAGGATTTTCACAGATCGATCCAAAATCGCTCGACCTCTCAAAGGAATTAACGCTCGATGCTGGGATCTATCGCTTTAAAATACTTAGCTGCCATGAGGTATTTTGTAGTGAAGAGTTTAGTAATACAGCCAGCGTAAGTGTAGGTAACAGCGTGGAAGTAACCATTACATATCCTTCGCTAGAATCCGCTCATCAGCAGGGGAGTCACCTCGTTGCGGCGGCGACTATTGACCAAGCAGCACAAGTCTCTTTGGTGCGCTTTAGCTTAGATGGCCTAAATTGGTTCGATTCACCAAATAGTGCAACACCCTACAGCTATAATTTTGGAGATAACCTGTTAGCAGGAGGTTACACGTTGTCAGTAATGGCGATCGACACATCTGGGCAGCAAGTGATCGCGACACAAGCCTTTAACATTGCCGGTGTCAGTGACGCTAACCCAGAATCCGTTCCTGATATTAGCGTCGCCAAATCGGTTGATATTGATCCTATCTCAGAGACTGTTGGGCTTAGCCCTGGCGCATTTCGTGTCGATGAGTCGGGGGCTGCGACCTACAATATGCCAATAAGCGTGCCCCGTGGCATTGCAGGAGTGACGCCTGCTTTGTCGTTGAACTACCATTCGTCGGCGGGTAATGGTTCACTTGGTATTGGCTGGAACCTGGGCGGACTATCGGGTATTAGTCGCTGTCGCCAAACCATCGAACAAGACGGAGAAAGTGCCCCCTTCACGTTAACCAATAATGATCGGTTCTGCCTCGATGGCCAAAAACTGTTGGCTGTTGGTACTGGATATGGCGAAGATCAAACCGAGTATCGTACTGAAATCGACTCAAAGACGCGGGTTATATCCTATGGTGAGGATAACGGGCCGCGTTACTTTACCGTAGAAAAAGAAGATGGCAGCATCAGCTATTATGGCGGCCAAAGTAATGACAAAAGCCGCGATGACGCAATGATGATAATTAATGGTGTTGGCTTTAGTTGGTTGATAAATAGCGTAATAGACAACATGGGCAACGCAATAACCTTCCATTATCGCAGTGATGTAACGCCTAGTTCAGAAAATGAAATGGCGATCGATTACATCGCCTACAGTGGCAACAAGATTCAGTTTAACTATAAACCAACTGAAAAATTAAATTTCACCACCCATTACATCTTTGGCACGCCAATCACTTTAACGGCATTGCTCTCAGATATCATTATCAGTAATCATGACGAAGCGCCTATTCGTAGTTATATACTCGAATACGAGCAACAATCGAGTAATCCATTGTTCGATCGCATCAAATACATCACGGAGTGTGATGGCAGTGACATCGCAACCAATGCCAACTGTTTGCGACCCACTGTTTTTGATTGGTATGACCAACCAATATCCAATAGTTTCTCTCCTGTCCAAAATACACTTGATATAAGCGCCGGTTCTTATGATGCGCTCGGTGAGATATTACCGTTCGATATCGATAACAATGGATATACAGATGTGGTGTATTTAAGAAAAGACGGTGAAAAAGACAATTACCAAATATATATTGCCTATAACAAAGGTGGTGAACTTGGCACACCTAAACTTGCCTACAATTTCTCGCTACCAAACGGCTTTGAACCCAAACTTATCCCCTTAGACTTCAATGGTGACGGCGTTACCGAATTGCTATTGCACCGCTCGGATACAGACGGCAGCAATCATCGCTGGATCTATTTGGACTATGGTGAAATCAATAATTACGCACCATGTTTTGACTATCTAGGCTATGGGGTTAGTGGCTTTTGTGATTTTAGCCACAGTGGCGTAATTCCTAAAGAGCTTGGGCTAACCGTGGCACAGTCTGCCGCCCATGTCGTATTTGCAGATGTTGATAGCGATGGTTACGCCGATATGATATTTTCTAAAGGCACCATGCAGGTCGCTATCAACAATGGTCAAGGATTTGATACACCAAAAGAAATAACTATAGACGAAATTGTTCAGCCAGAGCATATTGATCTGAATATCGAACAACATGTTGTCGAAAATAATCTATCGCTGTTTGCTAGTTTGCTTAGTTCTGGTGCAAGCAGCGATAGTGTCACAATACAGCAAGCAATTGACGCTGGTATATTAACCCTAACAAAAACTCAAACATTCGATGCCCATCAACAAGAGCAGGCAACGCTAAACACCGGTAACCCTGATGGCGAATATACCACCAAAAGATCAGGGTTGGCGAAATTACCTGCATATGATTTTAATGGCGATGGCATAGCCGATCTTGTTATACGTATGGTTGATAATTATGTAATTGATGACGGCATTTCGAAACCGACCCCAAAAACAAATTACAGGGTCCACTATTTGGTTGCCTTTGCGCTTGTTGACAATCAGGGGGCGTTTCATTTAACCAAGCTCAAAGAAATCCCTGGGAGCCGGTCATCAGATAGTGACTTTACTGACAATATTATGGTTAGCGATATCAACGGTGACGGGTTAGCGGATGTGTTGTATCGGCCTGGAGATGACACATCCACGTGGCAACTATACTACGGAACAGGTGGCACCAACGTGTTTACACCAGGAACTCCTGTCTATATTACAAGTGGGACTGGCGCAGCAAAAGCCGAGGATATTATTAGCCTACAGTTTATCGATGTTAATCAAGACGGACGTAGTGATATTGTATTTTTTAACAAGTCAGAGCATGTTAACAAGTGGCAATATCTTGCGCAAACAAACACCGGTTTTGGTAGCGCAATATTACTTAGCACCCAGTTTGGATTTGATCAGCATGATCGTGCGTTGTTGGGGGATTGGGATGGCGATGGTGCACTGGGATCCGCGCGTATCGAATATGACAATGAACAGTTTATCTATTATAAAGATAACAAAGAGCACGTTAATCCGAGTAACAGAATACACACCATAACCAACGGCTTTAATGCCAAGACGGTGATCGACTATGGACAAATGACCGATCACAATATCTATCAGCGTGGTACCAATGCGGCTGAGTTAGCCGGTCAAGACTATGGTCGCTGTATACTCGAGTCGTCCGGTACCGAATGCTCGCCATTATTTGACATTATCTCGGCGGCCCATCTTGTTAAAGCTGTGCACAGTGATGCGCCTAGTTATGATAACAATGGTTACGCCCCGAGCAATACACTCACGGTAAATTACCATTATAGGCACCTGCGCATCCAGTCGGGGGGACGTGGCAGCCTAGGATTTGAATACATCAGTACGTATGATCCACAACGCAAAGTTACAACCACCACCCAATATCACCAGAACTGGCCTTATATCGGCATTCCCGCGCAAACCATATCGTACTTGGGTGAGCGTGTTGAGGATGATCTTAACCTCAGTAACGTAGCGCTCGATAAACGACTTTCTTATGCCAACAATACGCCAGCAATGTTGATCTTTGAGCAACGAGTCTTTCCCTATATTAGCCGTGCAGAGGAACTTAGTTATCGCGTTAATTCTGCTACGATGAACGCAACATCCTTGGCTAGCACTAGCATCACAACCATGGGCTATCAACGCAGTTCGACAGCTAACGGCGCGTATCCATTACTTATCAACACTGCGACCTCAACGACAGACAATGATACAGATGCGTTCCAAAGTAAGTTTACCGAGAATACGTTTGACCAAGAGAAAGTCGACGACAATTCTTGGTGGATCAATCGCGTTACCAATACGGTGGTTACCCACAGTGAAACCGGCAAGGAAGATAAAAAGCGGGAGAGTGATTTCTCATATAATGACAAGGGAATGCTCGACTTTACAATCGTCGAACCGGATGGAGACTGCACACAATGGCTAAAAACTGAATACGATTATGATGTTGTGGGTAATCAAACCAGTGCGACCAAAAGCAGTAATTCGTGTGATGCGGCGTTAACCGTTAATCGTCAAGCCAATGTTATTTATGACAATGAGCATCGCTATGCCGAAACGACAAAAAATGGCATCTATACCGTACAAACAGTAGTTGACCGTAATAGCCTGGGGCAGGTGATAGAAGCAAAAAATGCGAGTGGAGTTTGGTCAAAAACACAATATGGGCGGTTTGGCGTTGCCTATCATCAGTACAATCAAACTGGCGGCTGGAGCAAAACAATTCGCCGCTGGGCAACCAGCAACAATTTCCCCTCAATTGAAGAACCCTACACCTACGCGCAAGCCACAACGAGCGCATCTAAACCGCCGGTATGGAGTTATTTTGACCAACTGGGGCGTCAAGTGGCCACGGTAACTCAAGATATCAAGGCAAACCATATTTACCAATATAGCCGTTATGATCAGTTTGGCCGGGCTATTGCCACCAGTTTGCCTCACTATAGCGTTGCCGGGGCAACATTTAACTCAGTTACATACGATATATTCGGACGCATGACCGCATCTAGTGCTGCCTCAGGCACAACGCTAAGCGTTGAATACAGTGACAATAGCGTTGAAACCAGCACAACGTTCATGCGCGATGGCAGGGCTATCACCCAGAGTCAAACCCAGGTGAAGAATGCGTTTGGTCAATCCATTACTGTCATCGATAACGCCAAAGGCAAAATCGAATATAGCTATGACGTGTTTGGCAAGCTTGAGCGAGTAACCAATGTCGACGGTAAGGATATTGTCACGACACACGATAAAATGGGCCGTAAGATAAAGATGGTAGACCTTGATAAAGGGACATGGACCTATCAATATAACGCCTTAGGTGAGCTGATTGAGCAAACAAATGCAAAATTGCAAAAAACCTACATAACCTATGATGACTTGGGACGAAAAACCAAGCGCATTGATGATAGCGGCATTAGCACATGGGAATATGGTGACAATGATGGCGACTCAACGCTCGATAACGGATTATTGGTGGCAAGTAGTGAGGGGGAAAGCAGTGCGCGCTATCAGTATGATGACTACAGGCGCATATCACGAGTAACAAAAACACTCGACAGTCAGGTATTTGTCCAGCGCATGACCTATGATGAGGTGGGCAGGGTATTCCAACAGTTTGATGCCACAGGTGATTTCCATGGCATACGCAATCATTATAAAAATGGTTACCTCTATCAGCAGCAAGAAGCACGCGATGGTGTGGAAGGTAAAATATATAGCCAAACCGAAACCATGGACGCCCTTGGCAATGTCACGCAGTTCACCCAAGGTAACGGTGCGTTGACTACAAAGACATATGATCTCGCCAGTGGCTTTTTAACCGACTTATCGGTTAACAGTAACGGTGTGGGCATCATCAACAACACCTATCAATTTGATGGCATTGGTAATCTATTATTACGCCAGCGTAATTCGCTACAAGAAGGTGCGTCTGTACAAGTTAATGGGACAACGCATAATGCATGGCAACAAGCCTTTGATTACGACGCGCTAAATCGCTTAACCACCGTGGGGGAAAAGGAACAGGTTAGGTACGCGGCCAATGGTAACATTACCTGGAAGTTTGATGTTAATAATGGCAAAGAAGCAAACTATTGCTATAACGATGCATTGCATCGCCACGCGGTCAGTGGATTAGACACGGGCGGCGGGTGTGATGACATTTATCGTTATGACAAGAATGGCAACATGACTCGGGGCCGCACCAGCAATATTATCTATGGCGCATTTGACAAAGCGACGAGCATCACTAACTTCGCTACCCAAACGAGTACTGATTTTGTCTATGACAGCAACCGCAGTCGCTATAAGCGCACCGATATTAAGGGGGGTGTGACCACCACCACTTTCTATGTTGGAAGTGTCGAGGTGGTCTCTAAATCAGACTCCAATGTGCTCACTTATCGTCGTAATTTACCTGGAGCCATTGCCTTAGTTAGAAGTAACGGCACTCGCGACCTTAGTTATTTGCACAAAGATCACTTGGGCAGTATCGATACCATTACCGATAAAAATGGGCAGGTAACACAGCTATTGTATTTCGACCCGTGGGGCAAGAAGGCAGTGTTAGATAATGAGCTATTGCTCCCGAGCTTAAAAATTAGTGCGGTGACGCTGAGTCTAGCGCAGGTTCTGGATATTACGCCGCGTGGTTTCACCGGGCATGAAAGCATCGATCATGCGGATATTATCCATATGAACGGTCGGATCTATGATGCGGTGTTGGGTAGGTTTATGCAGGCTGATCCGATTATACAGGCGCCTGGTAATAGCCAGAGTTACAATCGTTATGCTTATGTGTTTAATAACCCGTTGTCGTTTACTGACCCCAGTGGGTTTAGTGCTTGGACGAGGTTTAGAGACAAGTTAAGACCATACGTTGGTGTTATTGTTGCTGTTGTAGGGGCATGGATTTGTGGCCCTACATGCTCGAAAGCTGGTTGGATGCTTATTGGTGCCACATCAGGTGCAGCATCGGCAGCAGCTAATGGAGGCAATATAATTGAAGGAGCTCTCTGGGGTGCATTTACAGCGGGGGCTGGGACATATGGGTACGCGGCAGCGGCAATTGCAGGTGGGATTGCAAGTAAAGGGCAAGGAGGTAACTTTGGTCATGGGTTCTGGGCTGCTGGGGTTGGTGCAAAAATTGGCGGTGGTTACGGTAAAGGAATGGCTAAAGTCATTACCGCAGCTGTCGTTGGTGGTACAATTTCAAAATTAACGGGTGGTAAGTTTAAGAATGGTGCCGTAAGTGCGGCGTTTGCTGCGGCTGTAGCTGCTGATTGGGGGGGATCTAACGGTTTCAATGGTGATACAAATACCGGACAAGGCAATGGTACAATCAAAACATCAGGTAGTATTTCGGTCGGTGAACAAGAGTTTAATTATGAGACTATTGGAAATGAAGGATATGCGGAAACTATATCTGACAGTTTGACTACTATTGCAGGTACAGCAGCAGGAGTTGAACTATTATCTGGGATTATCGATTCAGGTGCTTCTGTAACTTTTGAATTTGCCAAGGGCGCCCTAGCAACGCAAGGTGAATTCTTTGGGAAAAATTCAACCATATTTTTTGATCCCTCACGTGCGGAACAAATTGTAACTAGCGGTAATGTTCTTAGGGCAGCGCGATCAGATATGATTTTATCTCACGAACTATACCATGCATGGAACAACGGAGTTTCAGGTTGGTTTTCAACAGGAGGAGCAAGACGTATCGGGGAGAGTATTTATAGGTTTCCACCTCAAGAAGCATATGCTACAAGGTATACTAATGTAATCAGAGGTCAATTAGGATATGGTTATATTCGAACACATTATCTAAAAAATGGACATCAATACTGCGTGGATGGTTGCTAATATGAAATCAATACTATCTGTATTTATAATGTCAGTGATATTAACTGGATGCTTTAGTAAAAGTATTAAGTGGGATGGTAGCTTTAATCAATTGCCCGAAATTGGTAAGAATTGTGCTGTGTCATGGGTAGGCAATATATATACTATCGAAGGCGTGGAAGCCGAAATAGTTAAGTTAGGCTTTGCTCCCGAAAATATACTGCTTTTAAAATCAGCTAGTTCAGATCAGTCTACATATCTCTTTGCGGCAATCTTTGAGGCTGATGGTGAAATACTCACCATAGTCGGTAATCCAAAATACAAATATCCAATTGTGAAAAAGCAGAATGGAATAAAAATAGTTAAGCTACTTTCTAAGGCTCAAGGGCTTGAGCGATTCGAGGATAGTATTATCAAAGGGAATGATACCTATTTAAGTCATACTCCTTGTGACTTTATTTATTATAAATCTGGAACAGCAGTGCATCAATTTGCAGTTATAGGTTTATTTGAAACTGATCCTCAAGACGAATTATTATCGATTCTAGCCGCTATTAAAGATAATATTTATGATGACCAAAACGTTATTGCATCATATGCTCAGCCAATGATAGTACCGACAGCAAGTAGGCTTGACATTCTTAGGGAAAGAATCAGGACGAACATATTTTTTGAAGTAGATCGTTTTGATGACTGATCAAAGGGGTCAGAGACGTTGATATTGAATAATCAAGTAACCCTTTGTTAAATAATTAGAAATACCAGTCCAAAGCCCAATGAATTTGTTCGCTGGATCTTATTCTTTGCCGCCAATTACCTTGTTGTTAAAGAGCTTATTCATTACTTGAATAAGCTCACGATAGCATGTGAAATTCCCGATGTAGAGCACCAAATAAACGTCATAGTTTTTATCAAATTACCATCACATCAAAGCCCTGTATCACTGCGGGGCTTTGCTTTTTAGCGGCTAAATGCCTTAGTTGCTATTTGATATCGGCGCTAACGTTAAGCCGATTGTTGCTGTTTAATTAATGCCTCTAACATCTCACTAATAAACTTTTGCTTACCTCTTGGCATAAGACCTATCTGTTCAATTTGGCGTTGCAGCGTAGATGCGGGTCCTCGCTTAATCGGTTGTTGATCAATCCCTGTTAATTGCTCAAGCGATACCGCAAATAGTTTGGCTACTTTAGGGAGCATTGATGCGGGTATTTTTCGTGTTCCAGCTTCATAAGCGGCAATCATTTGTTGCGATATATCTAGGAAATCAGCCAACTGTACTTGAGTGAACCCAGACTCTTTGCGTAAAAATGCCACCTGTTTACCCAGCGCAATAAAGAAAGCTTTGTCATCTAAGGTCATCTGCGTATCCAATAAACTGTAAGTAATAATGGTCATAGCATAACCCCTGTTTTTAGGTTCTCTCCAAATTGATGTTGACGATACCACATTATGTGGTAATCTGTCGCAAGGTTATTTATTTGTAGTAACCCTTGACAACATTTTGAGGTATTTGTCGTGGCGCGATTAAAAGATGACGTTATCGATCACATAAAATCACACGTGAGCTTGTTGCGATTAGTGGAGTCGCAAGGCCATAAACCAAAAGCGCACGGTAAAGATAAAGTGATCTGCTGTCCGTTTCATGATGACGATACTGCCAGCTTGGTGATCAGCCCCAATAACTTGTTTAACTGTTTTGGTTGCGGCGCAGCCGGCAGTGTCATTGATTGGGTGATGAAAACCCAAGGCGTGAGCTTTCGCTTTGCGTGTGAGTTGCTGCAAAAAGACATTAGCTTGATCGCGCAACATGGCGACACGCCGATAAAACAAAACACCACCACTAAACTGTCTTTTTCCTTAGCCGCCGATCATCAAGTCGCGCTAACACAAGTGATTGATTATTATCACGAGACACTAAAGCAATGCGTTGAGGTGCATGAGTACTTGGCCAGTCGTGGCCTTGACTGTCCCAAACTGATTGAGCATTTTAAGTTGGGTTATGCCAACCGCACCTTGGCTTATCGTTTGCCCGCTAAGAACCGTAAGGCCGGTGCAGAAATGCGTGGACACTTGCAAGACATTGGCATTTTACGATCGTCTGGCCACGAGCATTTTAACGGCTCGTTGGTGGTGCCGGTGATTAACGAGCAAGGCGAGATCACCGAGGTGTATGGCCGAAAAATACTGGGTTCAAGATTACGCAAAGGCACGGCGCTGCACCTGTATTTACCCGGTGAACATCGCGGCGTGTTTAATGCGCGGGGACTGGTTGAGCAAAGCCAGTTAGGCGAGCCAAATAACGTCGTCATTTTATGTGAAGCGCTTATCGATGCCATGACCTTTTGGCGGCACGGCTTTACCAATGTCACCGCCAGTTATGGCACGCAAGGGTTTACCGATGAACACCTTGAATTATTTAAACGCCTGACTATTAAAACGGTGTTAATCGCTTATGACAACGATGATGCAGGCAACCAAGCCGCCAGTGCGTTAGCCGAAAAATTACACCTTGAATGTTTTGAGTGTTTCCGCATCGAAGTCCCTAAAAACATGGACATCAACAGTTACGCTTGCAACGTCACGCCAGCGAGTAAAAGCCTGAGCTTGATTATCAGGCAAGCGCAATGGATGGGAAAAGAAGGGCTAGCTGACGACACCAAACACCGCCATGTTTTTTCCTTAACGGCTAAGAATGAACCAGCACTTGAAGACACAGCGCAAGTTGCATCAAATGAAAAGCCTAAACCGCAGGCTACTCCAGCCTTAGCTGCCGAGTTAACCAACGTCTCACCCATTCCAGTCTCGCCAGCATTGAGCATAGCTAGCGAGATCACCGAGCAAGAAGTCACCCTACATTTAGCCGGTAGAACGTATCGCATTCGCGGCCTTGAGCGTAATACGGGGCTTGAGCAGTTGAAAATCAACTTGTTGGTGAAACAAGATAGTGGTGACGAAGAAAACAACAGTGCCTTTCATGTTGATACGCTCGATTTATATTCCAGTAAAGCCCGTTTTTCGTTTATCAAACAAGCGAGTTTAGAGCTTGGCGTTAACGCCCAATTGATTAAAAGTGACTTAGGTAAAGTGCTGCTCGCGTTAGAAGACATTCAAGCCAAACAGCTACAAGAAGCATTAGAAGTGAAGAAGACTGCGCCCGTATTAACAGCCGATGAAACCACTGCGGCCATGGAATTACTGCAAGATAGTTCTCTACTTAGTCGCATCATTAACGACTTTGAAGCGTGCGGCGTGGTTGGTGAGCGAGTCAATACGTTGATGGGTTATTTAGCCGGTGTTTCGCGTAAATTATCACGACCGTTAGCGGTGATGATACAAAGCTCAAGTGCTGCTGGTAAATCAGCGTTAATGGACGCGGTGCTTAACTTTATGCCGCCTGATGAGCGCGTGCAATATTCAGCGATGACCGGCCAAAGCCTGTTTTACATGGGCGAAACCCGCCTTAAACATAAGATACTGGCTATCTCTGAGGAAGAAGGCGCAGAGCACGCCAGTTATGCGCTAAAGCTGTTGCAATCCGAAGGGGAAGTGACCATTGCCTCCACCGGAAAAAATGCCACCACCGGCAACCTTGAAACACAGGAATATCGCGTCGAAGGCCCCGTGATGTTGTTCTTAACCACCACCGCGATTGATATCGATGAAGAGTTACTCAATCGCTGCTTGGTATTGACTGTCAATGAATCACGGGCACAAACTCAAGCCATACACGAGATACAACGTCAGCGCCGCACCCTCGATGGGCTTAAAGCCTCGGTCGCAAAATCACAACTTATCACCTTGCACCAACACGCGCAGCAATTACTCAAACCACTGGCGGTGGTCAATCCCTTTGCTAATCAACTGAGCTTTTTAGACCACCAAACCCGGACGCGCCGTGACCATGAAAAATACCTCACCTTAATCGACAGCATTGCACTGCTTCATCAACACCAGCGCCCCGTTAAAAAGCTCGCTGGCCAAGGTGGAGAGTCGATTGAATATATCGAAGCCACCCTCGATGATATCGCCGTGGCCAATGTACTGGCCAGTGACGTGCTTGGACGCACATTAGACGAGCTACCACCGCAAACCCGCACCTTGCTTGGCCTGATTTACGCCATGGTGCAACAGCTTAGCCAGCAACAACAGATTAACCCAAACGACTGTCACTTTAGCCGCCGCCAAATCAGGGAGTTTAGCGACTGGGGCAATACCCAATTAAAAGTCCATTGTCAGCGCTTAGAAGACATGGAATATCTGATTATTAAACGCGGTGGCCGTGGCAGCGCCCTAGTCTATGAGTTGGCGTGGGGCGGCGAAGGTGAAAACGGCCATCCGTTTTTAATGGGGCTAAGTTGCCTTGAAAAACTGGGTTACGATGTCAAGAAGTCGGGGGTAAGCAAGGTGTTGTCGGCCTTAAGTCGGGGGAAAGTCGGTGTTAAGTCGGTGGGTGGTCAAACGGATGGAAAATCGCTACAGCCCAATAGCCATAAGACATTAGACGCCTCGACACTATCAACTATGCAAAACAGCCATACTCTTGTTGATAACACGCCGTCGTATCGAACACCTTCTTCCCCATCCTTTGAGGTATCAGCCGCCTTATCGCTTAGTGAGCCGAGGGTGATGTCATGAGCCGTAAACAACTGCCCGAGGTTGTTGGCAACCTCAATGACGCCGAAAGCTTTGCCTCACACCTGCTGCGTTTCTATGAGTGGTGCCATATTCAGCAATACACCAGCGCGACCTTGCACACATGGACAGCGGTATTACGTCAATTTACCCAATGGTGCCTTGATAGAGGCATCGACCAACCGCGCTTGGTGACTTACCCGATGTTAACCAAATATCAGCGCTATCTGTATTATTACCGACAGGCCAATGGTGAGCCGTTATCCACCCACAGCCAAAACGCCAAACTCTGGCCGGTTAAGTCCTTTTTTCGCTGGTTAACGCGCGAACATTACATCTTGTTTAATCCCGCCAGTGAGCTGCAACTTCCCCAACGACAGCGCCGATTACCCCGCGCTATCTTGAGCCAGCCGGAAGTTGAGCTATTACTGAGCCAACCAGATATTCATGATATTTATGGGCTGCGCGACCGCGCGATGATGGAGGTGTTGTATTCTACCGGTATCCGCCGTATGGAAATCGTTAACCTTAAATTGCACGACATTGATAAGTCATGGGGCACGGTGTTTATCCATCAGGGTAAAGGTCAAAAAGATAGAGTGGTGCCCATCGGTGAGCGCGCCCTCGCGTGGGTGAACAAATACCAAGAAGACGTCAGGCCACAACTCCTGATTGGCGAAGACGATTACACGTTATTCTTAAATCAATACGGCGTCAAAATGAGCATGGAAGGCTTATCACGCAAGGTGCGACTATATCTCAAGCAAGCGAACATCGACAAACCCGGCAGTTGCCACCTGTTCCGTCATTCCATGGCCACGCACATGTTAGACAACGGCGCTGATATCCGTTACATCCAAGAGCTGTTAGGTCACGCCAGTCTCGACACCACCCAAATCTACACGCATGTCTCGATTCAAAAACTCAAAGCCATTCACGACGCAACGCACCCCGCACGCTTTACATCAAGCCAGCACAGTGATAACAAAAATGCTGAGAGTGAAGACGAGGCACAGCAATTTTTAGATACCTTAACGCTTGAAGATAGTACGGAGGACGACCATGAATAACGACATGACACGCCTTATCGAAGTGGCTAACGAGTTGTTGCAAGACGGCGCAAGCGCCGCCTCAACCAGCGAGCAAATCGCCGCCGCGTTTATCTTAAACAACATGGCGCTACTGCCTTATCAATATGATGACGTGATTTACGCCTGGCAGCGCTTAGGTAGCCAATGGCAAAGTTATGTCACCGAGATTAAAGCACAACACATGGCGCTGATCGTTAAGCGTGACACGGATAACATGGCGCACTCCGACAACTAACCAGAAGCTACGCTACTGGCCGCAAACGCCAATCCATCACGCGCTGACAGCTATTATAATCGGCCATGGCGTGTCACATAAAACGCCGGTCATGGTGCTTGCTAAAAAAGCGTGCAAGCCCATCGCCCGTCATTTAATGTGCCTCGCCAGACTTGTTTTTATCCCCTCTGCCTGCGGCATCTCCCCAAGGAGAATTGGCCGCCGCTTAACTCAGCTATTAGGTTAAGTTCGCTTAGGCTCACACCACCTAATTGACGTTCAAGTCGGACGGCCAACCAACCCCATCAGCCGCGCTCCGCGCACTTAAACCCATTTACCTACTCAACACCCACCCACGCCATCAGTTTAAAACGGCTCCAGCCGCTCGACTCTAGCGTCCTGCTTCGTTCTACCTCCTGCATCCATGCAGTCGAAGCGTCTTACGCGCTCGTTTTAAGCTGCCAGCTCCGCCCCAAGTTAGTGTCACCCCCAACCCCCTCAAGGGGGCAAGTTCGGCGCGCGCGGTGGGGTTGTGTCTGCTGTTGTCCTTGTCATTTTAGCCCCGTACTCGAACAGTCAAGGGCAAGCCTTCGGTGCGTTGCACCCTTGACAGTCCTGCGTTCGAGGCTGGTTAACAAGGGACAACATCAGCCACTAAGAGGTAATCATCATGAATAACGAAATCAAAAACATCATTGCCGTTGCCAATGAATTACTACAAGACGGTGAAACATGCGGTAGCACAGGCGAGCAAATCGCGGCCGCGTTTATCCTCAATCGCATGGAATACCTGCCAATGAGTCATCTCGTCGTCATCGAAGCATGGCAGCGCTTAGGCGTCTCATGGCAAGCGTATGTCATGGAAATTAAACAAGATCACATGCACCTCATCAAAATTCCTGCTGGGTAAGCCCAGCACGGCCAAGCGGCATTCGCCGCTTGGCCACTCATTAAAACGACAACGGCTTTTAAAGCAATAAAATAAATAACTTTTGGGGTTAATTTAATCGTTGTTGCGCGATCTAATTTATGCCATATGATGGGGGTCGGCTAAAAATTATAGGCAACTAAAATGAACCGACAAAAGTTAAAAACATTCATAAAATACGCCATTATCTTCTTGCTAATTATGCTGCTAAATAGCTCAGGAGAAAAACGAATTACATCTGAAAAAGTGCCTCTAGGGCAAATTTTTCACTATGCTAAAAATGCCTTAGTGCGATGCGCTTTAAACCCTGATGGTCTCTAGGGAAAATCGACTTGCGTTACGATTGTTGCGTCTGGGTCAGTAAACGGTCGGATCTATGATCCAACGCTTGGGCGGTTTATGCAGGCTGATCCGCATATACAAGCTCCGATGAATAGTCAGTCGTATAATCGATATTCGTATGTATTGAATAATCCGTTGTCGATGACAGATCCGAGTGGCTTTTTCTTTAAAAAGTTATTGCAGGCTATTGCGAAGATTCCTATATTAAATGCAGCAATTCACGTCGTGTTGAATCTCATACCTGGTTGCCAATATTGGTGTAGTGCAGTCTTTTCAGCAGCGACGACCTACGCCGTGACGGGAAGTTTAAAAGCGGCATTTACGTCAGCAGTAGTGTCGCTTGCTTCTCCAGGTGGTGGAAGTTATGGAGCGATTGCTGCAACAGCGGTAATCGGCGGCCTTGCTAGCAAAGCTCAAAGTGGAAACTTTGGGCACGGATTTTGGTCAGCTGGATTAGGAGCAGCGTTAGGGGGTAGAATAAAAACTGGTAACGCTTATGCTAATGTAGCAGTTGCTGCGTTAATTGGAGGGACAATATCAAAAGCCACTGGTGGTAAGTTTTCCAATGGCGCGCAGACTTGGGCGTTTAGTGCGGCTATGGCGCAAGATTGGGGCTCAAGACGTCTTGCTGATAGCGAAGAAAATACATTTGACGAAAAAAACAGAAGGGGACTTGATTCTGCTATAGATAAATTGAATGGAGAAATTAAAGAACAAAACTTTGGAACTGAAGATGAAGCCGCTGTATGGTTGGGTAAAAGGGCTGCGAGTTTACAAGCTGACTATGGAGCAGAGGTAGGCGCAAGAATATTTGAAGCTTATGACACTAATTTAGGTCGGTTATCCATAAAGGCAGGTAACATAGTAACTGACTATCATAGTGGATCAGTATCTGCGTCGACATTATCATTATCTAAAGTTAATTTTTCTATGAGAGTCATGGGAGCGTGGCATACACACCCCCTTGGTTCAGCGGGTTTTTCAGGTGGTAATGGGGATGTCAGTTACTATAAAAACAAGCCAGTATATGTAAGTTATGGTGGTGCTACATATAGATTTAATGCTGCATCAGCTGGCGCACACCCTGGTTATAGTGGGTATCTTGAACGAAACTGGATACAAAAGAACACAACATGTTTGGCAGGTTGTTAATATGAAAATTTTTATTGCTTTATTCTTACTCAGCTTTAGCGTTTCGGCAAATATCGTTAATGATCGTCTTTATCATAACGTATCGTTGTTATCGATCGTTATAAATAGTGAAAAATACGAAAATGAATTTGTGAGTGTAAAAGGTTTTATTACAGGGAGCGATAATGGTTTTAAGCTTTGTTTTTCAAGGTCAGTCTGTATTTCTAATGGCATAGAGAGCCTGTTGTTAGTAAAAGATTCAGACGACACACAGTTTTCACGACTGTCTGGGTGTTACGTTAGTTTATCCGGCCGCTTTGTCTCAGATAAGAGTGGTGTGGAAATAGGTAAATTACAGGATATTCATGATCTATTTTTAGCAATTGGATCTAGAGATTATAATTTATATAATGACTGTATATTCTGGAATGAAATATGGGAGAACATGGAAGGAAATCAACTTAAAATAGAACAGTTTTATAATAGGCTGTTAAACAATTGACGGGCAAATTAAAAATATTATAGACACCCATAAATTTTAGACGGCTAATTGATTTTTGTACTATGCTAGGTACCGACCTAATTAAGAAATAAGAAAGAAATAAGGGACAGGCAGTGCGCCGAGCTAAATCGGTAGAAGATTGGAGGTGAAAGCCCTCTGTTTGGTAAGGCTCAGCAAGCCGCCAAGACCCCGAGTCATGGGCTTTGCATCGTAAG
>Ga0209395_1003997_pt1 | contig 17732 bp, 12 predicted proteins | sample GOMGulsemesocosm_3_FD_184635 | JGI IMG/M metagenome (GOLD analysis project Ga0209395, IMG submission 184635) | Methane-oxidizing microbial communities from mesocosms in the Gulf of Mexico - GOM9D Gulf of Mexico (SPAdes) (version 2) | ecosystem: Environmental > Aquatic > Marine > Cold seeps... | reverse complement strand
CAGCAAACCTGATCATGATGGTGATTGTCGCATTCGGTTGTTTAGCATTACCAGAAACACGTAAAGAGTTAATTCCTGGTGTGTCGCTAGAGCGAATTGCGATCTCGACCTTGTATCCAGGAGCTGGACCTCGTGATGTTGAAGCCATGGTTTGTACGCGTATTGAAGCGGTCGTTTATGATATTGAAGGTACACTCGATCTCACTTCATTCGCTAGTTCAGGCTCGTGTTACACCACCATTGATATTGCTGACGGTTATAGCACCAAGGCTGTATTAGATGAAGTCAAATCAAGAATTGAAAGTATCAACTCATTTCCGGATGAAGTTGAAAAGCCAGTCGTCAGCGAATTGATTGAGCGTTATCGCGTTGCCAAATTGATTATCGCTGGCGCAGGTGATGAATGGGCGTTAAAACGTTTGGCTGAAAATATCCGGTTAGACTTGTTAGAAGAACCTGTTATTTCGGTTATTGAACTGCAGAATACCAGGCCATACGAAATCAGCATTGCATTATATGAAGACAGTTTGGCGCAATATAATTTAAAGTTTGCAGATGTCGTTAATATACTCAAAGCGACAGCGATTGATTTACCCGGTGGGAGTTTAGCGACAGAGCAGGGCGATATACTGATCCAAACTTTAGGCCTGATTGAAAGTGCGGATGATTTTTCCAGTATTATTCTGCAAGCGGACGAAGATGGTGGGCGAGTTTTACTGAGTGATATTGCGACGATCACCGATGGGTTTCGTGATGAAGGAACAATGGCACAACTCGACGGTAAACGGGCTGTTTCTTTAGACGTATACCGTGTTGGTGAGCAAAATATTCTTGATGTTGCTGATGCGATAAATAAGTACGTACAAGCACCCGCGACGTATCTGCCCGAGGGGGTCAGTTTGTATGTCTGGCAAGATGATTCTAAGTTATTTATGAGTCGTATCGACTTATTGGTTAGCAATGTATTTAGCGGGTTATGTTTGCTGTTTGCTATTTTATTATTGTTTTTAAATTGGCGTTTATCCTTTTGGGTTAGCCTGGGTATTCCTATTTCATTTATGGGTGCTTTTTGGTTATTACCGGTATTTGATGCTTCGATTAATATTATTTCGTTATTTGCATTTTTATTGGTGCTTGGGATTGTTGTTGATGATGCCATTGTTGTGGGAGAAAGCATTTATACTGAGCAAGCAGCAGGTAATAAGGGGGTTGAGGGCGCTATTGAGGGGGCTCATAAAGTCGCTAAGCCAATCATATTTGCCATTATAACAAGTGTTATCGCCTTTATGCCGTTGCTGTTTTTACCTGGACCTGAGGGTAAACTCATGCAAGTTATTCCTGTTGTTGTGATCACGACATTATTGTTTTCATTGTTTGAATCATTGTTTATCTTACCCGCTCATTTAAGTCATCAACCTGTCGATAGTGATTCCAATCAACACTTTAATACGAAAAAACTAACCAATCTGCATGCCTCCAACAACAAAGCACTAATCAGTAAAATAAAAACAATCGGTGGAATATTAGAAGGGATACAAACTCAATTCTCTACCGCGTTAGAAATGTTTGTGATACACCGATATAAACCTTTTCTTGATCATGTGTTGGTGTGGCGTTGGAGCTATATTTTAGGGTTTGTGGGCTTATTTTTTATCTCTTTAACCTTACTTTCCAGCGGCTGGTTACGAACGGTCTTGTTTTCGGCCATTGAAGGGGATGTTGCGTATGCCAATGTCACTTTTGCAGAAGGCAGTAACCCTGATAAAACCAAGCATGCGATATTAAAGATTGAGCAGGAAGCATTACTACTGCAACAAGAGTTGACCGATGAAAACGGGGCTTCTGCGATTGCGCATGTGTATTCTGTCGTTGCGCCAATCAGTAAATATTCACGTGAAGCACAAGCGGCTGCCGATGATCATATTGGCAGAGTGTATCTGGAGTTATCAGTATCGAATGATCGTGTGATGTCCGGCCATGACATCATTCGTCGCTGGCGAGAACGAGTTGGCGAAATTGAAGACAGTATCGAATTAAATTTTGTGTCGGATCTAACCCCGCCAAGTGCAGATATTAATATTGAGCTGTCGAGCCGTAACTTAGATGACTTAGCCCTGCAAGCAGAAAACTTAAAGCAAGTGTTAGCCCGATTTGAAGGTGTATATGATATTCAAGATTCTCAGCAGCGTAGTTCAAGGCAGGTGCAACTCGCGCTAAAGCCTATGGCGCGTGATATGGGATTAACATTGAGTGCGCTTGGTCAGCAAGTTCAGCAGGCTTACCTTGGCATTGAAGTGCAAAGTATGTCTCGTGGTGAAGATGAAGTAAAAGTGCAGGTGAGTTATCCAAAAGAAGCAACTAGCTCATTATGGCATTTAGAAAATATGTATATTCAACTACCTAATGGTGAAGGGGTACCTCTCTTCACCATCGCAGATGTGAGTTATAAATCAGCCGATAATAATATTAAACGTTATGAGCGAAATCGGGTTATTTCTGTTTCAGCATTTGTTGATACAGGGAAGAACAGTACGAAGGCGGTTATCGCTGATTTGGAAATCGGTTTTTTACAGCAATTAGCAGAGATTACAGCCGTTAAGTGGTCAAAGGCTGGCAAGCAGAAAAGTATTGTGGAGTTTGTAGATATATTAACAAGCAGTTATTTACTCGCATTGATCGCGATGTACTTAGTGATGGCTATTTTGTTTAGCTCTTATACGCAGCCATTATTAGTCATGTTTGCGATCCCGTTTGGTCTTGTTGGGTCGTTATTAGGCCATTTACTGTTAGGGGTCGATGTTACCTTGTGGTCTTTTATTGGCATGGTTGCCGTGAGTGGGATCGTGGTCAATGACAATTTAGTCCTGATTGACTATATCAACGAAAAACGCAGTCAAGGTGAAGACTTAGAAACCGCAATTACCAGTGCCGGTATTCGCCGTTTTCGCCCTATTATTCTTACCTCATTAACCACTTTTATTGGCTTAGTACCGATCATGAGTGAAACTAGCTTACAGGCACAGTTTTTAATCCCGATGGCTATATCACTCGCGTTTGGCGTGTTGTTTGCCACGCTGGTAAGTTTGTTATTAGTGCCTGCCGTGTATTTATTAATTCAAGATGTAGTGAACGCTGTCACGATACTACTTTTAAAAAAACAAAATGCTGAAGCCGAAGTGCTTGATGACCATCAAGATATGGCTAGCCATAATAACCGCGCGACAGATAGCGCAGCATAACCGTCGAACAGTTCAAGGAGGAACGATGACGTTTAAACGTAAACTTTCACCAACAGAGCGTTTTTATATTAGTTGTGATGATTTTAATGCCGAAGAAACCGCAACTTGTGTTGCTAACCAAATGGTACTTGAAGGCATTGGCAATATTGATATATGCGCGTGGCAACAAGCGGTCATTAAGGCTTCAGCTGTATTGCAAGGAACGCGGTTTAAACTTGCAGGTAAGCTTGGTTTTAGTCATTGGGCTGATGCAGGTCAAACGACAGTGCTTGAAGTTATCCGAGGGCTAAATTGGGATGGCATGAGCGATAAGTTAGCGCCATTTTTAAATCGCCCTCTCGATGTAAAAACCAGTACGGGTTGTGAAGTATTGCTGGTACTTGGTGAGAGAAATGATAAACACCATATTATTTTTAGAACGCATCATGCGGTAATGGACGGACGAGGTACAAAAACATTTGCTGATGAAGTATTACGGGCTCTGCGTCAGCAGTCGTTACGAGGTGATAATAGTTTTGTGCGTGATATTGATTTAGCTAAATCAGTTACTTCGATACCCGGTGAAAAAATTACCGATACCGTTGCTGCCCCAACAGGAGTTCCCGCTGGACAAGATTTTGGTTCCTCTTGGCAGCGTAGAACCCTACCAGGTGGTTATAAACAAATATTAGCTAACGCTGGTATTAGTATTGCTAAGTTAGCGAACCTGTATTCTGACTCGGCAGTACGTATTCAACTACCCGTTGATTTACGTATGCATGACGCCGATATTATCTCTACGGGGAATTTAACAGGTGGGCTATTAATGCAGGTATCACCAGAAACAACCACTGCCGATTGGGCTAAGCAAATTAAGCTGAAAATTGCGGATAATGAACACGCAAGAATGCCTCGTTTTGCCGGTGTGCCAACACTCAATGCATTAAGTTGGGTGCCATTGTCATGGTTGAAAAAATGCAATGACAAATTAGCGTTAAAGAGACAAAAAACAGGTCTGTACCGTACTTCCGCAATTATCTCTAACTTGGGTTTCCTTAAGGTTGATGAATACAGTGCTGCAGGTTTCAATTGTTCGAGTGTGTTTTTTATTCCACCTTATTTTAATACAACGGCGTTATTTTTAGTGTTAGCGGGTAATAAAGAGGGGGTTGAAGTTATTTTGCGTATACCAGACCAGTTAAGCAGTAATGGCCGTTCTGAGCACGCGTTATCGCAGATATGTCATGGTATTTGTTATGGGCATGAACAAGATATGGATAAACTTGAACACACTGTTAAGTAGGTTCGTTAATGGGCTACTATATGGTTAACTGGCAAATTGGCTGGAACGTGGTTTATATCGGGGTCATCCGCTGACTTTTATATTATGTTTCGATTGTAATTTTGAGAACCTATTTGATTAACATGTTTTTTTAAAACGCTGTGATTTCAATATCATTTTTTGAGCTGTATGTGCTTCATGCAGTAATTCATTGAGCTGTGGAATATTAGTATCCCATTCAATAAGGGTTGGAATTGTGTTGCAATGCTGCAAATAATATTCAAATAGCTGCCATACTTCGGGCGTTACCTTTTGGCCATGCTCTTGGTCGAAGGTGATGTGGTTATCCTTTAATTGTTTATTGCTACCAGATAGGTGGATCTCGCTGACAATACTGCTAGGTATTGACGCTAAGTAATCATAAGGATTGAATTCGAGCTGATGACTACTAATATGGACATTATTAATATCGAGCAGTATTTTGCAGTTCGTAGCGGCTTGTAGTTCGGTTAAAAAGACAGCTTCTGTCAGGCTATTATTTTTATATTGGCAATAACAGGCGGGATTTTCAATTGCAATTGTTTGACCTAAAATATGCTGAACTTGGTCAACCCGCGCAATTATACGCTTGAGGTTTTCTTCTGTGTAGGGAATTGCTAATGTATCACTATAATGCTGACCAGCAATGGAACTCCAGCCCAAATGTTCTGACACTCGAAATGGCTTATAACGGTCAACCAGTTTTTTAATATTATTAATGTGGATAGTATCAAGTAGCTCATTAGAAGAGAGTGCTAAACCAATACCGTGTAAGCTGATGGGATAGCGATCACAGGCTTTATCCAAATAATATGTCGCCTCTGAGTTAATCTCGAAGTGATTCTCACTGTGTACCTCTACCCAGCCAATATCTACCTGGCTATTAGTGAGTTTCTCATAATGTGCTGGACGCATACCGATCCCAACTAAATCATCTAACATAAAGTTGTCCTATTTTAAAGCCGTGGTACTTATACGTTATTGAAGTGCTTATACGCTATTGAAGTTTTTATACGTTATTGAAAGGAGTATGGGTAAGGTTCGTTCGTTTTGCAAAGTAAATCACATTCTATATCGTAAGCTATTGAGAGTTGGATTTTATGAGATGATAAAATGGTTGTTGGATCACAATATGAACAAGCCTTAACATAGTGGATATTGTTAAGACTTGTTATTTTAGGGGGGTTAATACACGCTACTTAATTAATAATAAGTATATTATGCTGAAACCGTTGTTGTCGCGATGACAGCAAGTGTTATGTCACTATCTGCTTTACAGCAACAGGGCAATATAGATCCCGCTGCAACCGCTGCAAGTGGTTCGGTTGTATAAGTAACCGTGCCACTTGAGAGTGTCGTGCGGCAAGCGCCGCAATAGCCTTGACGGCACTGATATTCAATTTGATGTCCAGTGCGTTCAAGTGTATCAAGCAGGGAGCTATCTTGTGTTGAAACTTGATATTTCCCTGAATCAGTTGTCAGCGTAATCGACATTATAGAACGAATGTACCTATGTCAGCGTGGTTGATTTCAGCGTTAATCTGACCAACTAAGTATGAGCTAATTTCTGACTCTTGTGGTGCAACTTGTACGTTATCAGATACTAACCAAGCATTGATCCACGGAAGTGGATTACTTTTGACTTCAAATGCCATTGGTAAGCCAACAGCTGCCATACGTGTATTAGTGATGTATTCAATGTAATCAGCAAGAATATCTTTATTCAAGCCAATCATAGAGCCATCTTTGAATAGGTATTCAGCCCAGTCTTTTTCTTGTTGTGCTGCATCAGTAAAGATTTGTTGTGTTTCTTGGAAACACTCGATTGAGATCTCTTGCATCTCAGGGTCGTCTTTACCGTCAGCCATCAAGTTTAAAATGTGCTGCGTACTCGTTAAATGCAATGCTTCATCACGGGCAATAAGCTTAATGATTTTAGCGTTACCTTCCATTAATTCACGTTCAGCGAAAGCGAAAGAACAAGCAAAACTTACATAGAAACGGATCGCTTCAAGTACGTTTACCGATACCATTGCGAGGTATAGTTTCTTCTTCACTGCACGCTGACTAACGATAATAGTTTCACCGTTAATCACGTGTGAGCCTTCACCAAGCAAGTGTAACTGTTGCGTTGCGTGGATTAAGTCATCGTAATAACCCGCAATATCTTTAGCACGTTTTAGAATCTCTTCATTGGCAACGATATCATCGAATACTTCTGATGGATCATTCACGATATTACGAATAATATGTGTGTATGAGCGTGAGTGAATAGTTTCACTGAATGACCAAGTTTCGATCCAAGTTTCAACTTCTGGTAATGACACCAGCGGTAAAAAGGCAACGTTAGGAGAACGGCCTTGAATACTATCTAACAATGTTTGGTATTTTAGGTTACTGATGAAGATGTGTTTTTCATGATCAGGTAATTGCTGATAATCAATACGGTCTTTACTTACATCAACTTCTTCTGGTCGCCAAAAAAATGATAACTGACGTTCAATTAGTTTTTCAAAAATTTCATGTTTTTGTTGGTCAAAGCGGGCAACGTTTACAGGTTGGCCGAAAAACATTGGTTCTTTTAATTGATCATTTTTAGTTTGGCAAAAAGTAGTGTAACTCATTGGTCATCTCTATTTAATACATTAAATTGGCAGCCTAAGCTGCCAAATGAAAGGGGGTAGGTGGTATCGGTGTACGTAATTAGATTGTTTAGATCTTACATGCGCCGCCTTCACAGCCCTCGTCTTCTTTAACTACATCTACGTCTGATGCACCGTCACGTGTGTTATGGTAGTAAAGCGTTTTTAAGCCGTACTTATACGCTAACATCAGGTCCGTTAACAGCGTTGTCATCGGTACTTTTTGCCCCGGGAAACGTTGTGGATCATAGTTAGTGTTAGATGAAATCGCTTGGTCTACGAATTTCTGCATTAAACCAACAAGTTGTAAATAACCCGTATTACTTGGAATGTTCCAAAGTAACTCGTAGTTATCACGTAGATTTTCGTAATCTGGTACAACTTGTTTCAAGATCCCGTCTTTACTTGCTTTAATGCTGATTAAACCACGTGGTGGCTCAATGCCGTTTGTCGCATTTGAAATCTGGCTTGATGTTTCTGATGGCATCAATGCTGTTAGGGTTGAGTTACGTAAGCCGTGTTCTTTAATTTCGCTACGTAATGTTTCCCAATCTAAGTGTAATTCTTCATCACAAATCTCATCTAACGATGATTTATAGGTATCAATTGGTAAGATACCTTGAGCGTATGTTGTTTCATTAAATGCTAAACACGGACCTTGTTCTTTCGATAGATTCATTGACGCTTTTAAAAGATAGAATTGAATTGCTTCAAATGTCTTATGCGTTAGGTTGTTTGCACTACCGTCTGAGTATTTAACACCGTTTTTCGCGAGATAGTATGCGTAGTTAATCACGCCTATGCCTAATGAACGACGCGCCATTGTTGATTTTTCAGCCGCTGGCATTGGGTAGTCTTGATAATCAAGTAAGCTATCTAATGCACGAACTGCCAGATCTGCAAGGTTTTCTAATTCATCAAGGTTTTTAATTGCACCAAGGTTGAACGCTGACAATGTACATAGCGCAATTTCACCATTTTCATCACCAGGATGTTGCATTGGTTTCGTTGGTAACGCAATTTCTAGACATAAATTACTTTGTCTTATCGGTGCAACCGCTGGGTTAAATGGGCTGTGAGTATTACAGTGATCCACATTCTGAATGTAGATACGACCGGTACTTGCACGTTCTTGCATAAGTAAAGCAAATAGTTCGCTGGCTTTAATCGTTTGCTTACGAATTGATGAGTCTTGTTCATAAAGATTGTATAGACGCTCGAATTCATCTTGATCTTGGAAGAATGCATCATACAAACCATCAACATCAGATGGGCTGAATAAAGTAATATCTTTATTATCAATTAAACGTTGGTACATTAAACGGTTAATCTGCACGCCGTAGTCAAGGTGACGTACACGGTTTTCTTCAACACCACGGTTATTTTTAAGTACAAGAAGTGACTCTACTTCTAAGTGCCATAATGGGTAGAATAATGTTGCTGCACCACCACGAACGCCACCTTGAGAGCAAGATTTAACAGCTGTCTGGAAGTGTTTGTAGAATGGGATACAACCTGTGTGGAATGCTTCACCACCACGGATTGAACTACCTAGTGCACGAATACGACCTGCGTTGATACCGATACCAGCACGTTGCGATACATATTTAACAATAGAGTTAGATACTGCATTGATAGAATCTAGGCTATCGTCACACTCAATCAGTACACACGAGCTGAATTGACGAGTTGGGGTACGAACACCTGCCATGATTGGTGTTGGCAGTGAAATCTTGAAGGTTGACGTTGCCTCATAGAAACGACGAATGTAGTCCATACGAACCGATTTATTGTATGTCGCAAATAAGCTCGCAGCCACTAAGATATACAGAAATTGTGGGCTTTCGAAGATTTCACCAGAAATACGGTTTTGTAGTAGGTATTTACCTTCTAGCTGTTTAATTGCACCGTAAGAGAAGTTCATGTCACGCCAGTGATCAACGAACTCATTCATTTCTGCGAATTCTTCAACCGTGTAATCAGCAAGTAGGTGTGCATCATAGCGAAGCGCATCAACATTTAATTTTACGTGATCATAAAGCGCAGGTGGTTCAAATTTACCATATGCTTTTTTACGTAGGTGGAAGACAGCTAAACGCGCAGACAGATATTGATAATCTGGTGCTTCTTCACTAATTAAATCCGCTGCAGCTTTGATCATGGTTTCATGTATATCTTCAGTACGAATGCCATCATAAAACTGGATGTGAGATTTTAACTCTACCAGTGACACCGATACATTATTCAACCCTTTGGCTGCCCATTTGATCACGCGGTGGATCTTTTCAAGATCGATCGTTTCTTGTTTACCGCTGCGTTTTGTAACTAGTAAATTCTTATTCATTTAGCTGACTGACCTTAAAACAATGTAAGAATATTTCCACCAACACTAGTATTGATATTCTTGTTAATACACAAGATGTAGTGTTGTCCTGTATTTATGCATACAAGATAGTGTGATAATCACGTTTTGGCAAGTGGCACTAAACTGAACAACATGTGGATAATTTAGTGAGTTAGTGGCGACTTTCATTCTGGCCTCAGTGATCAATTACGGTTAGCAAAAATCAACAGTTAAAGTGAAAAAAAAAAGAAAAAAAAGTGTTGCCAAGGTTGTGAGGAGATCCTCAAAAATTTTGATTATATTTACAGCTAATTCGTTTATAAAACTACCACGCAAGTATTAATTTATTATTTTTTTTGTGGTTGTTATTACAAACAATATTGTCATTTTATACGCAACAAGTTTCATATTACCCATAAAGTGGATAACTTTGCTTGCGCGTGTTGGTTAGAGCGAGCCGAGTTATTTGAGTTAAATGACAGTAAATAGCTATATATAGAGGGAGCGAACTTGAAGCTGGAAAGGGAAGTGGATCTATTTACCTAACAGCGAAGGCGGAGGTGCTGTTAGGTAAAAAGAGAATTATATTAATCGATAAGCTGCGTGTGTAGCATATAGTTAACGTCAACATTCTCGCCTAGCTTGAACTGGTCTACTAATGGAATGTAATGCAGGCCTGTCATGTGGTGACAAAATAGACCTGATTGATCAACCCAATGTAATAGTTCTGATGGACGAATAAACTTCTTGTGGTCATGGGTACCGTTAGGCATCATTTTTAAGATTTTCTCTGCGCCAACAATCATAAATAAGTATGATTTTAAATTACGATTGATTGTCGAGAAGAATATGTGGCCGCCTGGTTTTACAAGACGCATGCAAGCGTTAATCACGGAACCTGGATCCGGAACATGCTCTAGCATTTCCATACAAGTGATCACATCAAAGCTGTTTGGTTGCTCTTCTGCTAACTCTTCAATTAATACTTGACGGTATTCGACTTCAGTACCAGATTCAAGCGCATGCAATTTTGCCACATTGAGGGGTTCTTTCCCCATATCAACACCTAGTGCTTTTGCACCACGGCGAGCCATGCTTTCAGTTAAGATACCGCCACCACAGCCAACATCAAGAACTCTCTTGCCAAATAAGCCGCCACAGCGCTCATCAATATAATCTAAGCGTAATGGATTGATTTGATGTAATGGCTTGAAGTCACCAGCTGGATCCCACCAACGACTGGCCATGGCTTCAAATTTAGCGATTTCCTGTTTATCTACATTCATACAAAGTCTTCTTGATACGTTAATAAGGTGAAAAGTAATAAGGTGAAAAATAAAAAATATGGACACAGTATATAACGAGAAAACGATTTCAGAAGTATTATTTATAGGTGAGTGAATAAATAGTTAATAAAATTGTATTCAAGTAAGTTAATTTTCTTATATATTGTATTTGCTGGTAAATATTATGCTAGAATGATTTCTCTAAAAAATATAATAGAAAGCACTTTAAAACTTAGGGGTAAAGGCTTATATGAGTAATTTAGCCACAGAAATCACACCTATCAATATTGAAGAAGAATTAAAAAATTCCTATTTAGATTACGCTATGAGCGTTATTGTTGGTCGTGCTCTTCCTGATGTTCGCGATGGTTTGAAGCCAGTTCATCGCCGCGTTTTATTCGCGATGAACGAATTGAAGAATGATTGGAACAAACCATATAAAAAATCAGCACGTGTTGTTGGTGACGTAATCGGTAAATATCACCCACACGGTGATACAGCTGTTTATGACACTATTGTACGTATGGCGCAGCCTTTCTCTTTGCGCTACATGCTTGTTGATGGTCAAGGTAACTTCGGTTCTGTTGACGGTGATTCTGCAGCCGCAATGCGTTATACCGAAATCAGAATGTCAAAAATCGCGCATGAATTACTTGCTGATTTAGACAAGGAAACGGTAGATTTCGTACCTAACTATGATGGTACTGAATTTATTCCGGAAGTTATGCCTACACGAATCCCTAACCTATTGGTTAATGGTTCGTCAGGTATTGCTGTGGGAATGGCAACGAATATCCCACCTCATAATTTAAATGAGGTTATCAATGGTTGTTTAGCATTAATTAAAAATCCAGACCTAAGTCTTGAAGAATTAATGGAATACATTCCAGGCCCTGATTTCCCAACGCACGGTATCATTAATGGTAAAGCGGGCATCGAGCAAGCTTATCGTACTGGTCGTGGTAAGGTTCATATCCGAGCTCGCGCCGATATTGAAACTAATGAACGTGGACGCGAAACAATTGTTGTTCACGAGCTACCGTATCAAGTAAACAAAGCGCGTTTAATTGAACGTATTGCTGAGTTTGTAAAAGATAAGAAAATTGAAGGCATCAGTGCCCTACGTGACGAATCTGATAAAGATGGTATGCGTATGGTCGTTGAAGTTAAGCGTGACGCTGTAGGTGAAGTTGTATTAAACAACCTTTACGCTCAAACGCAAATGCAAGTTGTATTCGGTATCAACATGGTTGCACTGATCGACAAGCAACCAAAGATTTTTACCTTAAAAGAAATGCTAGATGCGTTCTTGCGTCACCGTCGTGAAGTTGTTACACGTCGTACAGTATTTGAACTGCGTAAAGCCCGTGAACGTGCTCATATCCTTGAGTCGTTAGCGATAGCATTAGCAAATATTGATGACATTATTGCGCTAATTAAGCAATCTGCAACATCTGCAGAAGCAAAACAAGCCTTGATCAGCCGCGGCTGGCAGTTAGGTGATGTTGCTTCAATGTTAGAACGTGCTGGTGATGACGCTGCTCGTCCTGAATGGTTAGAGCCTGAGTATGGTATTCGTGAAGGTTCGTATTTCTTAACTGAGATACAAGCACAAGCGATCCTAGACTTACGTCTACACAAACTAACAGGTCTAGAACACGAGAAGATTCTTAACGAATACAAAGAACTACTCGAAGTTATTGCTGAACTATTACATATTCTTAATACGCCTTCGCGTTTACTAGAAGTTATCACTGAAGAGCTACAAGCTTCAAAAGATGCCTTTGGTGACGAACGTCGTACCGAGATTTCGGCAAGCAGCGCAGATATTAATTTAGAAGACTTAATTGAACGTGAAGATGTTGTAGTAACATTGTCTCACGAAGGTTATGTTAAGTATCAGCCTCTTACTGATTATGAAGCGCAGCGTCGTGGTGGTAAAGGTAAGTCAGCAACGAAGATGAAAGAAGAAGATTTCATTGAACGTCTGTTGGTTGCTAATACACATGATCATATTCTGTGCTTCTCAAGCCGTGGCCGCTTGTACTGGATGAAGGTATATCAATTACCATTAGCTAGTCGTCAAGCCCGTGGTAAGCCAATTGTTAACTTACTACCACTGGAAGAAGGTGAGCGTATTACTGCTATCCTACCTGTGTCTGAGTTTGAAGATAATAAGTTTGTCTTCATGGCAACGGCTAACGGTACAGTGAAGAAAACAGCACTAAGTGCATACAGCAAGCCTCGTGCTGGCGGTATCATCGCTGTGAACCTAAATGAAGGGAATGAACTAATTGGTGTTGATATCACTGATGGTACTAACGACATTATGTTGTTCTCGGATGAAGGTAAAGTAGTACGTTTCTGCGAGTTTGAAGAAACACCTGTACTTGATGAAGACGGTAATCCGGTTCTAGACGAAGACGGTAAACCTGAAGTTAAGTTCAAAGGTGTACGTCCTATGGGTCGTACAGCGACGGGTGTTCGTGGTATCAAACTTGATGAAGGCCAAAAAGTAGTATCGCTAATCGTACCGAAGAACGATGGCGCTATCTTAACGGCAACAGAAAACGGTTACGGTAAACGTACAGAACTTGAAGAATACCCTGCGAAGAGTCGCGGTACTAAGGGTGTTGTTTCAATTAAAGTAAGTGAACGTAACGGTAAAGTTGTTGGTGCTACGCAAGTGCTTGACGGTGATGAGCTAATGCTTATTACTAATGGCGGTACGCTAGTAAGAACACGTGCTTCTGAAGTCTCTACGGTTGGTCGTAACACCCAAGGTGTTCGTTTGATCCGTACTGGTGAAGACGAGCTAGTTGTTGGTTTACAACGTATCGATGAAGTTGAAGAAGACGAGAACGCAGTTGTTGTTGATGCAGAAAATGCAGAAGCACCAACAGAAGTTCCAGCTACTCCAACTGATGCTGCAGACAGCGCAGAAGAAGCTACTGAAGAGTAATTAAGGGTAGTGCAGTAATGTACTAAACGAGATTAACTTCATAAGGCCTGTTACTCCTAGAGTAACAGGCCTTTTTTATAAAAATCGTAATGTATCTATTGGACTTGGTGTCCCAGCTCGTTTATTACCGATCACATGGGTAACAGTTCTGTGGTTTTGATGTCAGAGTGACCTAGCAACTCCTGCACTGTTCTTATATCACTACCAGAGCTGAGTAACTGCGTTGCAAATGAGTGACGGAATGTATGTGCTGTTACGCGTTTCGTTATTTTACTTGCGACTACTGCTGCTCTTAATTTTTTTGAATAGGCTGTATCATGAATGTGATGACGGCAGACATAATTATCGTGTGGGTGGATACACCTTGTGGTTGAAGGGAATAGATATTGCCAAGTATATGTATGTAATGATGACTTATATTTTCGATGCAATGATGTTGGTAAAGACGTACTTCCAAAACCGTGAGATATATCCTTTTCATGAATAGCTTTTGCGTGTTCCATCTGTTGTTTTATCATTGGAATTAATGATTCAGGTAATAGTGTATAGCGATCTTTATTCCCTTTCCCTTTGAATATAAATATAGATTTATTTATTAAATCAATATCTTTGATTCTAAGTGATAAAGCTTCATTTAGTCTGAACCCACCTCCATAAAGTAATGCTGTAATTAAATAGTACTGGCCTGACATATGTTTGAGGATTTTTTCTACTTCAGAGGGAAATAATACAGTGGGTAATCGTTTTGGTTTTTTTGTAAAGTCGTATTTTAAATCTTTAATGTCTTTTTTTAATACATGACGATACATAAAAATAATTGCACAAAGAGCGATGTTTTGCGTGGACGCACTTACTTTTCTTTTAACCGCCAAATAATTGAGGAAGCCTTCAATTTCGGTATTTCCCATCGTCTCAGGGTGTCGTTTATTGTTAAAAATAATAAATTGTTTAACCCAATAAATGTAAACCTTCTCTGTTTTATAGCTGTAATGTTTCGTTTTGATTTCTGTTCGTATAGATTCTAAGAAAGGTGATGCTGTCATATAAAATACGCTTTTCAACTGGTGTTATATACAGTTATAGCGTGTGATTATTTATATGAGGAGCAATATGAGGTTTTAACGGAGTGAAATTGGCTTTCTTTGAAGCTTGTCATATTTTTAATGTGTTGATTATTTTATTTTTATTTGTACTCGTAATTTACTTTTACGGACCCGTATAAATAATTCCATTCTGTGTATGTCATACAAGTTAAATTGCATTAATTGTTTTGTAAGTGATTGTAACTAATAGACTATACTGTTATTATTTTAGTTATTTAATTAATTTAAAAAAGTGTTTTACGGAATTCTGTAAAATACACTGTTAGAAGTCACCAATATGGATAGTGCAGTTATAAAATCAGGTAACACCGCAGCCACACTTACCTTTAGTGAGCGTGATGGCGACTATTTTTCAGTTGCCTATGAAAGCCCTTCAGTGAAACTCAGAAAAAGAGTTTGGGGGTACACAGATTGTGAATTCCTCATTAATCTTTTTGAGTTTATTGCTAAAGAATGGAAAGGCTGGGATGGTGCCCAAGAGTGGGCCTCTATTGAAGGTGAATTTGGCATATCGGCTACATGCGATAACTTAGGGCATGTAATGCTTACAATCACTATCAAAGAATTCGATGGCCCAGAGGTTTGGAGTTCTCAGGTAAGTTTAGGTCTTGATGCTGGACAAACTGAAAGCATAGCTAAAAAGGTGGGGCAGTTCTTTGCAAACTAAAACTTCTAACAAGTCAAAGCACTCGGACTTGGCAAAGCTGTCACCTTTTTTGTTCCAAAAAAGCCGCCAACTTCATCAAGCCGGTGTTTGAGGCGTTATCTGTAATCAAGAATGGAGATATTGTGCAGAATAGAAGTTGGAAATTAGAAGACGCACAGAAGATTGCTGATGAATTTTCGTATACCTTTCACAAGCCATCAAAGGAAGTTGTATCACAACTCAAAGCGGAAAATCAGGCAAAGCTAATCTTTGAGTTTGAATCAGATGACCCCGAAGCTCCAAGAGCTGAAAGAATGTGGGTAGAAATAACGGAAGTCAAAAATGGTATCTTTTATGGCTACTTGGATAATGATCCGGCGCATATAAAAGACCTTAATCACAAAGATCCAATCGAGTTTCGTGAGTGTCACATTATTGATACTGATATAGATGATCCTGTTCCATCAATAACAGATAAGTACATTAAACGATGTTTCGTAACCAATAACATACTTTATGATGGTCAACAGGTTGGTTATCTGTATCGAGAAGAACCGGACAATGATGACGATAGTGGGTGGCGATTCACCACGGGAACTGAAACTGACGAATATATGGATAATTCAGATAACCTGTCCGTTGTTTCTCTTGGTGCAGTGCTTCGAGAAGACGACAGTTGTCTTCTTCTACTTGAGCGTGAAGCAGGAGTTGCTTTTGTAAAAGATGATAAAGGGAACTTCATTGAACTTGACGACTAAAACAGATAACAAGGGTAAGCAATGGATTCCGCAATCTGTCACGATTTTTGTACCAAAAAGCCCGCCAAATTGCTCCACCACTGTTACCGGCGTTATAACTAGGGATAGTTTTTTGAATCATCAATATAGAGTTACTAAATATAATCCTGATTTAGAGTCCTATGATGAATGGACGGCTATCAGTGATGTGGGCAACTCTTATGCAGGAATAGAGTTTACCCTTCAAGAATATGAAAGAGTCGAGTCATCTTATGTTGAGGCTGTTTGTAGTTTCATGAAAGCGTCAGGAATTGAAAGTCTTACATTAACTGACTTTTGGAATGGCTTTAATTACTCTGATAAAGAGCTTACATTCGCAGAAGGTAAAGAATTCCATGATGAATCTTTGAAAAGAGTTATTCAGCTTATTTTACGTGAAGAAATCGGAGGTCAGCTGACTTCCAAAAAAGGCATATTTGTACACTTTGGTTGTGATTATTATATGTACATAGGTATTAGTAATAATTATCCAGAGGTAATTAGTTGTATTCGAAGCTCGGGGTTATATGTTGAACCTTTTAAATCTCCATATTTAGAATCCGAGTAAGTTATAACAAGAAAATGTTTAGGACAAATACTGCTACGCTCCTTCGTCGCTCCACAGTATTTTCCCAAAATTTAGGCGTTAGGGCTCTCTGAGAAATGAGCATGGAAAAATTAAAAAACAAGAATACTGAATATCTAAGTTCAATTGGAATTGACGTGCCTGTGCACTTGCCTCAGATAGAAAGCCTTGAAGAGGTGAAGCCTAGAACGGCCCATGATATCGCTTGTCGCTTAAGTGCATTGGCTTATGTCATAGGATTGGGTTTTGACGCGAAAGGTAAAGATCTTATTGAGCAGCTGAATAAGTTCAATCTGATGTCTTATGTAAGTGGCTATGAAAAAGATCTACTCAATCAAGACATAATCGGAGACCAAGACAAAATAAATATGTCTTGGCTAACCGAATGCGCTCAAGCTCTTGCGTGGTGCATTGGTTTAGTAGACCTAGATCACTTTAAGCACTGTGATGACGATCTGGCCAATAAAATTCCATTCAAGGTCGATCCACAAAAATTTATTCAAAATGCTCAGCTCCGACCAATCACGGAAATCCAAGAGCAATCCGATCTCTTATATAGAATGCACTGGTACGCAAGAAACTGTGGTCTAACAGGGCAAGATTGTGAGCTAAGCGAGGGTATAGTTTCAGAGCGCCGGAAAGCTATCGATTGGGCTTATGGTGTAGAGGAGGATTGGGATGAAGTGCCAATGGACACCTAGCCCTAACAAGCGCATGTTGTCGGACTGGTTTTCCGCTGCGCTCCAAACCAGCCGCAAATGCGGGCGTTACATGCCATGAAAGTATCTGATCTACAAAATGTATTTATCGAAGAACTGAAGATTCTTTTAACTGACTGGAAGTTTGTT
>Ga0209395_1003991_pt1 | contig 17750 bp, 13 predicted proteins | sample GOMGulsemesocosm_3_FD_184635 | JGI IMG/M metagenome (GOLD analysis project Ga0209395, IMG submission 184635) | Methane-oxidizing microbial communities from mesocosms in the Gulf of Mexico - GOM9D Gulf of Mexico (SPAdes) (version 2) | ecosystem: Environmental > Aquatic > Marine > Cold seeps... | reverse complement strand
GAGTACGAGTGCTCAAAAATGCGCCCACGCCCACCGCCGCTACCACTGTGCCGCCACCGAGTATCTTTAAAAAATTTCTTCTGCTTGAAGCCATCCCTGCCACCTTTCAAAATAGTACGATATCGAACCACTATAGTGCGGTATCGTACTATATGCAATCGCTATTATTATTCATTTAAAATGCGCTACCATTTTTCAATGGATAGTGGACGTTAAAACTCATGGGTAGCTTCAATACTTAACCTCTTCCTCTTTGCTGAACAAAACCTTGTAAAAAATCATCGACCACAGAGTACACAGAGGCGCTTCGCCACACAGATAATAGCCAAAACCTTAATCTTGTAAATCTTTGCTCGGTGCTCTCGGTGCCCTCGGTGGTGAACAAAGTCTTGTAAGAAATCATCAACCACAGAGTACACAGAGGCGCTTCGCTACACAGAGAAAAGCAAAGATCTTAATCTTGTAAATCTTTACTCGGTGCTCTCGGTGCCCTCGGTGGTGAACAAAGTCTTGTAAGAAATCATCGACCACAGAGCACACAGAGGCGCTTCGCTACACAGAGAAAAGCAAAGATCTTAATCTTTAAAGCCTTTCCTCTGTGCCCTCTGTGCCCTCTGCGGTGACAAAATCTTTTAAGAATCTTCTACCACCGAGGACACAGAGGCGCTTCGCTGCACAGAGAACAGCAAAGCCCTTAATCTTTAAATCCTTTCCTCTGTGCTCTCTGTGCCCTCTGCGGTGACAAAATCTTTTAAGAATCTTCTGCCACCGAGTACACAGAGGCGCTTCGCCACACAGATAAAAGCAAAGGCCTTAATCTTGTAAATCCTCTCTCTGAGCTCTCGGTGCCCTCGGTGGTGAACAAAGTCTTGTAAAAAATCATCAACCACAGAGTACACAGAGGCGCTTCGCTACACAGAGAAAAGCAAAGATCTTAATCTTGTAAATCTTTGCTCGGTGCTCTCGGTGCCCTCGGTGGTGAACAAAGTCTTGTAAAAAATCATCGACCACAGAGCACACAGAGTCGCTTCGCCACACAGATAAAAGCAAAGGCCTTAATCTTGTAAATCCTCTCTCTGAGCTCTCGGTGCCCTCGGTGGTGAACAACACTTTTATGAGCCTGCTGCTGCCGAGTGCTCTGTTGCACTGTGCTACACTGAAAAACACTGAAATAGCACTCTTATCAGCAAAAAGCGGAGCAAAAGTCATGTTATTAGAAACACCCAAAGTAGCCATTGGCAGTAATGCAACACCTTTTACATTGTTTGACCCAAAAGGCATCAGCTACTCACTGAATGAGCTGCAGGGAAAAAATGGTTTACTCATCGCATTTATCTGTAATCACTGTCCGTATGTGAAAGCCATTGCCAGTCGCTTGGTCGACGATGCTAAAACATTACAAAGTGAAGGCATCAATGTCGTTGCTATTAACTCCAACGACTATCGTAAAGTGGCGCAAGACAGCCCTCAAATGATGATCCAGTTCGCGAATCTTCACGGTTTTACCTTCCCCTATTTAGTGGATGAAGAGCAAAGTGTCGCCAGAGCATACGATGCTGTGTGCACTCCTGATTTTTTCGGTTTTAATCGCGCGGGCCTACTCCAATATCGCGGTCGATTAGACAGTGCGGCAATGGCAGATGCTACCCATAGAGACGCAGAGCTACTAAATGCTATGCGAGTCATTGCTCAATCAGGGAAAGGCCCAGAGGTACAACACCCCAGTATCGGCTGTTCGATTAAATGGAAATGAACACCATTTAGTCAACTGAGCCCAACATTAGCCACTACTGCATAATATTCACTCTCTCAAGCCATTGAGGTATACTGTCGCGCACCTGAAACTCACCGAATTAATCGAGCATCTAAATGACCGGCACACGTGATACGCAATCCCTTATTCAAGCACTACAAACAATTGTTGGCGCTAAATACACGTTAACTGATGACGCAAAAAAGCAGCCTTATACTAAAGGCTTTCGCTTTGGTTCAGGGGAAGCACTCGCAGTTGTAAGACCAGAAACTTTATACCAAATTTGGCAAGTACTTGAGCTATGTGTAGCAGCTGATATCGCAGTGATTATGCAGGCAGCCAATACCGGCTTAACCGGTGGCTCAACTCCCGATGGCAATGATTACGACCGTCCATTAGTGATCATTTCAACCATGCGCATCAGCGACATTCAGCTCATCAATAACGCAGAACAGATCGTCGGTTTAGCGGGCAGCACTTTGTTTGGCCTTGAAGACGTATTAAAGCCACACGGGCGCGAGCCGCATTCAGTGATTGGCTCTTCTTGTATCGGCGCCTCGATTGTCGGCGGCATCTGTAATAACTCTGGTGGCGCATTAGTACAGCGCGGGCCAGCCTACACCGAGCTTGCGATTTACGCGCAGATTAATGATAACGGGCAATTGACCTTAGTCAATAATCTAGGTATTGAACTTGGTAATAATCCACAGCAAATACTGACCAATTTACAACAGCAAAACTATTCTCAAAAAGACGTAGGCACGCCTTCACAACGCGCTTCAGATAACGAGTATCATGAACGTGTCAGAGAAATTGACGCAGCTACACCTTCACGCTTTAACAACGATGGCCGCCGTCTTTATGAAGCCTCAGGCTCTGCCGGTAAACTGGCCGTATTTGCCGTACGTCTAGACACTTACCCTATCCCTAAAAAACAGCAAGTATTTTACATAGGAACAAATGATGCCGGTGTTCTCGCGCAAATTCGTCGCGATATGTTAGGTAAATTCACTAACTTACCGGTATCAGGTGAGTACTTACATCGCGATTGTTATGACGCCGCGAAAAAATACGGCAAAGATACTTTCTTGGTGATCGACAAATTAGGCTCTAAATACATCCCCAAAATGTTTGCTATCAAGCGCACCGTTGATCGCATCGCCGGCAACTTTAAGTTCTTACCGAGCAAGTTCTCCGATCGCGCGATGCAATACATGAGTTACTTGTGGCCCAACCACCTGCCTAAGAGAATGGAAGAATATCGCGATCAATACCAGCACCACTGGATCGTTGAAATGAGTGATGCAGGTGTTGCTGAAGCACGCGAGTATTTCGATGAGTTCTTTAAAAGCAATGATGGCAACTACTTCGAATGTACCGAGAAAGAAGGCGAGCAGGCGATACTACACCGCTTTGTCGCAGGCGGTGCTATCGGTCGTTACCAAGCGATGAAAGCCAAAGAACTCGGGGCGTTGATGACCATTGATGTGGCATTCCCACGTAACGAAAAAGAGTGGTTTGAAACCCTACCGCCTGAGATTGACGATTTAATCGCAGTGAAAATCTACTACGGCCACTTGTTCTGCCACGTGATGCACCAAAATTACATCATGAAAAAAGGGGTCGACGCTAAAACGGTTAAAAAGCAGATCTTAGCGACCTTTGATGAGCGTGGGGCTGAGTATCCAGCTGAGCACAATGTGGGGCATGAATATTTTGCCAAAGATACCTTGAAGTCGTTTTACAAAAAGTTAGATCCCACTAACTCGTTTAATCCAGGGGTAGGTAAAACGACTAAGTGCAAGCATTGGGTTGAGCCAGAGACTTAATTTGGATTACTAATTAATTGGACGCTGAAGTCTAACAGTACAAGCGCACTTCCTCTGTGCTGCTATGACACGATTTCATTCAGTGTTTAAATGAACGCAAAAATACCAGCTTTCACAGAGCTCAGCATAGATAGAGGAAGCACTCAGCGCTCTCCCTCTATCTATTGGATTCAATCATGGGCGTAGAGAGCCAAGCGTTCGTTGAGTAAAGTGAAGAATCCTTCGACATCGACAGTATGAGCCCAGTGAATATTGGCATCCTTTCCCGTTACTTGCCAAAAATCGACTGCGGTGTGCCCAAGTGTTAGTTCACTGTTAGTTTCTATCTGACAAGCGCATGCTTTTAGCTGAAATAATTCAGGTTGCAGCAAAAAGGCGATAGTACAAGGGTCGTGTAATGGTGCTCCTTCGGTGCCATATTTTTGCGAATCATAGCGATCAAAGTACTCCAGTAGATCCGCAGCGATTTTGGCAACTTGATTATCTATATTGCGAATCGCCGCAATTCGCTGCGGAGAACTTAATACTTGGTGGGTCACATCTAAGCCAAAGGCAAAGATCGGTCGACCCGCCTTAAGCACTATATCGAATGCGTGAGGATCGACATAGGCATTAAACTCCGCAGAAGGTGTGATGTTGCCGCCCTCAAACATAGCCCCTCCCATAATGATGAACTGCTTAATGTTGTGGGTGATTTGAGGCGCTTTAGTGATAGCCGCTGCAATATTTGTGAGTGGGCCTGTCGCCACTATAGTTATCTTTTGGGAGGTATTTAGCAGCGTCTCTACGATAAAATCGACGCCATGCTGGGTTTGCAACTGCACTTTAGGTTCGTAGAGTTCGATCCCATCTATGCCGGTTTTTCCATGCACGTTTTCAGCGGTGACTAGCGCTTGAATTAATGGCTTGTCACAACCGGCGAAAAGCGGGATATCTGTTCGCTGACAAATATCTGTCAGAATTCTAATGTTTAATGCAGTGGCTGCCAAAGGCACATTCCCCGCCACAGCCACTATACCTAGCACTTCTAATTCAGGCGCTTTTAATGCCATAAATAACATCAAGGCGTCGTCTTGACCTGGATCACAATCTATAATTATCGGTAGGGCTGAATCGCTCATGCACGCTCCGCTTGTCGTTACAATATATGAACATAGTCTTTATTATTAACAATTAAAAGGGAAGAACCCACTTTCTATCCCACCGCCCCAAAAACCTAATGAAAGGACAGCTACTTTTTACAATCTCTAATATTGTGATTTAAGCTAATTTACTAATCATGTTGTCATTTTCAGAGTAAAAAGTAGTCTCGCCTAGAGTTTTGCCACGCAAATGCCAAGCCCCCTGTATTGCCGCCTGAGAGATCTACCCAATAGGCGATTAGAGCGACAGGACCTCGGTAAGGGCCGATAGCTGGACGCGTAACCCATCTACCAGAAATGAACTCGAAGCAGTTGACACTAAACCATAATCTTTTGAATTTAAACATTAAAAGTAAATCTTCACTGTCTTTTAAACAGGCCATCAAACCTAAGTTCACAAGTTTTTTTTACCACAGAGGGCACAGAGGCGCTGCGCTGCACAGAGAAAAAACTCAAACATCAACAGAGCTGGGGAAAAGTTTGTCACTTTCCCTGCCCGCAACTTTTTTCCCTCGACACCGCCCTTTACTTTACCTGCTCCGATACATGCTCGGCAAAACTACTACCCGCCTCTAAATAAAAATTATAAGTACTGTCAGCACCTAGCTCCTCTAACTCCCGCTGCTCATCCGGGTAAACCGCAATCGCAGAAACACTCCCGGTATACCCCGAGGCTTTTAGCTGCTCTAAGGCCAAAACGTTCTGAATATGTTTAGGCATAGACAACATAATCATCTTCACGTTTGAGTGATTAATACGGTGCCAAAAGTTAGGATCCGTTGCATCAGCGACAATCACAGTACAGCCTTTTTCGCTGTGATACTGCGCATTTTTTGGGTTGATATCTACCCCTATCACTTGACCTGGGCTGTGCTGATTAATCGTGTCATAGGCACTTGAGCCGATTCGGCCCATGCCAAATATTAATATTTTTGCATCGTTCAACTCAACCGCTTTCTCCAACACTAAACACTGCTTGGTTTGACATTTGATCAACCACTTCTCAAAGCGCACATAAATTTGGTTGGGATAGGTATTTAACGGAGAGGCGACGATAAAAGTGACAGCCACCACAATGCCCATCACCGCCAACCACTCATTTGAAATCCATTGATTAGAGGCCGCTAACGCACACACAATCAAACCAAACTCACTGTAGTTTGATAACGTAAAAGTATTCAATAGTGAGGTACGCGCGCGCACCCGAAACAGGCAGGTCAGCATATAATAAAGAGAGACCTTTAACGGCATAATCGCCAGTAACAGCACTGCGGCAATTAGCGAATTTTCTGATAAATCTGCGTTTAAACCTATGGTTAAAAAGAAACCAACCAGCATCAAATCTTTAAAGTGAATCAGAGATTTAGCCAACTCCTTCGCTTTGTGATGTGGTGCAAATACCATTCCTACAATAAGCGCCCCTAGATCGCCTTTTAAACCGGCAAACTCAAACATTTGATAACCGACTAGCAAAGCAAAAAAGATACCAAACAAAGGCATTAATTCGCCGTGTTTTGATCGATCTAGCACTTTAAACAAAACAGGCCTTAGTAATGGCAGTAAAACAAGAATAGCGAGCGACCAAGCATTTGGTGTTTTACCGGTACTGACGGCCAAAAAAATCACCGCAAAGACATCTTGCATCACCAGTATGGCGATAGACAACTTGCCGTGAAAACTGGCCATCTCACCGCGTTCCTCTAGTACTTTTACGGCAAAAACAGTACTTGAAAAACTTAGCGCAAAGCCAATCAGCAGTGCCGTCTCCAGATTCAGATCCACAAATAAAGGCAGCGAAAAACGGGCAAATATCATCAGTAAAAACGAGCACAGCGCTGTACATAACAGCAAGTGCAGTGAAGCAGGGGCCCACACATAGAGCTTGGTTAACGTTTTAATTTCCAATTTTAGGCCGATAGAAAACAGTAACAAAGTCACACCGATGGAGGATAAATAATCCAACAGCGCGGTTGAGCGATAACCCAGACTATGTAAGATAAAGCCAGCGGCTAAAAAGCCGATTAAAGGCGGCAATCGCAATTGAAAAACCGCAAAACCGCAGGCAAAAGCGCTACAAAAATAGATCAGTTCTAACATAAAAAGATTCAAGTCCTGTTTGAGTATATCGAGCTAAAGATCGGGGTAAGTGACCTTAACACCCGCAGTATAATAGCTTTCATAAGTGACCTAAATATTTCATCTTTAAAAATATGACATGGATCATTGGCAGCTCTGTTTCAATGTAATAAACAAATAGTTAAGAGCGAACAGAGCGCTTTCTCACAGACTAGATATCGCTGGGATCCCCCCGCGCTAGTAGCAAGCCGTGTTATAGTGCGTTCACAGCAAAACCAGCAGCGATTAGCAGTAACGACATTAAATATTTTGGACCCCAAATGGCCATTTGTGAACAACCTTCAAAACTGAGCTTACCGCAGACTAACCCAGGTGTGAGCACTATACTGGAATACCTAATCATTAAATTCCCTTATGTTGCTGCACAAATATGGCAGCAGCGCATTGTTGATGGCAAAGTGCACTTGCACGACGGTTCGCCAATCAGCGCGCAATCCCCCTTTAAAGCGCAGGAGCGAGTTTATTATTATCGGGAGGTAGAAAACGAGCTAAGCATTCCTTTTAAAGAGGAAATCCTCTTTCAGGATCAACATATCCTCGTCGCTTATAAGCCCCATTTCCTACCGGTAACTCCCGGTGGTATTTTTGTTAATGAATGCTTACAACAGCGTTTGCGATCCAGTACCGGTATTGACCAGCTACAAACATTACACCGCTTAGATAGAGTGACGGCAGGTATAGTGATATTTTCTGTCAATCCAGATACTCGCCATCAGTATCATGAATTATTCAAGACTCGACTAATTCAAAAAACTTATCAGGCGATTGCCCAAATAGATATAGGTGATCAGTTAGTCGGTAAAGCGTGGCAGGTTAAAAACCGCATCGAACAAGGCGAGCCAAAATTTAGAATGCGTATTAGCCAAGGAAAGGTAAACAGCCATTCCAGTATTCGCTGCGTTGCTCAAAGTGAGCAACAGGCACTGTTTGAGTTAAGTCCAATTACCGGTAGAACTCATCAATTACGCGTACATATGCAAAGCTTAGGGCTGGGGATCCTCAACGATAAATACTACCCTGAGCTACAACCTTTTTCGCCTGATAACTATGCGACGCCATTGCAATTACTGGCCAAAGAATTGAAGTTTACCGACCCGATCACAGGTCAAGAAAGACAATTTCGATACAGCGGCAACCTCTCTTTGGTCGAGTAGCATTCAGACGACTTAAGTTGTCATAGAAGACGTAAATGAAGAATTCATATTGATAACCCCCGCGTCTAAACAACAAAAAGAGATCAATAATAAATAACATGTTAAAGCAGTATAGAAAACAGCCAACACCACTACTTGTATGACAACAGAACACAAAACAACAAACACTTTAACTTGTAAGACAACTTAACATTTGTATAATCGTATTAGAGCCTAAAGGACAGCAGTGACTTTACTATCCTGGCACACTGGAATTTTATTCAGCGCAAGACCATTACACGCGGCTGAATGAATCTTCTGCCGCTGTAGGGCATAGCAAGGTGTTGCCTAGCAGCGTAACAGTGACATAGCGACTACGCTGCTAATTTTCTAGTATGAAATACAATTGAGACAAACGCTATCGACTTGCTCTTTTCTATATAGCTCTATGTGTTAAAAAATTAAACGCCAAAATTAAAGAACCCTGTCAACTACATAAATTTATTAAGGTGAACAACATGTCAAAAATTCTACTTACGGGGGCTGCAGGTGGAGTCGGCCAAGTAATGCGAAAGACCCTAAATGGCTGGAGAGAAACTCTGAGGGTTTCTGATATTGCCGATCTGGGTGAAGCAGGTGAAGGTGAGGAAGTCGTGCAGTGCGATTTATCTAATATGGCCGCTGTTATGGATCTCGTAGAGGGTGTCGATGAAATCATCCACTTAGGTGGTATTTCAATCGAGGCGGGGTTTGATGACATTTTAAACGCCAATATTGTCGGTGTTTACAATATTTATGAGGCCGCCAGACAAAAAGGCGTTAAACGCGTACTTTTTGCCAGTTCCAACCACGCAATTGGCTTCCACGACAGAGAGAACCGTCTCGATGCGGACTCTGCTATGCGTCCCGACAGCATTTACGGCGTATCTAAATGCTACGGCGAGATGATGGCGAGGTACTACTATGACAAATTCAAGATAGAATCGGCGTGTGTGCGTATCGGCTCAACCTTTGCAAAGCCTATCGATCGCCGCATGATGGATACTTGGTTTAGCTACGACGATTTAACATCAATGATCAAGCGTATCTTTGAAGTAGACCGCTTAGGTTATGCCGTCATTTACGGTATGTCAGACAACCGCTGTACATGGTGGGATAACAGTAAAGTGTCTTATATTGGTTGGGAGCCAAAAGACAGCTCAAAAGTCTTTGCTGATGAACCTTATATCCGTGACGAAGTGGTTGATCCTTTCGAGGAGAGAATCCAGTACCAAGGTGGCCGTTTCGCCACTGCTGGACACTTTGAATACGACTAAGCTTTCACAGATACCCAGCGTAAGCGTTGGGTATCTTGCTCGTTACGCCTATCCATACCACTCCATTTATCCTCCAGCTACTTTCCATCTTTTGCCATTCATCATTAGCAAGGAATACCACAGTCCCTGTCACAGTTTTTGCAACCCGCTTCAACACATTCAAGTATCGCTTTGTTTTTCTCTATCCTGTGATGCCTTCATATTATGTCTTTTATGTAACAAGCAGCGTCTTGAGATTAGTGTCTATTACATTATCCCAATACAAAATGATCTGCAGCTGCATTTTAAGCTAAGGTCTATTGCCTACCGGTAAAACTCATCCATCAAGGTGCATATGCAGCGCTCAGAGCTGGAGTTCCTCTAACATACATACTATCCTGAGCTACTGTCTTTTTCTGCAGATAAGCATGCAATTCATTGATCTACTACCAAGCTTTAACAGTAGTTTTGGTCGTGATACGAACTTAGCTGCCAATACAGGATGTTTAACATGAGTTACAACTTTCGTGAATTACACAAACCGGGCAAAGCCTTTGTACTGGCTAATGCTTGGGATATAGGCTCAGCTAGAATGTATGCCGCACTGGGCGCACAGGCGATTGGCACTTCTTCAGCGGCCTATGCTTTCACCCTTGGTCGCCCCGATATGGGCACTATCACTCGTGATGAAATGTTGGCGCACGCACAACAGATAGTGGCGGCCACCAAACTGCCTGTTTCAGGAGATTTTGAAAATGGCTTTGGCGATGATCCAGATACCGTCGCACAAACAGTTAAATTGGCCGCTGAAGTGGGCCTTGCCGGTATTTCGATCGAAGATAGCCAACTACCCAGTGCCAACGTTTATCACTTTGAATTGGCGGTAGAACGCATAAAAGCTGCCGCTTCAGCTGCGCGTGCATTATCAGCTGATTTTGTCTTAGTGGCCAGAGCAGATGGCTTTATGAACGAGGTATACGATTTAGCTGAAGCGATAAAACGTATCCAAGCTTTTGAAAAAGTCGGTGCAGATTGTGTCTATATCCCCTGCCTGCCTGACTTGGAAGCTGTTAAAAGAGTTTGTCAGTGCGTATCTATCCCGGTCAATGTACTCGCAGTCGGCGCCATGACCAAACACAGTACACAGCAGTTGTCTGCTGCGGGTGTCGCAAGAATCTCGCTAGGTTCTGCTAATATCCGCGAGGTCCACCAAACCATGCACGATACGATGGCCGCGATCATCGATAAAGGCGATTTTTCAAGACTTAGCAACGGCTTAAGCGGTAACTTTGTCGATGAATTACTCGAAAAAAGTAATAAGCTCGTAGCTTGTAGCTTGTAGCTTGTAGCTAAAATTTATAACCCCCAATAATCAGCAAAGCTATGCCAGCGCAAGATAGCTGGCATAAACCATGGGTTACCGCTATAGAGCTGCTGGGATGGGAATTCAAATTGATCAAAACAAGTTTCGCCGCCTTGGCTAAGCATTTTAAGTGCTACCTGATGGCCTAAATAATTGGCGCGCGCCACACCAGAGCCACAGTAGCCCATTGCGTAGTACATGCCGTTATTTATCCCTAAGTGAGGTATGTGGTCGAAACTGTAAGCGACTAACCCCGACCATGCATGAGTGACTTGTGTTTGTTGTAATTGCGGAAATAGCTGACACATATTGCGCTGTAAAAAGCGTCGGTATTCGAGGGGTTTATCTTGATAAGACAGTGCTCTTCCACCAAATAAAAAACGCTTCCCATCAGGTGATGGTCGATAGTAAAAAACTAAGCGGTCAGTCCCGCCATGGGTGCGCATTTTTGGCGATATGCTGCTCATTATCTGCGGGGATAATTCTTGGGTTGCTAGCATCGATGAGCGCAGCGGTAATATTCGTTTTTTAAGCTCTTTTGTCACCGATCCTGTGTAGCCGTTGGTCGCAATCAATACGGCATCTGCACTGACAGTGCGCGCAGCAATAGCTACCTTAAAGCGCTCTGAATGTTGAGTTATGCTCTCAACTCTTGATTGCGCCACTAAGCTCACGCCAAGGCGTTGACAAAGCTCGATTAATCCCTTGGCTAATTTAGCCGGGTTCAACGCTGCATCTTTGCTATAAACAACGCCACCGTGATATTTATCAGAACCCACTTCTTCATGTTGATCGGCTTTTTCGACAATCTTTACCGGATAATCTAATGTATCGGCAAATGATTGAGCTTGAGAGGCAAGCGCAGCAAAATGCGCGGGCTTTAATGCGCCACGAAAACGCCCGCAGCGCGTTAAATCACACTCGATATTTTCGCTCTCTATAAAATTGAGCAACCAGTCGTAGCCTTTTAAGCTCTCTTGTAATAAAGCATCCGCTGTTTGTTGGCCAAACTTTTTAACCAAGCCCTGAATACCCAGTTTGTGAAAGCTAGGTCCCAATAAGCCACCATTGCGGGTACTTGCTCCATTGGCAATTTCACCCGCTTCAATAACAGCGACTGATCGACCGGCGCGAGCCAGTGTAATAGCGGCAGATAACCCAGTAAAACCAGCACCTACAATCAACACATCGACATGATCAGCAAGCTGTTCTAACGGCGTGGTTTGAACATTTAGATCAACCCCTAAATGCCAATAAGGGGTATTTGAAATATTTGAGTTTTCGGTCATCATGCTTGCCTATTCCCTATAAATTCCATAATTAAATTGATAATAGCGCAACAGCATGCATAATCTAATTGAATATTTTTTATACATGCATAGCTTTTGGTTATGGATTCAATATTTGGATGCACCTCATGAAGATAAAGCAATTGCGCCTGTTCCATGAAGTAATGATCAGCGGCAAGATTTCACTAGCGGCTGAGCAGCTTAACGTTAGCCAACCCGCTGCCAGTAAGATGCTCAATAATTTTGAACACCTGATTGGCTATTCGCTATTTGCCCGTCTCAACGGCCGCTTACAACCGACGCCTGAAGCGATCCTTTTACATCGTGAAACAATCAGTGTATTACAGGGGGTGACTCGCCTACAAGATAGCTTCAGCAAAGCGCGGGAAGGGCAAATAGGCAAACTCAACATCGCCAGTATCTTTGCCCCAGCGCACAGTTTACTACCCATGCTTGCCAGCCTTCATCTCAATAAACACCCGCAAATGCAAATGAGCTTGCAAGTATTGAGCTCTCTGGCGATCTGCGAAGGTGTTGCCGCCGGGCAGTTTGAGTTTGGTTTAGTGGACAAAAACTATAAACCTCAAGGTTACGATACCGTTGAATTTAAGCTGCCCTGTTATTGTGCCATCCATAGCGATAACCCATTGGCATCCCACAGTGTGGTCTCAGCTAATATTATCGATGACACAGATTGGATCACACTCAGCCCTATCTCCGATATTTATCAGGCGCTTAAAAACAGCTACACATCGATTGGCAAACCTTTCAATCCTAGAATAGAAGTCAATGGCAGCCTAAACGCACTGGCTTTTGTGGCACAACAATGTGGAGTGACCTTAATTGATGCAATAAATATGCAACACGTCAGTCAGTTTGAACCGAGAAAAAACATCCTCTTTAAGCCTTTTTTGCCCGATATTTATGAGCCTCTACTGTTAATTAGCACTAACAAACAGCCGCTTTCAATAGCGGCTATAAAATTGAGGGAAGCAATCATCAAACATTTAACGGCTTTATGTAAGCCAGTCTAAACGCTGACTAAACAGCTTAAATATCCTGATATTGCTGGCAAAATGCTTGATCAACATCGCCTGTATCAGCAGCTTGCTCGCCGCTGGCACACTCATACCAAGGTGTGGCACAGTCATCTGTCAGTTGATTTAGCGCATCAATGTAATCAAGTGCTTCACTGTGCAAGCTGTCCGTCATAGCCTGCCAATTGGGGTAGAGATCTAAAGTGTTTAGCCAGTAGGCACGCCCCGCCAGATACCCCGAACAACCAGCGCGATAGGCATGCGTCATCATCGTTTGAAATTGCGCCATGTCAGCCCCCATCGACAACATAATCCAAGGGCGTTGTGCCAGCGCGGTTATCTGATCAAACAATGGCTGCACCTCTTCCCAGTCGGCCTTACCAACCCCAGGCAAATCAGCCGCTGCAACGGGGCTCTCCAGCATAAAGACATCCACTTGATACTCCGCCTTGGCAAACTCGGCAAGGGCCAACAACACAGAATCCGCTTTGTTTTGTTTTTTCAGTATAGCTGTAGCAAAACTTTCAGCACTGGGATAGGCCAGTAACTCTAGCACAAAGGGTATATCGTATTTAACGCACTGCGCACCAATCTCTCTCACCAGTTGTTGCTGGTGCGCATTAACAGCGCTCTCACCTTCTGGTCTATACCAAATCAACAGCTTTAGGGCATCGCCTCCGACGCGTTTGATTTTACCGACACTCCAGTCGTTAATCGCAGAGGTAAGCGTCGCCCCCTGCGCTGTTTTAGGACTGTGCGGATCTTCTAGCGAGAGGAACAATCCCTTGTTGGTATCTAAAGCATTAAGACAACCTGGCACTGCAAAGGAGGGGTCGAGCAACATCGCAGAAGCGCGCGATTGGAAGGTCTCGATCAACAGCCGCTTAAACGCAACGATGTCAGCATTGAGGTTTTCGGTAGTGAGTAAATTAGTCTGTGACAGTGAAGTTTTAATAGGGTCTTCTATGGGTGGGCGCTGATCCAATGACGACATTTTAAAAAAGCCGTTTTGGTCCGCCATTCTACGCAGTGACCACTGTTTACCTAGTGCTAAGCTCATATTATTCCCCACCTATGCAAAGTATGATCTGAACACAGCGCCCAGACACTTCATTCAGCTGATTGATACTAACCCAAATGACAGTGATTTTGCGAGAACATATGACAAACAACAAGAGATAATATGACTATCATCCTTTGCAGTAATAAAAGCTAGCTAAATACCACTCAGCAAAACTGGTCAGTGGTGACGATAGCGAGTAAATAGCGTTTAGCGCCCCATCCACCCGCCATCCACCTCTAAAATATTGCCGTGAATATAAGCGGCGGCATCGCTGGCGAGAAACACCGCAGCGCCGGCGATATCTTCAGCGTTGCCCCAGCGGCCGGCGGGAATCCGCTCTAAGATTGCTTGATTGCGCATTGCATCATCTTGCAGCGCTTGGGTATTGTTGGTTTTGATATAGCCAGGCGCTATCGCGTTGACGTTAATGTTATGTACGGCCCACTCATTGGCCAGTGCTTTAGTAAGACCGGCCACGCCGTGTTTAGAGGCGGTATAACTCGGTACGCGGATACCACCTTGCAAGGATAACAACGAGGCGATATTGATGATTTTTCCGGATTTTCGCTTAATCGCCGCGCGGCCAAAAGCCTGACAGGTAAAAAACAGCGCTTTGAGGTTGGTATCCATGACTGCATCCCAATCTTCCTCACTGAAATCTAACGCGTCATTGCGACGAATAATCCCGGCATTGTTCACCAGAATATCTATTTGGCGATGCTCAAATACCTCGCGCGCGGCCATCGGATCGGCAAAATCGAGTGTTAAAGCTGCTGCGTTATCAATCATAGAGAGGGTTTGCGAGCAATCCGAGCGCGACGCGCATATCACTTGCGCACCGGATTTGGCCAAGCCTACTGCAATCGCTTGGCCTATGCCGGTATTCGCGCCAGTAACTAATGCCACCTTATTGTCTAGTGAAAAATTCAAGATGCTTGCTCCTTTAAATAGGCGATACTCGGCTCCAGACGCAGGCCCTCAGCGTTAAAAAAATGCATGTCACTAATATTGGCATTCAGTGTTAACTGTTCGCCCTTTTGAATCTGTAGATGACAGGGGAAAGTGACCAACACTTTAGTGCTGCTATCGAGCTCACTGTGTAGTACGGTTTCTGTCCCTAGCGATTCCACTATTTTGGCGGTTACTTGCAAGCCGCTGTCGGCGATTGCTAAATGCTGCGGTCTGATACCTACAGTTACTGTGCCTACAGGCGGTTGCTGTCCTGCTAAAATAGCCGCGGCCTGCGCTAAATTGAGAAAGTTCATATTCGGTGCGCCGATAAATTTCGCGACAAACAAGTTAACGGGTTGATCAAACAGCTCCATCGGTGTGGCCACTTGAATGATCTCGCCATCGCGCATCACCACAATCCGATCGGCCATGGTCATCGCTTCCACTTGATCGTGGGTGACATAAATCATGGTCGATTTTAAGCGATCGTGGAGGGCCACCAGCTCAGCACGCATAGATACACGTAATTCAGCATCGAGGTTGGATAAAGGCTCATCCAACAAAAAGGCCGTTGGCTCACGTACAATGGCGCGACCAATGGCAACACGTTGACGCTGACCACCTGAAAGCTGACCGGGACGGCGCTTTAATAATGGTTCTATTTCCAGCATTTGCGCTACATCCGCGATACGTCTATCAATTTCAGCTTTTGGCATCTTTTTATTTTCTAAACCAAAAGCCAAGTTCTGCCTGACACTCATGTGCGGATACAATGCGTAGCTCTGAAATACCATCGCCAAACCACGTTCCGCAGCTGAGATTTCTGTCACATCTTTCTCATCGATGACGATATTACCTGAACTCGGTTTATCCAGCCCAGAGATTTGGCGCAGTAAAGTCGATTTACCACAGCCAGATGGCCCGACAAAAACCACGAACTCACCGTCTTTAATGTCTAAGTTGATATCTTTTAGGATAGTGACATCATCAAAACTTTTATGTAAATTTTGTAGCCTAATAGTACCCATTTCCAATCCTTTATTTCACACCTGAACCGGCGATACCCGTGGTGATATAGCGTTGCAAAAATACAAATACGATAACCACCGGAATCATCGAAGCCACTGTCATCGCTAAAATAAAATGCCATTGCACATTAAGCTCACCGGCAAAAGTATTTAAGCCAACTTGTAAAGTGAATAGCTCTTTTCGGCCCAATACGATTAACGGCCAGAGGAAATCGTTCCAGCGCCATACCACCGAAAATATCGCCAGTACTGCCAGCGCAGGAGCGGTTAAGGGCAGCACAATACGCCAGTAAATCTGCCATTCGCTGGCATCATCCATACGCGCCGCTTCTAATAACTCATCGGGGATAGTCAGCATGTACTGCCTGAGTAAGAATACCCCGGTCGGGGTCGCCACCGTCGGTAGTATTACCCCCCACAGCGAGTTCAATAGCCCTACTGATGAGATCACTGAATACAGCGGTACGATAATCACCGATATTGGAATCATTAAAGTGCCAATAACCACTAACAAAACGCCATTGCGCCCCCGAAACTGGTATTTAGACAAGGCAAAGGCTGCCATCGAGTTGGTTACTAAAGTGATCAAGGTTGCAAACACAGTGACAAACACCGAGTTATACAAAAACTGCCCGAAATTAAAATCTTTGAGCGGTTTAGTGTAGTTTTCAGTCGCAAGGCCTATCTCGCGTACCGGCGTTCGCTGCTTGATATTCACTTTGTAAGTCGTTTCAGGGTCGGCTGGATCCACCAATTTGGAAATAATACCGATTCGCCTTAACTCTGCCAGTACCTTAATTTCGCCAGTATCCAGCTTGACTTCATAGAGTGGCAGTTGCTTTTTCTGCCCACGCACTTCCACTTCTACAGTTTGCGCGACATAGGGCAACACTGTCGGTGGAAACTCAGAGAGTTGCGCTGGAGATTTAAACGATGAAAGGGTCAACCATACGGCGGGGCCAAACATAATAATCAAGCCAAACCCTAGCCAGCTAAAAGTAAAATAATCGGTCCAATCCCAACGGCTTTTACCGCGACGCGCAGTTAGAAAACTTGCTATATTCATATTTTATCCCTCCAGTAGCGCTGGAGCGGGCATTTAATTATGCTCATTGTGTATCCCCCTAGTAACGCTGGAGTGCGAGTTGAGTTATCGTCATTGTTTATCTCTCCAGCGGGTCAGCCCTAGTTGCGCTAACGTGAGTACCACCAATACCAGTGCCATGATCAGCGACGCCGCCGAAGCTACTCCGGGGTTACGCAATATCGAGGCAAAGCCTACTTCATAGATATATTGGGTGAGATAGAGATTAGAAGTCCCAGGGCCTCCGCCCGTTAAAACATAGACTTCATCGAAGATCTGTACCGCGCGAATCAAGGCTAAGACAATCACCACCAATAAATTAGGCCATAGCAATGGTAGAGTTATGCGCCAGAAAGCACGCCCGGGTTTAGTGCCATCCATTTCGGCCGCTTCATAGAGATCTTTAGGTATCGCCTGTAAACCCGCTAGCAAGATTAATACATAAAAACCGACATGCGCCCAAACTGACACCCCAACCGCGGCGCCAAACGCCCAACTGCGCTCTGTGAGCCAATTGATGGACTCCATATCGAACTGGAATAAGAAGAAATTAAAGACCCCTTGGCGCTGTAACATCCACTGCCAAATAAGACCAACCACCACGGGAGATAATAAAACCGGAAAGAAAAACACCGCGCGCCAAAAAC
>Ga0209395_1003987_pt1 | contig 17761 bp, 12 predicted proteins | sample GOMGulsemesocosm_3_FD_184635 | JGI IMG/M metagenome (GOLD analysis project Ga0209395, IMG submission 184635) | Methane-oxidizing microbial communities from mesocosms in the Gulf of Mexico - GOM9D Gulf of Mexico (SPAdes) (version 2) | ecosystem: Environmental > Aquatic > Marine > Cold seeps... | reverse complement strand
TTGTATCCCTGCTGCTGTAGATAGAGCGCTCTGTCCAGCACCAGCCACAGTTCCAGCGGGCGGCGGAATAGCTGCTGAACCAGTTCAATACACTGGTGTTGGGCGAGGCGTTGCTGGCCGCGCAACTCAAAGTCGTCAAAGTCGACAGCAGCGGGAATCGCCAACAATTTGATATCCCCCATCCACTGGCAAAATTCAGCAAAACTACCCCGCAACCGCGACTGGGGAATGGTCGGACAATTGAGATAGCTGTCGCTACCGCGCAGCTCTCGCTGTAGCAAATCGAAGGCCAACCGCCAATGTAACTGCCGGTCCCGCAGCCGCCGATCGCGATTGCCCGCGGTGACTGTCTGTTGCACCGCCAGACTCAGATCCTGGCGACTCAAGCTCAGAGCGCTGGCCGCCGCAACGTCGCTCAGTGGCTGGTAGTGGGGCTCGTCCTGCAGGTGATAACAGCACGGCGATAAACTAATCGCGGCAACTTCCCGGGAAACAGCCTGTTTAAGTAGCTGGATATGTAGCTTGCCACAGGCATGTAGTGCTACCGCGTGGCTGCCCGGCTGCAGCTGAGCACTGGCGCCTGCGCCCATTACGTCTAGCGAATGGTGCCGGCAGGGCAGCCCTAACTTGTCGGCCATTTGCTGTCCCTGCAGACACAAGCTCGGCTGCAGCTCTAAGCTGGTGACCGGTTGACGGTGGCGATAGGCCAGCAGGCGTCCGAGGTGACCCTTGCCGGCACACCACTCGACAAAGGGACGCTGTGACGGGCTGTTTAAAGCCCCGTCGAAGGCCTGAATTTGTGACCACTTGCGCCCGGGGATTTGTCTATGTAGCCAGGCCGGTGGCGCTACTAGTGGCCCGGTGGCCGCCGCACGCTCCATCTGAACCAGAGGCAACAGCCGCTGGGCGCCGGGAATAAAGGCCGCCAGGGCCTCCGCCCGCAAGCGATCATCGTCTAATAGAGCCCGGCGATCCGCTGCAGTCAAACCCTGTAACCAGTGCTGCAGCGGGCTGTGCTGCCACGGTGGCAGCAGCTGCTCAAAGCTGCGCAATTGCCAAAAACTGCGATGCTTGTACAGCGCACAGTCCAGTTCGGCGAAGCGTTGCGCTAGCGTTAATTCAGAGGTCATTTATTACACTTCGCGGTGGCTAATATGGGCGAGGATGATACGCCCAGCAGACCATCGTTAACAGTACTGATCGCCGGCGAGCAGGCTGTTTTATCAGCGACATAGACTATTTCAGCTTTTTGCTTTAGCTGCTATTATATTTATTGAATAAAAGACACTCGGCCCGTAGTCGCAGAGCCTAGCTACAAGTAACTACAGCTAATTACAGGCCGTATCTGACAATCAATCACCAGAGAGTATGTGATGTTTACTAGAATGCAAGATGGAACCTCTGAAGACTGGGCAGTGATTAGCGCCGCTCACAAAGAACATTTTTACAAGACGCCGGCACATTTGATGGATATGCTGCGCAGCCTCAAGGATATTACCGGCGGTTTCGCCTGTGACCAACTGCAGCACAGCCTAATGACCGGTACCCTCGCCAGACGCGATAATGGCAGCGACGAAGAAGTTGCCATTGCCCTGTTACACGATATCGGTAAGGCAGTGAATATTCCCAATCACGGCGCCATTGGCGCCGAGTTAATACGTCCATACGTCTCTGAAGACGCCTACCATGTGATCTACAACCACCAACATTTTCAGGGTAAGTACTACTATGCCTATATGGGTGGCGATCCGGAACTTCGCAACAATTTCACCAAAGAGAGCTGGTACGATTTGGCAGTAAAATTGGTCGACCGCTGGGACGCCCCCGCCTTCGACCCCGACTTTGAAGTCGACACTCTGGAATCGTTTGAGCCGCTAATACAAAAAATATTCGCTCAACCCGGACGCTCGCTGTAACAGTCACTGCGGCGCGATCAGCTATTAGCAGCGGGGGCTTTCCCCCAGTTCCTGCCGCTATTGGCCGAACCAACAAACAGTCTATCCCAGTCAGTCGGCCCCGACTGCACCAGCAATAATCTAATGCCAATTCGCGGCGTGTATTAGCAGCGCCATTGCGCGAGGTGTCTTCGCGAGATATGGATATATCCCATGTTTGACCTCAGTCCATATTCAACGCCTTTGCCACCACTTCCGTTGTGTTCCTACCGGTGACGCAAGGTAAAAAGACAGAGGGTTATTCATAGTATTGATGACAACAAGAGCAACCGTTTTTGATCTTGAGATGATGCAGGCTCTCAATTACCAGGCTTGGTTATTATCTAGCGTAAACGACTACTTCGAATACCTTGCGGGTAGCAGATTACAAGTAGTAAGGGCCTTTATTCGGCCTATACTGGGCTATAATATTTGCGATATGCCAATGGTCTCTGACCGACAAGGCGTTTAAACGCCCTATCGAACGCACTTGAATCCGAATAACCCAGCCTTTGAGCCAGTTCGGTAATACTGACCGATGTTTTGGAAAGACTTTCTTTAGCCACATTGATGACGATATTTTCACGTAAGGTGTTAAACCTTGTACCATTTTCACTGAGTCGGCGATGCAAGGTTCGGCGACTCATGCCAAACTCCGCTGCCACCGTATCTGCAGTGACTTCCGCATTGCCCAGATTTGAAGAAATCACGAGTCGGATACGATCGAGAAAAGAATCGCTGTTTAACAGGGTGGCTGCCGTTTGCAGAACTTGAGATTCAAGTATAGTCAACAGTTGCGGATCGAAATCACTATTGGCGTAATCCATAAGCTCCTTGGAGAAACATACCCCATTAAAAAAGTGATCAAAAACTAATTCACCTCCCAGGGGAATGCGGCGCAATTCTTCAGCTGCCGGGGCGGAATGCTCAAAGTAGATCCGAGAAGACTGCCATGCTTCGTCGTCCAATATTACCCGAAACAAAAGAACATATTGTGCAAGGGTCATTTCCAGTGCTTGACAGCATTGCGACGGTGGGTAGTCCTTAATTTTATAGGTTAATACGCAATGATCTTGCTCTTCCAATACAGAAATAGACGAGCCCGGAGCAACCAATGCCACATAGCGTTGCAACAGATCCAGCGCTTTTTCCAGATTGGGAGCATTGCGCAACATATAACTTAGCACCCCCAGTTCGCTATTTCTGCTGTCGAGCCCCAGATTTATTCCCAGAAAACGGTTGTTGCTTTTTTTGGCGGCGAGTTCCAGCAATTCGTAGTGTTTGACCGTACTGAGGCTTGTATTGTCAGCTTCCATTAATTTCGGATCAATCCCCAAATCGACGTAAAGCGCTGTGGTGTCTACAGACTCACGCTGAAGGGCCTGATGAAAACGGCGTATGTTTGGTTTTTGCAGTAAGTGTTGACGACTTCGCACAACTCATTCCTTTCCGGAGACAGAACTAAAAACGACTTAATAACCGCTTCAGTCAATGCCAATAGCCAGTCGGCGCAACAACACTGATCTTAATCGTTAATGTGACACATATTATCAATTTTTAGGCTCGACCTGCAAAGAAACAACGAGGGGATTCCCCTAACATAGCTTCTCAATATCAGCGTTATAGACACTGCAAAATGACAGGCAACATTTCGCAAACTCATGGGAAACACCGGAGTCATCACTAGTCGCTGACGGTGTTAACGGGTGGCAAAAATACTTTTAAACGAAAACATAAACGGAGAAAATAGTAATGAATGGTGCTGAAGCATTATTAAAATCACTCATTAATGCAGGGATTGAAGTCTGCTTCGCCAATCCCGGCACTTCCGAAATGCAGCTGGTAGCGGCCATCGATGACATTCCCGGTATGTATCCGATTCTGGGTTTATTCGAAGGTGTGGTAACCGGTGCCGCCGACGGCTATGGTCGTATGGCCGATAAACCTGCGGCGACTCTCTTGCACTTGGGTTCCGGCTTCGCCAACGGAATGGCCAATCTCCACAACGCCAAGCGGGCCTTCACTCCCATCGTCAATATCATCGGCGATCATGCAACTTATCACCTAGCTTTGGATGCGCCTCTTACTTCGGATGTACCGGCCTATGCTGCGTTGACCAGCGACTGGGTAAGAACTCCAGAGTCCGCAGAAGCCATCGCTCGGGCAGGCGTCGAGGCTGTAGCTGCCTCAATGGCAGGACGCCAGGCCAATTTAATTATTCCCGCCAACTATGCCTGGACAGAAGGTTGTGAGCCCGCAAAGGCCATTGCCATTCCCGAGCCGGAAAAAGTATCACCTGAACGGATTGTGGCCGCCGCCGAATCGCTGCGCAGCGCCGAACCCAGCTGCCTGTTTCTTGGCGGCAAAGCTTTGCGCGAGCGCGGACTCAATGCCGCCCGTCGTATTGCCTCCGCCACCGGCGCACGTATTATTCACGAAGTGTTTCCCGCGCGACTTCAACGCGGCCGCGGCCGCCCAACGATTGAACGGCTACCCTACCTTGGGGAATTTGCCAGCAATGTTTTAAAAGATCTAAAACACATGGTTGTGGTCGGCACGCAGGCCCCAGTGTCCTTCTTCGCCTACCCAGGTAAACCGGGCACGCTGTGGCCAGACACCTGCAACATATGCCTATTGGCCGACCAACAACAAGACCAGATAGCCGCCCTGGAATCTCTAGCCGATTACATGGACATTCCCGAAGCACCTCCGCAGAAAGACCCAGCACTGCCAAACATTCCCAAAGGTTTGATCACCGCTGAAGCGGTTGCTGCCGTGATCGCCAATTTATTACCCAACAATGCAATTATTTCTGATGAGTCCCAAACATCAGGTGCATTTACCTTTGAATATTTTGACGCGGCGGCACCCCACGACTGGTTGTGCCTGACAGGAGGTGCCATCGGCCAAGGTCTACCCGTCGCCGTCGGTGCTGCCGTGGCCTGTCCAGATCGCAAGGTGATCAACTTACAGGCAGACGGCAGTGCCATGTACACCAATCAATCCCTGTGGACCATGGCTAGGGAAAACCTAGATGTGTGCGTGGTGATTTACAACAACAGCCGCTATGCCATTCTCAACCTAGAATTAGCGCGAGTTGGCGTGGAGAAACCGGGTGAGCGCGCCAGATCCATGTTGGAGCTCACAAACCCGCGCCTCGATTGGGTTAGTATTGCACAAGGCATGGGCGTGAAAGCAAACCGAGTCACTACCACAGAGGCATTTCAGTTCCAATTTGAACAGGCGATGAGCAGCAAAGGGCCGCGTCTCATCGAGGTGATTCTGTAAGGTCGCTATCGTTCTCTATAGACTATCTAGTATCGATTGATAGAGCTCCGGATCAGTCGCACCTTCCGTACCGATAAGCAAAACTCGCGACTGACTATCCAGACCCAGCTTCTGTGACATTTCATCCGAGTGGCAGGCCGCTATCACCGCCGCCATCCCCGCCACTGCCGACTCCCCGGCAACAATTGTTGTATCGCCATAGTCGCCACTGGCCAACAGTCGCATACAAGGAGCAACGGAGTTTTCATCCAGCGTCACAAAATCGTCGATGCCAACCGAAAGAATTTCCCACGCCAGCAGGGAGACTTCGCCACAGGCTAGTCCTGCCATCAGCGTTTGCAAATCACCCTCCACCGCTACAGGCATGCCGGCACGGGCACTTTCCTGTAGGCAGTTAGCGGCTTCTGCTTCGACAACAATCATCCGCGGGCGCCTCGCTCCCCAGTACTGCCACAAATAGCCGCAAACCGCCGAGGCCAGCCCGCCAACACCGCCCTGGATAAATACATGGGTGGGAATTTCTTCGTTCAGTTGTTCAACTATTTCCTTTAGCATCACGGTATATCCCAGCGTCACAAATTTCGGGATTTCCATATAACCCGCGTAACTGGTATCCGACACCACAATACGATCAAAGGCTTTTGCAGCGGCTGCTGCCTGTCGCACCGATGCATCGTAATTGCCACTGCTTCTGACCACTTCGGCACCGTAGGCGGCGATAGCTTTTTCTCGGCCCAGTGAAACATCGCGGTGAATATAGATAACGCTCTGGCAACCAAACAATTGAGCGCCCCAAGCTACGGAGCGACCATGATTACCATCCGTCGCACAACTAACCACGACATCGGCAAGAAACCCGGCATAGCGCTTATCAATAAGATCCTGAACAGAGGCTGTTTCTCCGGTGTGTTCTTCAACAGCCCTTTTCAGTTGAATAAAAACCGCATAGGCGCCTCCCAGAGCTTTGAAACTGCCGAGACCAAAGCGCTGTGCCTCATCTTTATACCAGAGTCGGGCGACTCCTATCTGCTCCGAGATTCCCTTAAGATCATGTAATTCAGTGGCCTCATAACCCGGCCAGGTAGAAATCTCTGCGTATGTTTTGTCCGCGTCAGCCATGCTAAAAATTGCTTCAAGCACTTTCGGGTAATGAGATTTTTTACTGGCTCTTGGGTTAGCGAAGTGGCTAAGCCTTGAGTTATTAGTGATCATAAATACCCTCACCGTCACAGGTGTTCAATCATCTTTGCCTGTCGGCTGGCTTGGTCTTTCTATAGCCGAGAGTTTACGGCAGATAAGTTCAGCCTTCCGATGGCGGGGCCGTAGGGACTGGTGAAAAATAGTTGGTCCTCACCAAAGACCAGAGCGCCTGACGTTTTAGTAAAAGTCCCTTCGGGATCATGCCATGTTTGAATGACATTGCCGTCAATATCCATCTGAAAGACTAGCCCATAGGGTTGCTCTCCTGTCGATGGTAACAGTTTCATTAACCGAATGAAGAGTTTACGCTTCCAGGGCTTTGTCGCGTTCTCATCGATGATACCGGAACGAGGCTCAACAATACCGATAAAAAATGTCCCGTTTGGTCCATTATTGATATTGTCCGGAAAACCTGGCAGATTTTCGATAAGGTTTTGACTTTCACCCTTTCGCGGACCATCAATCCAGATACGTTTAATCAGATACTCGCCAGTTTCGGCCACCAGAATTGATTGGCCGTCAACGGCCACCGCAATACCATTCGGAAAACTCAGCGAGGAGTGAACAACCGCTGTTTTTTGTGAGACGGGGTTGTACGAAAGAACCCTACCACTGCGACCGTGTTCCATAATTTCGAGCGTTGCCCCATCTAAGCCAACGGATTTGGGGCTGAATCGCGTTGATGCATCGGTAAAATAAATAATGCCATTGGGTGCAACATCTACATCGTCTGCGAACATAATCGGATCCCCATTGATGTTATCTGTCAGTGTTGTCACTGTACCGTCCAGCGTGACTGACATAAGGCCAAGATGCGTATTGGCGACCAAAAGTTCACCCTCGTTTCCTAGCTCAATACCCAGAGGCTCTCCCCCTAGATCGGCGATGACCTTGATATCGTTTGTGACGGGATCGATCCGAATGATCTTCGCTTCATCCGTTGAGGCATAAAGGAATTCACCATCAGTGGTGACGTCTTCGGGGCCGTGAAAACGTCCCATTGAAAGCGTCTGTATTTGCTCCAGCGCAGAATTGGGTTCGAACACACCTACGTAGCCTTCAGACTTTGGTGCGTCCCAGGATTGGGGATCAATAGGGACAGGCCATAGACTTAGGTATGCGATTGCGAGCAGAACGGCTCCGCCAGTTGTTACAAGAATTATTTTCATCGGTCTTGACTCCTATTCGGGCACGGGTAGTTTTACTCTCGCAATGCTGCCGTGCTCGCAAAATGTCTAAAATGATATATTTGGATTATTAGGAAGTTGTACACTACAACCGTTGTTGAGCGTTTTGGGAAACATTGGGAAGGTGTCTGAACAGGCAGTTAAACGCTACGTATTTCCAAGCGAGCGCCCCGAAGATCACGCACACCGTGCCGTAAATAGGCAGAAATGCGTTGCCAAAGATTTCGCGTGGTACTTGTGCCACGAATAAGCCCATAAACATATGCATAGAAATCACGGTTGCAATCCAAAATAGAACATATTTAGCCCAACGTTTATCCTGAAAACCGAAGTAGGCTAAATGGGCAATCAGGATCGTATTGGTTAAATGGATTGTCGGAATAATGTAGTGCTTACCGATTATGAACGTAAACAATACAGTGACGGCACCGCCAACGGCGGCGACACTTGCCAGAATTTCCAACGAGTATTTGAATTCTATTTTTTCTTTCATAATGATTGGAAATCCTTAAACCAGTGTACTGCGCGGGAAGTAAATCAACGCGACTCATATTTCCCGACGTTATGCTGGAGCTAACAGGCTTAAGCCAGGCTTCAACAACAAGTTTCTATAAAAACCGCTTGGCACTAGAAGTTGCCCAGAAGTACCTGAAAGAAATTGGGTATCGCTATCACTGTGGCCGGTGATCTGGCATGCCGTTAAATAGCCATTGTTGTGGGAGGGCATGATGCCCGACCCGTTGTAGGCAACACTGACGTGAATATTGCCATCGCCAATAGGACCGGCGATTTGCTGTCCTAAAAGCGTGTGCCCGGTTACGCCGCTCCAACCGTGTTCCAGTCCAATATTTGAGATCCCGGGGTAGCGTTTTTCAAACAAGTGCGCGGCCAGCCTGCGGGCAGCCGCGAGATCGGGCCATATAGATGAGTCTAATCCGGCATAACCCAGTACGATACGGATAAAAAAGTGTCCGCTTGGTGTCAACGAAAAGGTGATAGGCAGCGTATGCTCCTCGAATCTGAGGTTCCATTGATCCAAACCAAAGGCCGTAATTTCTTGATTGCTCAGCCTGCGCGTAGCTAGGGTGTATTGGTGTAAGGGGTACATAGACGCCTTGAACATGCCGAGGCGTGGGGTGTAGGCATTGGTCGCAATGCAAACGTTATCGGCGCGAATTTTGCCACTGGGTGTGGAAATTTCAGCGGGCTTACCGTGCTCGATGTCGAGCATCGGCGAATGTTCAAATAGTTCAACACCCACCTCGAGTGCGGCTTGCGCATGTCCGATCACCAGTTTCGCTGGGTGAACGGTGTAGCTGTCTGTGTTTTCGATGGCGCCTGTATAATATCCAGTACCGATCCTTTCCCTTAACGCTGCTGCTGAAATCCAATTTTTATTATGAACAGGATCAACACTTGCGGCTTGCGCCGCCTCCTTGGAGGTCAACATTTCGAGCAAAGTGGTGGGGCCGAAATTGCAGTCGATTTTCTCAGCGTCAATAAACCGACTCAGTCGGTCAAAGCCGCGCTGCGGCATGTCTTTTTCCGCAAGGCCTTGGTATTTTGCCGAAACGGCGCCGGAGTTTCTCGAGCTTGCACCGGAACCGATGGTGTGCGACTCCAAAACAATCACGGACCAGTTTGGACGGAATTTTTTCGCATAATAAGCGCAGGCCAAACCGGTATAGCCACCACCAACAATCACCAAGTCCACTTTGCGCTCACCTTCAAATCGCGGCTGTTGTGGCAAAGAGGGTGCTTGTGTGGTCCACAGGCTGGTGTTGCGAACGCTGTCGACCTCTACCCCGCGCTCACCCATTATGAGGCCCGCAATGCCGGGGGCGGCAACAATACCCGCCCCGGTGGCCAGCATAAAATTACGGCGAGAAATTTTCTTCATCGTGGAACGTCCTATTTTGAGTGATGCCATTAATGCAGTGAGTCGTAATGACCAGCGACCAATAGCAGCCGCATGAATCCGATATTGTGGACCTCCGGAAAAGTCAATAATCCGCTGATAGGATTACTTTTTGGTTTTCCATTGTCAGCTCGTGCAATCCCGGCCTGCGCAGACATTGTATTAAGTATGCCCACCTATATACTTGGTAATACACGCCTAAAAACAGACAATATGTGCCACGGCCATGAATAAATACGGTATTGCTGGCACTCAGGTATTCCAGACGCTATGCCGTTGTGAGTCGGGCGGTGAATTGGATTGGAAGCCCTTAAAAGGGCGCGGGGTTCAATCGATGAAGGGCTTCCAATACTGAAAGTGACAGCATTGGGATAGGCATAGCAGCTAAAACCTTGCTCATTGAGTAAGGTTTTGATCTGCTTGCCCAGCGCCACGATATTGTTCCCTCTAGCATTGAAATGACGAGCGCTATGGCTGGCCGTCCGTCGGTGCCGGCTAATGACATTGGTGGACCAGTATTGTGCTTGTAGACAGCAGGAATTTCGCTGATCCAAGATGAAAAGAGAGAAGCATCTCCTTTTTTCGATGTCGGTGAGGGACTAGTAGGGAACTAGTAATTGAGTACATAGCGGCTTTTTGCCGCAAAATAATGTACCTATAGCTAATGACGAAGAAAGTACCCATATTGATCTTGAGATGATGCAGGCTCTCAATTACCAGGCTTAGTTATTATCTAGCGCAAACGACTTCCTCGATTGCGTCGAGTACCTCGAGGACGTTACGACTAGTAGATTACAAGCACAAATAGTGTTTATTCTGCCTAAAGTCCTTTCATTTTTTCGCATTTCTCTGCATCCTATACGTGCTTCGACATCGTTCTCTGCTTTCATTTTTTCGTCAATTAATTTCCGCTATCAATACCCGGCGTAGCTTTTAGACGTTTATTTGCACAGGACTTTTCGTATGACTGGTAGTTGATTAATGCGCGCAAAACGCCCAACTTGACATTAGGCTCGAGATTTTCCGACATTCGTATAATCTGCAAGCAAAACCACCCTTGAGTTCCCCATGTATTGATCATTTTTAGCAATTTGATGGGGCTACCTGTCCCCCAGAATCCAGTACCAAATGGGATTTTTGTTTCCCAACTTACCGCTTTCTCTAATGTCCCATTCATCAATTTATTAGGTACGTCTGCGTCTACACACAAGGGACGCGCGAGACCGATGACATCACACTCTCCGTTGGCTATAACATGATTCATTATGTCCCTTGAACGAAACCCACCGGTAATCATAATCGGCATTTTTGCAACTTTTTGAAATTTCGATGCTGTCTCCAAAAAATATACTTCGCGGTCCTTTGTTTTTGATGACGTTCTAAAAATCGGATTTTTTTCATCGCCTTCCACGCCTCCCATGGCGGGTTGCTCGTAAGTTCCACCGGAGAGTTCAAGTAAATCAATGCCTTCATTGTTTAGCCACTCAACCACTTGCATACTGTCTTTTTCGTCGAAACCGCCCTGCTGGAAATCAGCGGTATTAAGCTTTAAACCTATCGGAAAAGCCGGTCCGACAACCGCACGTACTGCACGGACTACAGACAATAGTAATCGCGCGCGATTTTCCAAGCAGCCGCCCCATTTGTCGTCTCGTTGATTTGCCAACGGCGAAAGAAACTGGCTCAGTAAGTAGCCGTGCGCACTATGAATTTGCACACCAGTGAAGCCTGTATCTTTCGCTGTTTTCGCCGCGTAGGCGAAACGTTCGATAACATTCTCTATTTCCTTACTGGTTAAGGCCCGCGGCTTCGCAAAACCGCCACCTAGATTTAAGGCAATGGCAGATGGGGCAACCGACTGTTTGGTTGTCCCCATTCCAGCCTGGCGTCCAGGGTGACTAATTTGCATCCAGATATGATTACCCGCAGAAGAACCAGCGGCAGCATAGGCGCGTAATTCGTCTAAGCCATCGTCATTGTCGATAGACACGTTTCCAGCACGCTCTAAGAAACGGCGATCGACCTGTACGTTGCCAGTAATTAGCAAGCCTGCTCCGCCTTGGGCCCAGCGCCCATATAAAACGGCATGGCGGGCCGTTGCGCGGTTCATCTCATCGGCAAGACCTTCTGTCATCGCCGCTTTACACAGACGATTTGGAAGAACAGCCCCACATGGCAGCTTTAGCTCGCTGGAAATAGTCGTTGTCATAAAAATCCTACTTATCAATAAAAACTGCTAATTACGAATACAAAACAACTTTATAAAACGCTTTTTACTACGCCACCATCGGCTCGCAATGCGGCACCCGTTGTCGCAGATGCGAGCGGACTGGCAAGATAGGCGACCATGGACGCGACTTCATTGGGCTGCGCCCAACGTTTAATCAATGAAGTCGGACGGCCTACCGATATAAGCTTGTTCTTTAGCTCTTCGGATGGCGGGGCACCATCCTCTGTAAGGGCAGACATCATAGTTTCTGTTCCCCGTGTCATCGTAGGTCCGGCCAAAACACTGTTTGCCGTAATACCCGTTCCCGCTACGGATTCAGCAATACCTCTCGATATCGAGAGTTGCGCGGTCTTGGTCATGCCGTAGTGGACCATTTCGGCGGGAATATGCACAGCACTCTCACTCGATATAAAAATGATACGTCCCCAGTTCTTCTTTCTCATGGTTGGCAGATACAAACGACTAAGGCGGACGCCGCTTAGAACATTGACCTCGAAGAAACGCCGCCATTCATCATCGGATATGTCTTCAAACAGCATATTTTCATAGATAGACATGTTATTGATCAAAATTTCGACGTTTGGGTGCTTTTCGAAAAGTTGGTCGGCAACATGCGCCTGGGATATATCGCCAGCAAACCCAATCAGCTCACCTTTGGTATTCACAGATAGCTGCTCAACGATCTTGCTTACCGCTTCTTGTGTTCGACCATTGATAATAACACGAGCGCCCTCGTCCAATAAATGCCGCGCAATGGCCAAGCCAATACCCGCGGTACTACCCGTAACAACGGCCAGTTTGTTTTCTAACTGCAAGTCCATAGTCTCTCCAAAATTCGCATATTGCCTCAGCCGAAACAGTGTTCCTGCGAGGAAGGTTAGTCGTTCATTTACAATCCGCGGCAATATAACAAGCTAGATGATCAATTAATAATGATATATATTGATCACAATGATCGACTTAGCAAAACAGGTTATCTATGACTAATGAACAATTGAAAATGTTTGCCGCGGTGGTTGAACACGGTAGCTTTCGCGGTGCCGCTAAGGCTCTATCGAAAACTCAATCAACAATAAGCATGGCGGTTAAGTCCCTGGAAGATGAGTTTCAAATGAAATTATTCGATAGAGACACTTACCGCCCAAAATTAACGCCCTCCGGCCAGGCCTTTTATCAACATGCAATCCCGACATTAGAGCAATTTGAGACCCTACATAACTTCGGGTGTCAGATGGCTGCAGGCGTTGAATCAGAGTTTCATATTGTTATCAACGGGATCAGTCCGCTGCCTGAACTTCTAGGGAAAATTAAGACCGTAATGGGCACATTTCCTCATACTGCCTTTAAGGTGTCAACGGAGATTCTTGGTGGAGTTTTGGAACGATTAGACGAAGGCGATGCCGACATCGCGATCGCGCCGGCCATCGGCATTGAAAACATTCACGAAACTGTGGCAATAGATCGGATCACTTTTGTGAATGTTTGTGCACCCGGTTATATCACCCATGAAGTTAGTGGTCCAATACCGCAAAACATCATTCGCCAATACACCCAGATTGTCATACGAGATACCGCTAAAAAGGTTCCTAAAACTTCATTCAATGTGATTAGCGGGGGACGAAGCTGGAGCGTGAACGACTACGCTACAAAAAAGGAACTTACTATAGCGGGATTAGGTTGGGGTTTGATGCCCGAGCATCTTATAAAAAGTGAGCTGGAAAATCGTTCCCTGATGACTTTAGATGTAGACGGCATCCCCACATCGAGCAAACTTCCGCTGCTGATGGTGCGCCTGCGAAATCGAAGTTTCGGACCCGTTGCCGAACGGGTATGGTGTGCGCTTGCGGACAGTTAGAATCCCATGTCGAAGGTAAAAAACCAAGCGCCTTCAAGAAAGCAATGGATTTGTAATAACTACCGGCGTCGGGAGACTCTTGCCAAAGGTACTTCACTGCCGACCTACTAACGACCGTTGTGGCCTTTTTGTTAGGACATGGAAATGTCCAGGGAATGGTGGACAGCCCTATTTGTAGAGAAGTCCAAAAACGATTTTGGACAAACCTCCCACTGCCAAGCAATGAATATTCATTGCACAATACCTCCTTGCATTCCTTGCAAATTAGTCGATACTGGTCTATTGCAGTCATTCATATTCTGGTTTAACGATCACGGCAAAGACAGGGGGTATTTTTATTTCAGCCAATTTTCCATGAAATGGTATTTATTCTCTTAATGTTGTATGAACGGTGTATTTACTCGCTATTTCAAAATGATCGCTTTACAACATTACTGCTGTCATCACCAAAAATTCATCCATATTTTGTGAGTCATAATTACTGACAGTAGTTCACCTACGAGGTTACTACTTCAATTTGTCAAAAAACAACCCTAACTACGAGTATTTTGTGAGTAAATTAACAAGTATATACGCCTTTATAATTTTTATTTTTTTTCACACGCTAACAAGTGTTAGCGCTAACGAAGAAACAACCATAGAAATACGTACTATTGAAATACCACCTTATGGGATCCAAGATGAAAATGGAACCTCAGGGATTTACTACGACATTGCCAATTTACTTACCGAAGAGTCTGGCTACAAATCAAACAACTTCGTTTATCCCTACGCAAGAATAGTTAGCGAACTGAAAAGTGGCGAAACTGATCTGACGATCATGTTCAAATACCAAGAACTTGAAGAGTATGTTATTTATATCGCCCCCTTAACAACGTTAAAAACAGTGGTTGTAGGCTTAAAGGGAACATCTATTACGTCAATTGAAAGTTTAAAGGGAAAAACGATAGCCTATTTAAGAGGGGCCAAATTTAGCGACCAAATAGACAGTGATCCAGAAATAAACACCCAGAGCACCACTGATTTTGTCCAAGGTATGAAAATGCTTAAACATAGACGAGTTGATGCCATCATCGGCCCGCTAGATCCGATTCTTATCGCTGAAAAATCTATCGCAGAAAACCAAGCCATCTTGGGAATACCATTTATCGTTGATGAAAGAACCCCTTGGATTCAAATATCGAAAAAGAATTACAATAAATTATCTGTCGATAGACTGAGAGAAAAGTTTTTGGAGCTCAATAATCAAGGTAAGATTGATAGCATAAGAAACCGGTATATTGACAGTCAATAAAACACCAGCAATAAAAATAGTAGACTGGTAAACACAATAACTGAGATAGAAGGCTGACTAGTGGTTTAATGAGAAAACATAACCCCCCCTTATTTGAAAAAAAGGCATTATCTTCTGTACAAAATGTTATCGCCCACAAAATACTACTCTATATTGTAGTATTTAGTTCCTTTATTACTCTAATTATCACAGCGGTCCAACTGCACTCCGATTATAAGCATCAAACTATCATGATTGAAAATCGCATGGTACAAATTGAAAAAAGTTACCGCGACAGTTTAAGCAACTCAATCTGGTACCTAAACGACAGACAAATTAACAGCATACTGACTGGCATAATGGAATTTGATGATGTGAATTATGTCAGCGTGGAAATAAATGACGGTACTATTTACAATCTGGGAAAGCGACGAAAAGATGTTAACTTTCGCGATTACAATACTTCTATCACCCATGATGTTGAAAACAATTCCATTGTAGTCGGTAAGCTTAGCATTGAATCTAATCTTGACGGCGTCATTGAACGTCTAGGCAATAAATTCTGGTTAATTCTAATCGCACAAACCTTAAAGACATTTTTAGTCTCCCTGTTCGTGTTGTCAATAATTTACTATCTAGTAACACGTCACCTAAGCAAGATTGCGTTTTTTGCCTCAACTCTCGACATAAATAGAAAGGAAGAATTTTTGGAATTGGAACGACCTCGGCAGGATAAAGAAGATGAATTTGATCTGATTTGCCATACCATGAACGAAATGAAAGAAAGCCTAATTCTGGATGAAGAGAAACGAAAAGAGACTGAACTAAAATTAAAAAAACTATCCCAGGCAGTCGAGCAGAGCTCAGCCTCCATATTGATCATGGATGTTAACGGCCACATTGAATATGTCAACCCGAAATTTGAGGACTCTACGGGTTACAATTTACAGGATATCGCTGGAAAGAAGTCCGATACTTTAAGTTTTGGCGAAAAATCACCTCAAGACTATCATGCCATTTGGCTGTCGATTAAGTCAGGGAGCAAATGGCGAGGTGAATTATGCAGCCGCCGAAAAGATGGCTCTCAATTCTGGGAGGCGGCGGCGGTCTCATCAATCACAGACGAATCACAAAATATTACCCATTACTTAGTAATGAAGGATGACATTTCTGAATTGAGACAAACAGAACAAAACTTGCGACACGCTCAAAAGATGGAAGCTATAGGTCATATCACCGGCGGTATTGCCCATGATTTTAATAATATTTTGGGAATAGCTATGGGCAATTTGGAGCTTGCTAATACTGGGATGAAAAAGGATGATCCAGCAGTAATAAGAATCGATAAAGCCCTAACCGCCATTAATAGAGCTGCAGAATTGACCCGAAAACTGCTTCATTTTGCAAGGAAAAAAGCAGGGGAAACCGAATCTATTTTGATAAATACGTCTATCGCTAATATGGACGTTTTGATATCCAAATCCCTATCTATGCCCATTGAGGTGAAGATCACGCTAGCTGATGACCTTTGGAAGGTAAAAGCTAACCCTGGTGAATTGGAAGACAGTATCCTCAACCTATCACTCAATGCAAGAGATGCTATGCCCGAAGGGGGAATGTTATCCATAGAAACAAGCAATAGAGTATTGGATCACGATTTTTTGCAGCTGCACTCTCATGCAAAAACCGGTGATTATGTCATGTTATCCGTTAGCGACACTGGCGTAGGGATGACAGAAGCAGTGAAAGAACAGTGTTTTCAACCGTTCTACACTACCAAAGAATTTAGCAAAGGTACTGGACTCGGACTGAGCATGGTTTATGGCTTTGTCGAAAGGTCCGGTGGTTTTATTATTGTTGATACTCAGTTGGGGCAAGGTACACAGATCCAACTATTTCTACCTCGCATAAGGACTGAAAAATCTGTAACTCTAACAACTAAACCAGTGATTTCTGCCTTAACTGGCACCAATACAATATTGGTTGTCGATGATGAAGAGGAATTGCTGGAAACTACTTCCAGTTATCTTCAACAACTAGGCTATAAAGTACTTGCCACAAGCAACGCCCGAGAAGCACTTTCTATTATAGAGAGCGAACAAAGAGTGGATTTATTACTTACTGATATAGTAATGCCAAGTGATCTGGACGGCTATCAATTGGCTATTAAAACTAACAACATAGCACCCTCTATTAAAATAATATTGACCAGCGGCTTTAAAGAAAATGTAACGCTAAAAACCTATAATGAGAACGAACTTATCAACCAGCTTACTAAAAATATTCTCAACAAACCCTTTGACCTTTCAGAGCTATCATTAGCTGTCAGCAAGTCCTTAACACTAGAAGAAGAGTAATATTCTTCCAGTGTTTTATAATTCAAAAATCTGTTGCGATTTATTCCCGCCTTTTCCAGTTCAGGGTACACCTTAAGGATTCGAAGTCTCTACATCAACGACCAAAACTACAGACTGGTAAATATTTCAACGTAGGCACTTACAGTATCGGCGCAGGCGTCTATTTGGCTAGCACTGACCGGCCGCCAAACCTGCTCCCGTTAGTATTTTTCGCTTGGCGCCTGCTCGTTTGGTGGCGAAGCCTCCCCTGTAGGTATATAACACATTTCCCGTTAAAACTATGGCAGCGGGTCTGTCTTTTCACGCCGACAGTCGGCGATAGTTGATGCGTAGAAACCTCGAATGAAACTGAAGCTGCCACGCGGTCTTTTAAGGCTATCTGGATATGTTTTTAAATACAAGGAAAACAAAAATGGAAAGCTAGCTTGTGTCTGTGACCTTTCACAGGTTTCGTTTTATAGCCAAGACCGGCTATAACCTTACGGACGGTACAATCACACCCACATTAATGTGTTGCTC
>Ga0209395_1003984_pt1 | contig 17770 bp, 15 predicted proteins | sample GOMGulsemesocosm_3_FD_184635 | JGI IMG/M metagenome (GOLD analysis project Ga0209395, IMG submission 184635) | Methane-oxidizing microbial communities from mesocosms in the Gulf of Mexico - GOM9D Gulf of Mexico (SPAdes) (version 2) | ecosystem: Environmental > Aquatic > Marine > Cold seeps... | reverse complement strand
TTAATTCTAGCCTTTCGATTAGGGGAAAAAGCCATAATATTTTCATACCATAGCGTTAGTTGCTCAATATCGTGAGTCACGAGTGCAACTTGGGTCATCCACATGCTGTGCCCTTGGCTGATCCAACGCCCTTTTGTGGGATCGTGAGACATAGGACCGGCATCCAATTGCTCCATCTCGAACATGTTGCCTTCGCCGTCATAGGCATAGGCGTAAGTGACGCCGTAACCACCGAGATCCACAGGGCCATCACCGCGGGACAAAATGTCGGCACCGGCATCGCGAAATCTGTCATAGCCCGAATCATTTGAAGCAGTCTGAAAGCAGGTATGTGTCATGCCAGGTCCTTCGACCGGCATACGCACTGCTTCTTCGCTGGCATTATGTTTGAATTCAACAAACTCAAACAACATGTTAGGCCCCTGTAACACCGCGACTTCGTATTCAATACCCGCATATCCAAACAGGGTGTCGGCTGATGCGTTATTGCGAATAACTTCGCGACGAATAAGCGTAAATCCGGTGACGTTTTGGTAAAGCGCCAGAACGCTGTCGAGGTCCTTTACCGAGAGCCCGATATGATTCACTCCCATCAGGGTGGTCGGCGAATCGTTTATTGTTGCCTTCGGATTAACTTTCATAATCAGCTCCCATTTTGATAATCCCAGAGACTAACAAGAAATCTAAAAGTAACCCATTTATCGACTAGCGCATTCAAAGCGGCCACGACAATTTTGTAGGGCTATTTCAGTAAATGTAATATCTGGACATAAAACTTCTTCAAATAGATTACAACACTGTAAAAATCGAATCGCCTATTCTCTTTCTAACGCTGCCTTCAAATTCGAAACCTAGCCTTTCAAACTTAGCCTTTCAAACTAAACCCAGGCCTAAGCTTCGGTTCTACCTTACCTATCGATAAAAGAGACTCCACACAGTCGCGAATAGAAACGTCGAGCGAGCGAAACTCCATACCCAGTGTTGCCCGAATACGGTCATTGCGAAGTTCACAGCCTCCCCAGATTGCTCTGAATTCGGCTTCCATTGCTTGAATTTTTTCAGGCAGTGGATCAACAAGCGTCGCACCCGCAAACCCTAATTCCGGTAGCAGACGGTCAATGCTTGCACAGACGTCTTCCACGTCGCGTGTTTCTGTTGACCAGGCAATGAATCGTTGCCCGTTTTCAACATTGACACTTTCAAGCATTCTAATGTGCGCCTGCGCCACATCTCGCACATCAACGGTGTACCAGGCACGATAGGCGCCGATTACGTTTTGAGAATATTCGCCCAGTAACATGGTCTCGATATTGTGCTGCCAGGGGCCAAAGTTCTTTTGATGGGGAGCAAGGATAGGCCCAACATTGTCGCCTGGACAACAGGTTATGGCATCCCAGCGGCCGCTTGCCTCTGCAGCATCTGCGAAAGCACGCTCTGCAAGAACCTTACCCATTGAATATCCCTGACCACCTTTCGATGTGCGTCTGGGGTTTTGTTCGTCAGGATAACGGTCTTCATAAAGAACCGGGCGGCGAACAAGTTCCTGCATATCGGACTCAGAAATGACCGCTGCAATACTGGATGTCACTACAACGCGGTTTACGGTTTCCGACATATTGATGCTGTTAATAACATGGTCACAAACTTTTTTAACATAGTCCATATCACTGTAAGTAGAGACATGCGACAAATGGGCAACGCCCTGACAGCCCTTGAATATCTCGTCAAAGCAACCAGGCTCATCCAGATCTGCCGAATGAAGGCTCAAGCGCCCAGAGGCATAACCGGGCATAGCTTTAAGAAAAGCTGTTTTCTTTTCATCGTTTACATCTCGAACGCAAGCCCGCACGCGATAGCCCTGGTCCAAAAGCTGCGTTACAAGCCAGCCGCCGATAAATCCTGCACTGCCTGTTACTGCTACCGTTCCGCCCTTAGGTATGGGAGCCATATGTCATTTCCTTGTTTTGTTTGTATGTTTGCTCAATACCGCCTGATCAAACCTGTCTATGCTAAAACAGACATTGTTCAAACAGAGCTGAATCCTTATTGCACTTTATGTCAATAACCCATTATACATCTATCTCAAAATTTTTATAGCACCATCATGGAGATGAATACTATTGCGGAATTAACTATCTCTAAACTAACACTCTCTAAGCTAGCATCCTCTAAATAGAGGCGCCCTATTCTTAACCGGATCCAACAACGACCAATCGCCCTGTTCCAAATCATTCCCTCGGGGAAATGGCGGGCCGTCATGCTTATTTAAGGCTCGCAAAACCTCAGCATTTTGATAATAACTCTGGGTCACCAGAACCACTACTGTGGCGAGAAACATGTGCTGCTTTTTTTGAACGATTTCCATCAATGTTTTAAAATCTGCATCAATCAGACTTGCGACCGCTTCAATACCACCAAACTCCGCAAAAAAATCCGCCATGCCTTGGCGTAACTCACCTTTGCGCTCCACGCGCCGAAGCAACTCACCGAAAATATTTTCCTCATCTGCTCCGGGAAGATTTAGCGGTTCACTGGCACCTATGATGGAACCTGCGAGTCTTCTAAGCAGGTGTTTTTCCTGCTGGGTGTATGAATGTAATATCGACATATTAGTAACCTCTAACTGTTTTATTTATTGCTTCAATCAAACAGACTGCCATCGGCAAGCCGGTCCTTGATCGATGAGGCAATATAGAGCGCTAAAGCTTGTATGGTAGAAGTAGGGTTCACGCCTGCCGCGGTCACAAAGATACTGCCATCGATTATAAACAGATTCTTTACGTCGTGACTTCGCCCCCACTCGTTAACCACCGATGTTGCGGGGTCGGTTCCCATTCGAGCTGTGCCCATGTTGTGCCAGCCCCCGCCCGGTAGCGGCGATAGCTCCCTTAGAATACTGGTTGCGCCTGCAGCTTCAAAAACTTCCTTGGCCCTATCTATAGAAAACTTCATCATCTGTTTGCTATTTTCACTCAAACGATAATTAACTTTAGCAGCGGGAATACCGTCGGAGTCACACAAGTTAGGGTCTAAGACCACTTCGTTGTGAAGTTCCGGTAAATCTTCACATACCGCCACAAGACTGGTTACATGGTCCGAGATCTTACTAAAAGCACTGTGATGACCTTCACCCCATGGTATATCGCCTGTCGCCATACCAATCAAGGCAGAATTTATGGTCCCATAACCCCGATTCATTTCAAAAGAAAAGCCTCGGACAAAGTTCCTAGACGAGTCAGTCTCATAAAATTCGTGACAGTTAATGCCCTTATGAGGGCCTTTACCACCATCCAATTCCTGTTCGAACACCCCATCGACAGCAGCGTAAGGATGAAACATCAGATTCTTGCCAACCAGGCCACTGGAGTTGGCTAATCCACCGGGAAACTGATCCGACGCCGAGTTAAGCAACAGTCGCGGGGTGCCTATGCCGTTACTGGCAACCACCACCATGCTGGCTTCAATATGCGTCTCTTTACCATCGGCATCGAAATAAGTGGCGCCTGTTGCCTGGCCATCGGGCCCCACTGTTATTTCCCGAACACGGCATTGAGTTCGCAGCTCTACTCCTGCACGTATTGCCAGCGGCCAATAGGTAATGTCGACACTGGCTTTTGCTCCCTGAGCACAACCGATACCGCAGGTCCCGACGTTAATACATTTGTCACGCCCTTCGTAAGTCTCTGTATTAATAGCGCAATCGGTGGGCCACCAATGCCAGCCCAAATTGTTGAAACCAGCGGCGAGTGCCGCGCTGGACCTACCCAAAGGCAGCGGCGGCATAACCGGCTGTTTGGGCGGGTAAGCAGGGTCTCCGGCTAGGCCAGACACTCCCATCATTCGATCATTGATCTCGTAATATGGCTCTAGTGTTTCATAACTAATAGGCCAATCATCAGCGACGCCATCGAGGGTTTTCACTTTAAAGTCCGACGGGTGAAAACGGGGGAAATGCCCTGCATATAAAATGGTACCGCCGCCAACGCCGTTGAAATTCGCCGCACCGATATCAGAGTCTTCGCAGTTGATCGGATAATCAGCGGGCGCATTGCGGGTGTTAGGATCACTGCCAAAGTCAGGCCGAGTCGCCCAGTTTTTGCCGTTAGCGGGATAGTTCTGATGATCCACCCAGTCGCCCTGTTCCAGACACACAATATGCATTTTTGTATCTGCCAGACTCCAGGCAAAGGCTGCGGCCGACGCACCTGCGCCAATAATTAAAACATCGACTTTATCCATTGATTTCTCCTCTAACTCACTCGACCTATTCAGTTATTTCACACCCAGTTACTTCAACGATTTAACTGACATCCTTAGGTTTTAATGCGGTATTTCTCTAGACTATTTTCATCCAACTCAATGCCAATGCCCGGGCGATCAGTAACTACAAACTCGCCTTTTTCCCACACAAAGGGCTCCTTAATTATTTCATCAAAGAACCCGTCGGATTTACCGATACTCTCCTGAATCAGGAAATTGGGAATATTGGCATCAATCTGAATGGCTGCAGCTGTGATAACCGGGCCGCCCCATACGTGCGGCGCCATCAGCACATAATTAGCTTCGGCAAGGGTGGCGATTTTTTTAGTTGCCGTAATACCACCGGCACTTCCCAGATCAGGCTGCGCTACAGCGCAGGCGCCCTCAGCAAAAAGTTGTTGGAACTCATAAGGCGTCACTAGACGCTCTCCGGTAGAAATAGGAATGGTGGTTGCCCGGGCAATTCTTCCCATTTCCTTGTAGTTTTCTGGCGGGCAGGGCTCTTCCAGCCATAGCGGATCGTACTTTTCTAATCGTGCCGCCAGCCTAATGGCAGCTGCGGGGGTAATTTGCCCGTGGGTGCCGATTAAAATATCTGCGCGCTCGCCAACGGCATCGCGAATAGCGCCCACAGCTCGCTCGGCATGTGCCAACTCTCGCTGTGGTAAATCCCAAGGTTTAGAAATTTTTCGATCATTCTTTGCCTGTATAAGTGGATCAAACTTCAAACCGGTAAATCCTTCATCGACCAACTCTACGGCCAGTTCCGCCACCCGTTCCGGGTCCGAGACCCATGCTCTGGCTGTGGCAGCAAGACTGGTATCGTTACGATCATAAATATAGGTATAGGTGCGAATGCGGTCGCGCATTTTGCCACCGAGAAGGTTGTAAACGGGGGTTTTAAAATGCTTTCCGCAAATATCCCAAAGCGCAGTATCAAAGGCGCTGATAATCCCCAGCATAACGTAGTCGGGATGCTGCATGGTCAAACCTGAATACAATTTGTGGTATAAGTACTCCCGCTCCAGTGCATCCTGGCCCTTTAGATAGGCATCGAAGATGTTCTTTACCATTTCTTCGTAGCCGCTGTGCAAGCCAGTGAGTGAGCCGAGAATGGCAGTTTCGCCCCAGCCTTCAAGCCCGTCCTCTGTTTCCAGCTTGACAAAATACCAGTATTTACCGCCCATGTGAGGTGGTTCGGTCTGGATAGAAAAAGTTCGTACATTTTTAATTTTTGGCATTTTTTCCTCGCTTTTTGTATATCCTAGTTTCATTAACCGCAGACACATTGGTTTCTAACACTAACTATCGATGGCTTAAATCTCAACACATCAACATATAAATCAGTACAATCTAGTATAAAACAGACTTTCTAGTTTCGAACCAAAACCATTTCGCATCGCAATTGTTTAGTGCACTTTAATAGCCTGCTGGGTGAACTTCCAGCCAAAATTGAAATCAGTTTCTTGTCTCATTTGCAACTCTGCCTTGTTTACTATCGATTGGACTGGATCCGCATAGCTCCATCCGATCTGCATCATTACACTAACGAATAATAAACTTGGTGAAACGAATTTTTCCAATCTAAACATGACTCTCTCTCAGTTAAAACAAGCCAGGTTTGTCATTTTCGGCAAAACGCAGAAAAAGAGCCCTTTGCACCCAATCGATATAGGCCAAAACACAAAATGCAGTCACTTCCTGTCTAGAAAGCTAACAACATAAGTGCATGTTTTTAAGTAATCATTCATTAACGAGGTGACAAAATCGTCATTATTTCTTACGCCGTTGGTTCTTTTATGCGTTTTCTGTCCTCGAAAATTCCCCACCAATTTTGCCAATTTTCCTCACCCCAAAAAAAGCCTCGAAGAAATAAATCTCCAAGGCCTATTTTATGGAACTGAAAAATGCTCTTTTAGAACGTGTGTTTCATACTCAATTTAGCAACACGGCCTTGGGGTGAGTGGGTACGAGCGTCATAACCGATAAAGTGCATTGCTGCTGGTGCTTCTTCATCCGTTAGATTCAACACAGAAAGAGACAGTGAAGTATCGCCACTTGGAAGCGTGTAGGTGTAATGAGCATCATAGATTAAAAAGCTATCAACTTCGTTGGGGTTATCAATACCACCAAGACCACCAAAGTAGGCTACGGTCCCGCTTTTAACGTCATAGTCGTCAATGAATCGTGCGTACACGCGGGCAAAGTGATTATCCTTCATCATTGAGACGTAGGCATTTAATTTCAGCTGTGGAAGCGCTTCAACTACAAACGGCGAGCCACCATAAAGGTTGTAATAACCGGCAGCTTCATAAGCAAGCTTTCCAGTCTCTTTATCGTACATATCGTATTTGTCTAAATACGTGCCATTTAAGCCTACCTGCCACGCCGCGAAAGAGGTATCCCAAACATAATCGGCTTGGAAGTCCCACCCTTTAAGTTCAACATCACCGCCATTGGTCAGTTCGGTGATGATTTTGGTCAGCGCACCTGTTGTTTCGTCAAAAACAAATTCACCGTTGGCTGTAGATTCTTTGGAGAACGGCGTCATTAAGGTAATTTCCCAATAATCGATCGAGATATTCAAACCATCAAGAGGGGTAAATATAAAGCCAACGCTTAAGTTTTCCGATTCTTCAGGATCCAAGCTCTCAGGAATTGGCGTTTCAACCGTAATATAACTGGTTGAACCAGGCGCTTGAGTAATACCGGTAGCGACTTGTGTTGGGTAAATAGGACGACGGAAACCCTCTTCATAGGACGCACGTAGCGCAACCCAATCTGTGATATCCCAGCGAGTAGCAATCTTAGGGGTTGTAACGCTATCACTGTCATAATCGGCATAGCGGAAACCCACATCAACAGACCAATTGTCTAAAATAGGGAATTGAGCTTCAACAAAAACACTTTTTGTCTTCTCGTTTATTTTAGACTTATAAGCTGTTGGTAGCGCTCCAAAGGCAATATAACCCTCCGGATATTTCGCCGCATTGTTATCACCATAAGGGTCGTTTGTCACTTCATAATCAATGTATTGAGCACCTGCAGCCCAAGCGATAGCGCCACCAGCTAGTTCAGCGAAAGGTAGGTCACCAGTTAAAACAAGATCCCATACAATTTCGGTTACTTCAGCCTTGTTTAAATAGCTGCCCATCATGTAGTCCAGGACTTCGTTACTATTGCCTAGCGGGTCATTAGCGCTCGCACCAATGGCAGTACCATATGGGTTATACCAAAGGCAACCAGCACTTGCGTTACCGCGATCTGCTTCTAAGCCAGAACAGTTGTCACCACCTAGACCAGATAATGCATTTCGCATGTTGGCATTGAGTACTTCGACGGCATCGGGTTCGTCTCGAGTACGGTTAGAATAAGAAATCGATGTATCATAAGATATATTGTCAGTCAGCTCGCCACGACTGCCAAAGTCTATATTGTATGTTTCAAATTCTTTCTTAACTTTAAGTCCGGGGCCTTCAGCACCAATTATGCGACCAACAAAAACAACACCGTCAGTTTCCGCACTGGCAAAGTAAGGCGCCTGGGCTTCGCTAAAGCCATTATTTTCGATGTAGTCTAAAAAGCCGGGGTTATCCGGATGCACTACAGCAGGGCTGACGCCGCTGTAATTAATACCTTCAGCTGATGGCAAGTAAGCCGGTGATGTAGCCCAACTCGTTCTTATTGTTGAGTAAAGGAATGAACCGTAAAGCTCTTTAGTATCATCGATATCGAGACGACCTTGCAAGAAAACTTTGATGCGTTCTGCGGGGTCTGTTACGTTGGTGAAATTGGTGTAGTAATATCCGCACTTACCGTCGGCTTTTGGAAAACTGCTAGACTCACCGTAAGTAGTGCCACAGGCTGGGTCGCGAGCAGCGCCTACACCGGGTAACCGATCGATACGAGTCGCGGTATCCGTCACGGGGTTATAAGGCAAAAAAGCACCAGGATGCGCAATGTCTGACTGCCCTAAAAACCAAGAACCATTCGCAGGGTTTGGATCAACTGAAAGGTTGGCATCATTAACCCGCAGCGCGCTGCGATCTTCATATTCAAACGAACCCACTAGATTGTAGTTGTTGCCTGCAACGCCGCCAATAATCGCAAATTTTGAATCACCATCGCTACCATCAATATCGGCTAAGCTGCCTTGAATTTCGAACCCTTCAAATTGGTCTCGTGTAATATAGTTGAATACACCGGCGATAGCGTCAGAACCGTAAGTAGTAGAACCACCATTTTTCAGCAATTCAATACGAGACAATGCAATTTGCGGGTAAGCGCCAAGATCCCCACCCATGCCACGTTTGCCATTGATAAGAGTCAATGTACGATCGGTACCCAGTCCGCGCATATTAATATTCTGCTGACCTGTAGTCCCCGTGCCACCCGTATATTGATCGGAACGGTTATCTGAACCAGAAACCGCGGGCATGTTTTGGATAATATCCAACATACTTGGCGAACCCTGAGCTTCAAAATCTTCCCGGTCCATCACATCTACCGGCGTGGACATTTCTTCCCTCGCACGTGATATGTGAGAACCGGTTACGACCATTACTTCAATTTCTTCAATAGCGTCTTCTTCTGCAAAGGCCGGACCGCTTAATAACGGTAGGCTCGATGCAATCACCGTTGCGATGGCTAATTTATAAGACATCATTTCCCCCTTAAGATTATTTTTAATAGAGCTCTCTATAGAACTTTAAGCACTGCACAATGACGACCTGAAGACAAATCAGTGATCTAAATACTCGAATATACAACTGTACAAGTAGTCAATTGTGACTAAAAGACTACCAAGAAGGAGAGATAATTACTAGTGACTATTTGTATAATAGACACATTAAGGAATAACTTTCACTATTATCACTTAAAACAATCAATCATCCTCAACATTACAACCAAAAAAGAGGTGTGCAGGTTACAATATAGCGGTTATCTATTGTGCAACCCTCATTTCCATTGACTTTACTCTACTATTTGGTTTCCACTCCGATATAGCATGAATAGTAAATAAAACACGTCCTAGGCGCTAACAACCCTGAATAGTGACAGCTGTCATCCAATTAAAAATAATGTTCCCTAAAATTTAGGTGGTGTCTATTTCTTAACGATGCGGAAAATTCAATCTTCTGATGCAGCAAACAATGTTATCGCAAGCTGAAAAAACAGCGTTGAGTCAGAGTACAAAGATCTCTTTCGCTACCATTGAGCGGACTGAGATAGCCATCATTTCTCATCGCTGCGAGTAACTTTTCAATTTTTCGGTGACAATCTTCAAAGTTTTTTTGCTGAGCTTTCGGCATTCCTTGACGGATTTCTTAACAGCCTTCTGGTCCCGCCGATTCTGCAACAGGGAATCAAGTTCGTCTTGGTCGACCGGGTTGCGCAGACCGAATCGCCACCGGTATTGGTGGCTCCCCTTCGATTCCCCAGTGAGTTCGATCCCAGCATTCGCAGCCATATTTATCGGGAAAGTCCTGTAGATCATGGGTTCATGGGTTCATGGGTTCATGGGTTCATGGGGCTTTTTGCCTCTACGGGAAAGGAATTCCATGGGAAGACCCAATGGCTGCCGGTTATTTAGCCTTAGGGTAACTGGGGCACGTCTACGATAACGTCAACAATCCCGCTGACTCCCCTCGCCTGCTTCTGCAAGTGCTACTGATCGATTCTGTTCCAATTTGACTGTGTGTGCACTGCGAGGCGAGCTTAGGTCCCGAGGTGATGGGGCGGCGGGATTGCTCGCAGGGGTATTTGTGGGGTGATCCTCAGCACTCAGCAGTATGAGAATAACCGGGCGGAGCATCTCGCGAGCTGACCCGAGAAAGAGAGCGAGGGATGGGACGGTTCAAATCGGTGAGACAGGATCAACTATTTTTAGGCGCTCATGCGGCGGTCTCGAATCTGCTTAATCTGGGGAGACATCAAGCTTCATCGGAACATTATCGAAATCTCAGGATAGGAGTGTTCAATGAGCGGAGTCGCGCTGTCACTTTGCGCCAAAGGAGAATCTTTACTGATATCTAGAAGCTAGTTTGTCGATGCCAAAACAGACATCATCCTCCGCCTTCTGAAGAGTTCAACTTTGAATCAAAATTCAAACCTGAAGTCTGGCTCAGAGTTTTCCAGAAAGTTGGATACATCTTTGTTCAACCAGACGCTGCAGTCCTGTATTGTTTTAAATATTCCAATTTGATTCGAATTCCCGTTCATTTCAGAGAAGCTCTGGAACATCCTGGTGAGACCAAATTCTAGGTCATCTTCGACTACAACGCCGGTTCTAAATTTCTCCAAGTTGTTTATTTTATCGCCCATCAGAGCGGATAACTGTCTAACCTTTTCCGTAGGGGAATCAAAGGACGTAATATTTCTATAGATGATAACGCCCTCTGCGGTTGCGAGGCCAAACTTTCGAACGATGTCAATGATGGAATCAATCGAGGTATCACCTTCTAGTAATAAAATAGTAAAGTTTTCCTTTTCGAAGATCATATAGAGGCTCACAATAAGTACTCCATTTTTGGCGGGTATCACCCGCTAGCCTAGCAACAAAGTAAGTAGCTACTCTTGAAATCAGTCCGCAGTATCTTGGGGTTTGTCTATATCAGCTTCCGGACAGAGCCATTGAGGAAGTCAATTTTTCTAATGTATTAACGTCAATGGGTTGAGTATAAGACGAATAAACACCCCATTTACACCCACCATACTCTAGAAAGCAAGCTACTGGCAATCGCTTGTCTTGCCGCGAGACATGAAGAAAGCCGGCAAGAGAAACCGGGTAGGTAATGTGGGTTATGAAATATACTATGAGCCCTCCAACCACTTTGCGGGGTAGATGATTTGGAACGGATTGGTCATTGCGGCAATAACATCGTAGTTATCGTAGTTATCGTAGTTATCGTAGTTATCGTAGTTATCGTAGTTATCGTAGTTATCGTAGTATGACGTGGAGTCTTCATTTTTTGGGGGGCTGCGTGGCAGAGGCCTACTGCTTGCCTCTAGGAAGACCTACTGCACTCTTGTATACCATACTGGCGCGAGTACCGTCGGAATATAATTCGGTGCAGAAGCGTCCTGAGTATAGAGCTTATCAGAAGACGGCTAATAGCTTCTTCCCGGCGGCCTAAGAATTAGAGCGCCCTACCGAATCGAAAAAGGTAGTCCGAAGTAAGTTGAGACGAGGTGTTTCAGCTCTTCGGGCTCCCGGCGGCCGTGAATACACCGCAACTTCAAACCATTGATTTTTATGTTTTTTTGCTTCACGGCTTTGCATACCCTAGGGGCGGCCAGAAACTGCGAAACGCAAAACAGGCCCGTACAGGTCAATAACAGCCAAGTACAACCAGCCTTCCTGCGTCCAGATGTAGGTGATGTCGCCAACGTACGCCTGGTTAGGCTGATCAACATCGAAGCACCTGTTCAGAACGTTCTCATACGCTGGCTGCTTGTGATTGCTGCTAGTCGTGACCTTGTGATTTTTCCGGCGCTTAAAGGTAATTAGTGGCCGATTTTACCATTTCTGGGCGCCTACTTAAAAAAACTGCCTATACAGACAGAAAGGGCTAAAACCTTCTTTTGTTCCGTAGTTTACTGTTTTCCCAGCCGAATGCCATTGACTTAGGAAAGAGTGGAAAATATACTGCTTTCCTTATTTTCCACCGTGAGATCTTTTGACCTCGCATTTATCAGGGCGAATCAGCGATGATCTCAGATGTACCGACTGTGTTGCCGTACGCTGGCAGCAACTCCACCACTCAACGTATTCTGGATATCTTCGAGCGGCAAGCCAAAACTGTAGGGCCAAAGCGGGTAGTGATCGCCGAACTGGTACGTGAATTGGGCATTAGTACCAAAACTCTTTATCGGCTATTTCCCAATAAGTCAGAAATGGTGACTGCTATGATGCAAAGGCATGCGCATAGGCGTTCACTGAGCCAACAGCAGGGGTTGGACCAGGGTCGTGGCCCGCGGGCACGAATAGAGTGCATGGCCCTTGAATGGCTGGAATACACCAGCCAATTTAGTGAACAATTCTGGGTACAGTTAGAGCGTGACTTTCCCGAAGCCCATACAATTTTTACTCGGCAACAGCGGATATTTCTCCAGCGCTCCCAAGAAAACCTGAGCTCGGCCATACGTGAGGGGCTGAACACGGATGTCGCTTTAACAATGCTGCTAGAGATGATCGTAAAGTCCACCGACACCGAATATTGTGAAAGGCTCAATATCACCCGCCGAGATGCATTGTCGCAGGCAATTAATATTTGGTCGGTGGGTGCGCTGCGAGAGGAAGCAGTGAAGCTTTCGTAGGTAGGAGTAAGAAGCAAAAAATGAGTAATTTTCACCTTACCCATTGACCTAACCGGTCACCTTGCAGCTATAAAAATCAGTTTAGAGAAGGTCATTATCCCCTATGAATATGCCCAGTACCCCCGACATATACTCTATTGCCGTTCCCATCATCCTAGTAATGATTGCTGCCGAGGCCAGTTTTTCCGCCTGGCACAAGAAAAACTTTTATCAGGGCTCCGATACCCTAGGTAGCCTCGGGTTGCTTTCGGGTAACATCGTAGCTGCTTCCCTCATCAAAGCGACTGCTCTCGGTTTGAGTCTATATCTTTATCAATTCAGGTTGTTCACTGTCAACGAACTGTTCCCCCCCTGGATGGTGCTGTTGATTACTCTGGTGGCGATCGACCTGGTATTTTATTGGTATCACCGTTGCTCCCACCGTGTTCGTTTTTTATGGGCTGTGCATATGAATCATCATTGCAGCGAGGAAATGAATTTTGTGGTGGCTTTTCGCCAGGCCTGGCTTGGGCCGGTATCGAAAATACCCTTTTTCGTTGTATTACCACTAGTCGGTTTTGATCCCACGATTACAGCAGTAGCCGGAGTCATGGCGACACTCTGGGGAGTAATCGGACACACCAAGTGGATCGGGAAAATGGGGCCGCTCGAATTGATAATGAATACACCCTCACATCACCGGGTTCATCATGGCAGTAATCCGCAATACATCGACAAGAACTACGGGAATTTACTGATTATCTGGGATCGTATGTTTGGCACCTTCGAGCCCGAAAACGAAGTGGTTGTGTACGGGCTGGTGGATAATATTAAAACCAATAACCCGTTCAAAATCACCTTTCATATCTGGATTCAAATGTTCTCAGACTTGCGTACTGCCAAAAGCGCCAAAGAGATTGTCGCCTTGATCTTCGGCCCACCGGAGTGGCAATCAGGTAATAAAGATACCGTGAACAATTTAGCGGTTGCATCCGAAGTCTAGGTCACGATTAGAGGTTAAACGGGCTCAGGTTTTGTCTTTTGCATTTTTTATAATTTTGCTCACCTGATCATAGTGCAAACCAAAATACTCCCCAAGCTCCTTTTGTGTATAACCTCCGCTTTGATAGGCAAATACAATCCCGCGATTTCTCTCGGGGCTTTGTCTTTCATCATCCCGTAAGGTCAAGGGTTTACGGCGGCGCTGTGATGCTGAAATCTCCGACAGTATAGTGTCACCATCCAACAAACCCTGACGTGATTCAACAAACTGATCATTACCTAAAACACTTGATTGCGAAGCTGCCCTAGGGCGCAGGCTGGCTCTTACCCTCAACAATGGAGAGATTCGCATCGGGGATTTCTATTAGCAGGTGGTAGTGATTATCCATCAGACAATAGGCATGACAAACCCAATTATAAGTCTTGCACACATCACCTAACAACGATAGAAAGCCCTGGCGATTGGCATCATCTTCATAGATCACCCATTGTCGGTCGCCCCGAGCTGTTACGTGATACAACGCGCCCGCATAACGCAGCCGCAATGGTCTTGCCATATCGGCTACTCTCCGTTTGTTCTAGTTGGTTAGAACGGGCAAAGGACAATGCAGACCAGACCCCATTTTTCCTCTCGCGTTTATCATTTGTACTCGGTTATTTGTGTGCAGTGGTTTATAATTCTACACTTCCTTGCCAACTATAAACACGATCATGATTATTACTGTCGACGATAGCGTATCGCTTCCCTACATCCGAGTCTCGCTGTATTACAAAATATCTGACGACGATCTACAGCAGTTTCAAGATGCTCTTTTTTCATGTAAGGGCTTTAAAAGTAAAGACCAGCTTATCGATTATTCTGGTGTTATGCATTATGAGATTACTGCACAGGGATTAGAGGCCTATTCCAAGCGATTGGAGAAAGCGTTAGAGTCTTCCCGTCCACGCTTGGATAGAAAAATTGCCATTATTGCCCCGAAGGACCTGTCGTTCGGAATGAGCCGTGTTTTCGCCGCACAAATGCAGCACCTACCCTCAAGTTACCACGTATTTCGAGATGAAGACGAGGCATTTGCGTGGTTGGCTTCATGAGTGCGAAAGCTAGCAAGTCCTTTTTGGCCGTTTTGTCGGGGCAGCACTCGTTTGCCACTCAGTCAACAATGGGCGGCGATAATAATCATAGCTTTTAAATCAGTATTAAGTGCCTAGACTGCTGACAATCAACCATCCTCCGAGAATCAGAACAGGCTGATCCCCATGGCGGTAATTCGTTTTTAGCCCAAACTGAGGGCATCTAACGTCGGCGTACCTTCTCTGGATTGATCGACCAGGCTGGCAATATCCGACGCATCCAGATATCTGCCCTGCGCGATGATGCCATCAATACTCTGAGTGCTGCCTATGTCTTCTAACTGGTCCAGCAACAGAATCAGCATACCGGCCTTTTTACCTGTATCAATGGAGCCCATCTCGCGCTCAATCGAGAAAAACTTCGCCGGTGTCAATGTAGCGGCGCCAATCGCTTTGAGTGGCGATAAACCAGCGGCAACTAGCGCTTCCAGTTCCAGGTGAAGACTGTGCCCCGGAACAAACGGCGGAATAGGAATATCTGTATTTGCACCAAAAACCACACCCGCCTCATCCATCATCCTTGCCAGTTTGTCTGAGCGGCAGCGTAGTCGCTGCGGAAACTGTCTGTGCTGCTGCGCTGCACCGATCCCACTGAACGCCAGATGGAACTCGCCGGTTCTGGCATCCTACCAACAGCACCCAACCAGTCTGGTCGAGTCGCAAACCCTTCGCCGCTATTACCTAATGACAATGTAGGCACGTGTATGGTGCCAATCAAACCATTCACCGTACGCTCATATTGCTCAGAGTCTAGATTTTCCAACACCACAGGACGCTGCTCACGATGTATTAACGAGCGAAGATCGCCACCAAGCATCCTCGATCGTTGCTCAGCATCGCATGCCTGCGAGTGAGCAGGTCTTCTGCATTATAGGAACAGCCCAACAGAATATCGCGGAGGTGCTCCATGGAGTTCAGGCGAGACCCATCTTGACCCACTCTAGTCGACAGAGGTACAAGTGCGGCAATCGGTACGCTCTCATTCTCTGTGGCAGTCACCAAAGTGTCAAATACATCAGGTTGAACCATTTCGTAAATCTTTATAAAGCTGGCACCACCCCCTTTAACTCGGCCACTGTTGAGACTGCCTTTTCAGGCACAGTATTCATGGTGCCTGTATTTGGCCTAAACAATCCGCTGCCGTCGTAAACAACAAACTCACCGTCAAGCAGCGGGCCGAAATCGAAAATCCAGTGACCGGGGTAGAACCCCAGCTCGCGAGTCTCAACCAGCGGCAACAAATCTTCTAACATACCACTGGTGTCTCGCACAGAGCTTATTCCGTAAGAAAGTAACAAAGGCAACAGGCTACCGTCGAAAAAGTTCGAAGCTGTCAAGTGAACGTGCGTATCCCACAACCCAGGGATGACAAATTTTCCGGTACCATCGTTTTTTTCCGCCCCCTCAGCTATGTTTTCTGAGGCTCCGACTGCAAGAATTTCATCCTGCCCTCGAAGACGATCGTCTGACCACACCTTACCCCATTTATCGCTTTGATTACCGTAGCGTTGACAATTGCCGTTCGGACAAATCGCTTTGGCTGGTCGTGCTTTTCGCAGGATGACACTAGAACTCACGTGAAAATAAAGACAAATGTTTGTAAATATTGCTTTTAGGCAAATCCTAATGGTGCATGGCTCAGGGCGTACATTCTACCCATTGACGGTTTACTGTGCACTGAAAAACTAAGGGCGAGGAAAAGCGGCATTGACCAACCCCCCCACACTATCAGCAATGACTTTATTGGGGCTACACAAAGATTAAGAACATTACCAATATTTGTGAAAACTGCTAGAGTTTATATACGGATGTTGAATATCTAGCCTAAAACGGTTTTTAGGCAGGTTAAATCTGCGTCTTACTAATATGCGATATAGTAATCCTGCGCAATTTTCTTTTTTTTGAACGGTTAACCTGATTCCGCCCCGTTCATTCTCTTTTTCTACATTAACGAGACATTATCAAGCCTTACCACGTTAAGTATTGATAAAAACCTAACGTTAGTCTACTGGTGAGTCGTCACATTCGACTATAACTTGAAAGTAGCACTCTATATAACGGCCGATGCAAACCTTACAGTGTCTCGTCAATACAAAGAGCTATTACTCATAGTAATGACTAGGCCGCTTTTTCCACGGGTTGATGTTATATGTACAATTTCAATTACAGCAAGAACGTGATATTGCTACTTTTAGTAAGCATTTCAACCTTCGCATTCAGTTTCGATAAAAGTATTAATATACCTGGCGTGACTACCGCAGAAATCATCCGCCATGTACTTTTTACTGAATCACTAGCTATAAACCCAAAAGTCGTCAGTGCGTCGAATCAGGCTTCGGCGGTAGCTACAACAGACTTAATGACCATCATGCAAAAAAACACCAAGTGGCCACTGTCTACTCAATTGCAAAATAAAGTTTTAAACCATCCAACAAGTGTCTTTTTTAAGTCACTCATTGACGATAATAAATATGAAATATCAGAAATACTGCTAACGGATAAGCTGGGAGGCCTAATCAGCGCCTACCCGGCACCAACAGATTATTGGCAGGGAGATGAGAATAAATTCATCATGCCACTAATGAAAAATGATACACATATAACCGATGTTTCCTGGGATAGCAGTACTAAACGGTATTCATACTTTGTATGTATTCCAATATTTAATGAAAACAATCGTTTATCGGGAGTGTTAGTCGTTGGTGTCGACGTGACTGAAAATGTGATCCCTGATTCAGTTTCAAAGTAACGTGGTAACATACCAACTCAAGCGTAAATTTGGCTGCAACTAAAGTAGCGAAAAATCCTTTAGAAGTGGATATTCATTCTCATGCGCACTAAAGAAAATTCACGTTATTACGAAAATGTCAGCAGGATAGTGGGTGATGTAAAACCCACGGTCCACCGTGCCTTTCTCAATGATACCTATAAAGCACCCCTGCCTCTGTAACCTACTATTTTGACTTAATGATTAAAACTCCAATACCTCTGGTGACAGACACGACCGATTGGCCTTGTTGGAGGCTCTTACAGTACTGGCTGTCTTCGCTAATAATCAGCACCGACTCCCCCCCCCCCC
>Ga0209395_1003982_pt1 | contig 17772 bp, 12 predicted proteins | sample GOMGulsemesocosm_3_FD_184635 | JGI IMG/M metagenome (GOLD analysis project Ga0209395, IMG submission 184635) | Methane-oxidizing microbial communities from mesocosms in the Gulf of Mexico - GOM9D Gulf of Mexico (SPAdes) (version 2) | ecosystem: Environmental > Aquatic > Marine > Cold seeps... | reverse complement strand
GGATAATGTTATGACTATTAAATACCTGTTGACTCCTGCGACGACTCTAATCATTTTATTGCTGGCGGCCTGCTCACCTGAACAGCATGAAGCTAGCCCTACATCCAGCAAATCTGCAGCAGTAGAAAGCACCGAACCGTATAAGATTATGCTGCTGACCAAGTCTCAAAGTAACCCCTACTATGTGATGATGGAGCAAGGTGCACGCAAGGCAGCAGATGAACTTGGGGTAACCTTACTCGCTAAAGGTACACCTAATGAGACATATGTCGGATTGCAGAAAAAAATGATTCTTAATGCTCAAGAGGAACAATTTGACGCCATTGTTTTTGTCCCAGCCAAAACAGCTCAACTGCTACCGGCGTTAAAAATAGTACAAGATCAAGGCATGCTGCTGGTCAATTTGGATGATCAAATCAATGCCGCACAAGCTGAAAAGGTAGGCATTGATCCCATCCCCTTTGTGGGTATTGATAATCAAGCAGCAGCTCAAGCACTGGCAGAGCGGGTACTGGAAAAAAATCCCGATATTTCTTCTGCTTATATAATTCTCGGACCACGTTCGTCGTCAGTCTCCGATGCCAGAGGGGCAGGTTTTCGAGCAGCACTTGCTTCTCATCAGCGCAAGTTATACGGGGAAGAATCTGCAAATTGGCAGTTTGTAGAAGCTTATGAGCTGAGTGAGAGATTAATAAAGCAATACCCGGATATTGATGCATTTTTCTGTGCCAATGATGTAATGGCTCTGGCGATTAGCAAACTACTACAAGATACAGGCCGCTTAGATATTAAAGTGATTGGTTATGATGCGATTCCAGAAGCTAAGGAAATGGTGCAAGCGGGGAAAATGGAGGCGACATTGGATCAACAGTCATATCAACAAGGTGCAATAGGAGTGAAGATTGCGGTTGAGTTGCTTGAGGGTAAACAAGTTAAGTCAGAGACTTGGGTCACCCCTGAATTAATCCTCCAACTTGACTGAGCCACTTAGGTGTTGCTAAATGAAGCGCTTTTTTTCTGGATGGATTAACAGTCTTAATGGTCGGCTAGTTTTCTTTTGGCTAATTGGCGGTTTGGTTCCGGTGGTGTTGCTTGGCGGGGCGACTACCTATATCAACTATTATTATGTGCGTGAACAAGCCATTCACTTTGCCAGTGAAATGGTTCAGGAAAAAGCGCAATCGTTGATTAATCTGCAAAAACCGGTGGTATCTGTTAGTAACCATATCGCATCGGATTCAAATATGCTCGATGTGCTGTTTGAAGAAGCTTCTGTTTCTTCTGTTAGTGAAATTAGAATAAATGCCCTTATTGAAAATGGTCTTGCCCAATATTTCAGCTTAGATGGTTTGACGGCTATCTCTCTTATCCTTAAAGAGGGGAGAAGTTATTCGCTGAGTATTGAAGTGGAAGTGACTAGCATTGATTTAAAAATGCTTCAGTCGCAAGTTGAGAGCTGCCAGCAACTGTCGAATAGCCAACTTTGTTGGCCTGGTATTCAGTCAAACATCAATAAGAAGTCCCGGCATAAACAAGTGATACCTGCTATCAAGCAAGTTTATCGACTTAATGAAGACACTATGCAAGTGGAGCAAATTGGCTACTTGTATTTGGCGTTCTCTACGAATTCATATCGTAAGATGTTGAAGCAAGCAAGTAGCAACAAAATGCCACTGTTAGTATTGGATCAAACCAATAGCGTGATTTTTCACGATGTTCCTGCCTTGGCTGGACTTTCCGTGGCCTCAAATATGCTTCCGCCACAAGATGATACTCCCTATTACGCAGAAATTAATGGTGAGCCTTTCTATCTTGTTAGTCACACCTCTAATATATCTGGTTGGCGCTTCATTATGATGGTGCCAGAAAAGCAAATTATGCAGGGAATCTATCAGACGCTGTTCATCGCTACGGGTCTTATATCTCTTTCTTTAATCTTTATGCTAATAGCATGGATAAACGTGAGGCGTCGGGTGCTCATACCCCTGCAAGCGCTGAGTAAGGCGATGCGCAATAAAGAGAGAAAGGTATTTGGCTACGATGAGAAAAAATTTGAACTCAAAGAAATACATACACTTTTTTATTGGTATAACAAATATGTTGAAATAGTTGAGAACAGGGATCAACAAGCGATACATTTACGGGAGGCTTATGATGAATTAAAGCGGACACAGGAACAGTTGATTGAAAGTGAAAAGATGGCTGCACTGGGTAAATTAGTCGCCGGGGTTGCTCACGAAATTAATACACCTTTAGGTGTGAGCTTAACCTCCATTACTCACATTAAGGACATGTATGAAGATATGGATACACTGTTTACCCAAAACACTATGAAGCGCTCTGATCTTGAGCAGTTTCTATCTGGAAATCAGCAAGGGCTAGCTATCTCGCTCAATAATCTTAACCGAGTTTCCAAGCTGGTAAATACTTTTAAAACAGTGGCAACTGATCAGCATGTAGAGGAACTGCAAAATTTATCTTTTGCAGAATATTTAAAAAATACCCTCATCAGTCTTGAGCCTAATTTAAAGAATACCAACATTACAACAAAATGGGATTGTGATCAGGAACTTGTGTTATCCACTTACCCTGGGATTCTCTGGCAGGTATTTTCAAATTTAATCATGAATTCGCTTATCCATGGCTATGTAACTGACGAGGTGGGTATCATTAATATCGCAGTGCAATTAAAGGGAGAGTTTGTCACTATTACTTATAGCGATGATGGATGTGGTATGAATGAGGAAGTGAGAGCAAGTATTTTCTTGCCTTTTTACACAACAAAACGCCATCGCGGAGGCACAGGTTTGGGGATGCATATTGTTTATAATATGGTGACGCATAAGCTAAAGGGAAGCATTTCTTGTCGCAGTGAGATTGGTTCAGGAACAGAATTTATCATCACTTTGCCACAAAATTACCAACCCCCAAAGTAAAGGCAACTACAGGGTACGGCTTGTGCTGTTTTTTAAGTAATTGAACATCGCTTCCAACGCTAACCTTGTAGCAAATATGACACATTTTTATGTTAGATATTCAATCAGCGTACCGTCAATGCTGCATAGAATTTGATCGTTAAGCAGCAAACAAGTCCCAAGAGCCGCTAGCGTAAAAGATTGTTGGTGATTGAGGCAATGGTTACTGGCGCACTTAAACCTACAAAAACCGTTAACAATGAGCACCAACCATCCTGCCATTAGAGAAATTTACGACTCGTTTCAGAAAATCACACAATCCGTTGAAAAGTTGAGCTGTATTACCACGGTAGCCAAAGAGGACTAAATCAACAGCGAGTGCAGATATTATCGATTGTCTGTGCCAGTCAGGCCAAAGGCGAAACAAATCAGGGGCAAAAAGTCAGTGAGGGCAGCACCACGACCACTGATACTTTTTCCAAAGAGTTGAGAGAAGCAGAGGCTGTGTTGAATACTTTAAAGTTAGGCAGTAATACTATTGGTGAAATTTTAGGTGTCATTCAAAGCGTCTCAGATTAAACCAATTTACTGGCATTGAATGCGGCGATTGAAGCGGCTAGGACAGGAGAGCACTGGCGCGGTTTTGCCGTGGTTGCCGATGAAGTGCGCACTTTGGCAAGTAGAACCAATGAATCTGTCATCGAGTTAAATAATACCATAGAGAAGCTGCAAAGAGGCGGTGACAGTGCCGTTGCTCTCATAGAGAAAAATATCGGTAGCGGGCAAATAAAGTTTCGAGCAAATAAGGTTACAAGCGTAAATATCGGTAGCGGGTAAATAAAGTTTCGAGCAAGTAAAGTTTCAAACGTAAAGACTGAACCCGAAACAAAAGATAGGTAGCGGGCAAATAAAGTTGCGGGCAAATAAAGTGACAAGCGTAAAGATTGAACCCGCCACCCGCGCCCCTAGGCGCTATCCCTAACTTTTAACTCCAGCCCTAAATCGATACAAGTTTGACTAATCGGCTGCTTTCTTATCCTTTTAACCAATAGCTCGGCTGCGGTTTTACCCATTTCATAAAGAGGGGTTTTAATACTGGTCAGTGAGGGGTTGATACAGGCCGAGGCTTCTAAATCGTTAAAGCCAGAAATAGCTAACTGGTTGGGGATAACGATGTGGCGTCGTTGGCTTTCATAAATGGCACCGTAAGCAATATCATCATTGTTGCAAAAAATAGCGTTGATTTGCGGGCGTTGTGTGATTATCTCGGCCAGTAGCTCCCCGCCAAGCCGAACCGATGAGGGGGCCTGGGTGGTGCAGATAAAGTCGGGATTGTAGCGCTTGGCAGCACTCAGGGCTTGAATGAAACCTTCCATTCTGCGCTGTGATCTAAAATCCATTTGCGCACCAATAAAGCCGATGTTCTGGTAATTTTTTGACATGAGGTACTCAGCCATCATTTTTCCCGCTTCGATATGGGAGATGCCAACATTTAAGTCAATCGGCTCAGCAGTGCCAACTTCCATTATTTGTACTACCGGAATAGCGGCGGCTTTAAGAAGTTGTTCTGATCTCTTGGATAGATCGAGTCCTGTCACTATAATGCCATCGGGTTGTTGCGCTAATAGTTTGGCAATTAAATCCTCTTCTTTTTGTATCGAATAATAAGTATTAGCAAATACCAATTCAAAATCAGCAGCGGTACAAATGTCATAGAGGCCTTTTACGACATTATTAAAGACAGTGTTAGAAATGGATGGAATAATCACTGCTATAGTATTGGTAGAGTTTGTCGCTAAAGATTTGGCAGCTTTGTTGGGGATATAACCAGACTCAGCAATGGCCTGCTGCACTTTGACTCGCAGTTTTTTAGACACTTTATCAGGCGTGTTAATGGCGCGCGATACGGTAATAGCACTGATATCGAGTAATTTTGCGATATCTTCAAGGGTTGTTTTTCCTTTGCTGCGAGATTTTTTTACTGTAATTGTGACACCTATAAACATAGCTTGTTCATGATTGGCTATTATAGCATTGTCTATTTTAAATAATACTACTTGTGTTAGCGCTAACATTAAGGCGATTAATGGGTTGACAATTAATCACCTTAAAAGATAGGGTATGCTCATATTAACCAAAAAGAAATAAATAACGAAGCTATATGTTAGCGCTAACATAATAAGGAGAGAAATGAATTTTGTAGTCATGGGAGTAGCAGGTTGTGGCAAGTCAACGATTGCCAGGGCGCTTGCCGATAAGTTGTCTCTGGCATACCTAGAAGGGGATGACTTTCATAGTCCGCAAAATGTGGCGTTGATGAGCGAAGGTTTGGCGTTAACAGATAGCGACCGCAAGCCTTGGTTGCAAGCTATCAATCAAGAGATGCAACTGAAAGTGAGTAACCAGCAATCTTTTGTGCTCTCTTGTTCAGCGCTTAAGCAATCCTATCGTCGGCTTTTAGCGAAAGACGTTAGCCCTTTGTTGTTTGTTTACCTGCAAGGCACTCAAGCATTGATTGAGCAGCGCATAGCAATGCGCCAAGATCACTTTATGCCGATGGCGCTAGTCAAAAGCCAGTTTGCCACCTTGGAGGAACCCCGTGATGATGAACACTATATTAGCGTCAATATCACGCATTCAGTACATGAAATAATAGATAAAGTAATAGCATCAGTTAAAAGCGAAATATAAAGCACAACTAAAAACTGCTATAGATAAGGGATCCTCCTGTCTCAAAACAAGAGGGAAGTATGTTTTAGACTACGCCTAATGTTTATGTTTAAAAATGCCAAGCAGCCTGCAGGGATAACAATGGCTTGCTGTGTTGTTGTGTTTTCGTGATCGGTATACCTAAATTTAGTTTTATAAGCTATTGAGCTTATAAAGCCAATGTAAGCCTGAAATAAAAATAATCAATATTGTTATATACCCGATGGATGGGATTAACTAACAGGAGAGCTAAATGAAAATTAAATCAATGCTACTATCTAGTGCAGCCGCAGCGCTGTGTATTTTTGCTAACTCAGCCATGGCTGCTGACTATGAATGGACTTTCCAATCATCGGCACAAGCGGGAGATAATTTCTTCCCGATTGAAGAGGAGTGGGCAAAACGCGTTAACGTAATGTCAAATGGGCGTATCGATATTAAGATTGTCCCAGTAGGTACAGTCGTTGCGCATAACGAAACCTTAGATGCTGTCGGATCTGGAATTTTACAGGGACATATGACAGACCCTTCTTATTTTTCAGGTAAAGATCCTGCTTTTGCCATGTTGGGAAATTTAGTGGGTGCTTGGTCAGCCCCACAGCAATTGTTTAATTACATTAATTATGGCGGCGGACATGAATTATTTAACGAGTTACTAAATCCATATGGGGTGCAGTTTTTAGGTGCATCTTCAACGGGTGTTGAAGCTTTCTTATCCACTAAGCCTATCAATGGCGTGGCTGATCTTAAAGGAATTAAAATGCGTGCCCCAGAGGGGATGGTACAAGAAGTTTTTGCCGCCGCCGGTGCGGCACCAGTGAACTTGCCGGGTTCTGAAGTATATACTTCTTTAGAAAAGGGCGTCATAGATGCGGCGGATTACACGGTGTTTTCAACCAATCACAAGCAGGGCATGCATAAATTTGCCAAATATCCGCTCTACCCAGGTTTTCACTCAATGCCAGTGGTTGATGTCTCTTTAAACAAGGGTATCTACGACTCGCTATCTGCTGATCTGCAAGAGATCTTAGCCGTATCAGTGCGAGATTTTTCTCAGGATATGGTGAACAGACTTAATAAGCAAAATGATGTGGCGGCGATTGAAGCGGCAGCTGATCCCGATATCACCATTATCAATTGGTCTGCTGAAGAGCGCGCTAAGTTTAGAGGCATCGCCAAGGATCAATGGGCTAAGTGGGCTGAGCGTTCTGAAATGGCAGGAAAGGCTTATAAGAGTGTCACCGCTTATCTGGTAGATGCCGGGTTACTGGCTAAGTAAAGTCGAATCAAGGGTGCCTAATAGGCACCTTTTTTTTGGGCTGTTTTTACGCATCATCAAACACTCAAGATCACCAATTCGCTGTTCTTGAGCCAGCCAATCCCCCTAGCTTGGTGACACTAAGTCGCTGGATGAACTCTTCTTACTAGATACTACTCAGTTCTTCTCTTTGTAGTATAGCTGCCATGCAGGGGGTTGTTTTCTGGTTGAATGATATTGGAATAATCATAGATTCCTCAACCAGTGTTTTGATCAAAGCTATAATTTACATATTAAAATAATAAAATTAGGGACTGCTATGGGAAGCCACATAGATAACCGCACTATCGATCAGGCAACTAATAATAACCAAATAGAGCTCAATTTTCTTGATAGAAATATTCTAAAATTCGGGGCTAGTGTCAGCTATTTATTTGCAATAGCAACCATTATCTCCATCTACGAAATTATCGTTCGTCACTTTTTTAATGCGCCAACCATCTGGGCGCACGAGTCCGTGATTGCGCTGGTGTCAGTCTGTTATCTGTATGGCGGAATGCAGTGTTTCGCCTCTGATAAACATATTCGCATCGGTCTTTTATATTTTGGTGCAGAAGGTAATACTAAGCGACTGCTGGATATTGTTAACTCGCTGCTGACTATTTTTTTCGCACTGGCAATGGTTTACGCCGCTTTTACGATGGTCGAAAAATCATGGTTTACACCGCAAGGTGATTTAAGACTGGAGGCGTCCGGCTCTGCATGGAATCCCGTTTTTCCGGCAGTGATTAAAATGGCATTGCTGATTACCTCTGGGATACTGTTACTGCAGGCAATAGGTAAGTTAATCAGTGCTTATCAAGGAAAGGCTTACCAACTTGATAAAGCTCAGAGTGCCAACAAAGGCCATATTGCGGCCATTGTGCTGATTCTTCTGACATTGCTGATAGGGGGTATTTACCTCTTTATGAACGGGCGTTCGCTCGGTATTGAAACCGGCTCTATATTGTTAGTGGGTAGTATCATGGTGATGATATTGACAGGCATACCGCTGGCATTTGTCACGGCCCTGATCGCTATTTTTTTTACCATTGCTTGGTTTGGTATGCCTGGTGTGCCACTGGTTTCCAGTAGAATTTACACTTTTATCAATGAGTTTGTGTTAGTCGCTGTACCAATGTTTGTGCTGATGGCTTCCCTTTTGGATAGATCGGGCATGGCCAGAGATTTATACGATGCGATGCGTATTATTTCCGGGCGTATCAAAGGCGGAGTGGCGATTCAAACCTTAATAGTGGCAATCTTTTTAGCGGCTATTTCAGGTATTATCGGCGGCGAAATTGTGCTGTTGGGGCTTATTGCACTACCGCAGATGCTGCGATTAGGCTATAACCGCGCGTTGGCTATAGGGACTGTGTGCGCAGGTGGCTCGCTAGGCACCATGATCCCGCCATCCATCGTGTTAATTGTCTACGGGTTAACCGCCAGTGTTTCTATTGGTGATTTATTTTTGGCGACAGTCACGCCAGGGGTGATGTTAGCGGCGCTTTATATTGCCTATATTTTTATCCGTTGTAGTTTAGACCCTTCCATGGCACCGCCGATTCCCAAAGAAGAATTAGAGATGCCATTCAAGGAAAAAGTGCTGAAAATGCGCAGTGTGATATTGCCTGTGGCTGTGGCGTTTATGGTGTTGGGGTCCATTTATGGGGGCATCGCTTCAGTGACTGAGGCGGCGGCTATGGGGGTTGTCGGGGTTTTCCTCGCGGCACTTATTCGCCAAGAGGTTAGTTTTAAGCTGGTGCATGAGAGCTTAAAACAAACCATGGAAACCTGTGGCATGATTATCTGGATAGGTTTGGGGGCCTCTGCGCTGGTAGGAGTCTATAACCTGATGGGAGGGAATCGTTTCATTGAAAGTGCGATTCTCGATAGTGGTGCCAGCCCGATGGTGATTGTGCTGATTATGATGGGAATTTTGCTGCTGCTGGGCCTCTTCATGGATTGGATTGGTATTGCCTTGTTAACGATGCCTATCTTTGTCCCCATCATTATTAAATTGGGCATGGATCCGGTGTGGTTTGGGATTTTGTTTGCGATGAATATGCAAGTAAGTTACTTGTCTCCGCCCTTTGGGCCTGCAGCATTTTATCTAAAATCTGTGGCACCTCCCGATATGAGCTTGGCTGAAATATTTAGGGCAATGCTGCCTTTCATTATGTTGCAGTTAGTCGCGCTGGCGATCGTCTTTTTCAATCCTGAAGTGGCGATGTGGTTGCCTAACTTCCTGGATTAATCTGCCCTCAACCTTTAAAGGGTAGCCCAGTAGATTGTGCTACCCTTTAGCGATTTATGGCGTCATCGAATAAGCTTAACAGGAACAGCGGATATGCACTGGAGAGGGGTATCCGCTGAAGCCGCAGCTTAGAGTTAGTTATTAGTGGCTTGCATAGGTGTTTACTGAGCTTTGTTTTACTGCGAATTTTCTGTGCCTAGAATGATGCCCTGCTGTCGGTTTTAGGCTAAATTCCAACTTAAAGTCTATCTGCTAGACTGAGTGTCTTCTTTAAAGTCACTAATTTCAGATCGCATCAGCTACTACGGCGGTTGTGTCAATGGTACTGATTAGATTGCCATTAGCTCATTAAATATAGGCTTTTAGGCCAATCAAGGCTCATTTCAAGTCGTTGTGATTTCAGGACATTTTGTCATTCTCGCGATGACCGCGTTTGGTTGTGGGTTTCAATTTTTTATGCAGCCTTTGTCAATTTTGAAAAAAACAACTAACTACTTGAAAATTCAAATTATTAATGCAATATTTGGCTCTGATTTCCCGGTTGATAAACTTCACGGAACTTGTTGCAGAGCAACAAATTGATAATTATCAGATCCGTTTTCGATTTTTATTATTAGCTACATGCTGAGAAAACATGAACAAAAAGCTAACTTATGGGCTCTTAACCCTGTTATTACTGAACCCAATTATCAGTTGGGCGACGAGCGCTCCATTGACTATTGCTACATCTGTGAAAGCAAATACGCTGGCTTTTAGGGTCGGCGAAAAAGTCATTAATCAAGTTTCACAACTGATTAAAGTACCGCTTAAGCTGATTCATCTTCCCGCTGATAGGGCCTCTCATTTATTTAGCTTAGGGAGCATTGATGCAGAGTTTTCCAGAGTCTCGGCTTATCAAAAAATCAGACCGACTGCGATTAAAGGGCAAGAGCCAATTTCTAAGTTTCCTCTATACGTTTTCTCTACGGATAAAATGTTTAGCGTTGAGGGGTGGCATAGCCTAAAACCCTATCGAATTTTAACGGTCAAAGGTTGGATATTTACTCGGGATACACTCGCAAATTTTAATACCGTCGAGGTTGAGAGTCCATTTCAAGCGCTCAGGATGCTCAAAGCGGGTCGAGGTGATGTGTTTGTTGCCGATTTGTTTTCTGCCAACAGTATTTTAAATGAAGTTGAATTTGATCGAGGGGACATTAAGCGTTTAGAGAAGCCAATTGCGGTATTAGATACTTACACTTTCTTTTTAGCAAAACATGCCGATATTGCTAAAGCTTATAGTGGTGCGTTAGCCACCTTAAAGCGTGAGGGTCTTTATCAGAAAATTTTGCGGGAAACCCGCTAAATGTATAACGGCGATTGGGCCAACAATGATGTCCACTTGCCGAATCTAGGCAGCGGTTAAAGTAGTGCTCAATGAGGCTGTTTCAAGATTAATTAAAGGCGAGTATTTGGCAAAATCCTTTGCGGTATCCGCTAAACTCGTTGCTTTATCTGAGCGCTCAAAACGGGAGCCGTTAAATGCGCTGCTAAAACTAGTGAGGTTCTGGACGCTGGCAGGGGAATTGATTAGGATATGTTAAATTTTAAGTTAATTTAAGAGTATTTATGCAAAACCACAGTATCGAAGTTATGATCTCTCAAGCTGAAATTGAACAAAAAGTTGCCGAGCTCGGAGAGAAAATCCAAGCGCATTACCAAAATTCTGAGAATTTATTGATGGTGGCGCTGTTGCGAGGATCGGCCATTTTTATGTCGGATTTGTGCCGCGCAGTGGACTTGCCAATGTCGATCGATTTTATGACCGCATCAAGTTACGGCGATAGTACCCAGAGCAGCCGCGATGTTAAAATTGTGCAAGATTTAAATGAGCGCATAGAAGGCCGCGATGTGATTATTGTCGAAGACATTATTGATACGGGCAATACTTTGTCTAAAGTCGTCGACATGCTGAAATTGCGAGAACCTAAATCACTCACCTTGTGTACGCTGTTGGATAAACCGAGCCGGCGTGAAGTTAAGGTCGATGTCGACTGGGTCGGATTTAGCATACCCGATGAGTTTGTGGTCGGTTACGGTATTGATTATGCTCAAAAATACCGTAACCTTCCCTATATTGCTAAGGTGATTCTAGAGACTTAGAACTGGTAAGATAATGTGATTCTAGCGTCACGACCTGCTTCGTTATAGCCCACTATCGAGCCGTAACCACTATTGCTGGTGAAGTCTTCGACACTTGAGTGAGATAGATAGGTCTCATTGAACAAGTTATTGATGCTAAAGTTAACTTTTAGATTATTTTTACCAGTCGGTTTCCATTGGGCGTAGATATCGTGAACAGTATAGGCCTTTTTATCTAAGGTCAGGTCTTCACCACCGAGGGTAATGTTAATGCTATTGATCGCATTCACATGCTGCATATTCCAGCCAAGTTGTAAGTTTTGATTGATTTGATAGCGTGCGTCAAGCTGCAAAGCATCTCCGGTTGAGACTGCACCAGAACTAAATACGTAGCGTGTCACAGTGTTTCCGGCTTGTTTTGTGCTGGAGGTTTTAATGCTCGCACCTAATGTTAAGTTAGCGGATTGATACTCTGCGCGCGCAAATACTCCTTTGGTTTTTAGAGGCTCGTCAAGGTTGCTGATGGTTTTGTCCCAAGGGGTCAGACCATCGATGTAGTCAGCAATTTTTGTCTGATAGAGCCCTGCGCTAAAGCTATAATTTTCAATATCGTAGTTAACCCCTAATTCGATGTTAGTCGCTTTTGAAGCGCTGAGGTTTTCATCGTGGCTATAACGAGAATCCGAAATAATGAAAGAGTCTTGCACGGTAGGTGCTTTGGTGGCTTTTGCATAACCGGCACTAAAGCTTAGATTGTCAGTGACATCATAGTTAGCACTGATATTGGGTGAAAAACCATTATCCTTAAAAGTAACCTTGTGCAAGTCGGTATATTTGTAGGCGTCGTAACGTAAGCCTGTAGTGACAGTTAACTGATCATTGACGTTGATCACGTCTTGTACATAAAGACCCCATACACGACCGGTTTCTGTGACGTCATCGTTATAATAGGTACTTTTATCGTCACGAAAGTTAAACCCGTATATAAGTTTATGGTTGTCGACAATGCTGGTGTTTTCAAGCGTCGCGCCTTTAGATTTAATGCCACCGCTGTAGGATTCAGGTCCCCATACTGGATTAGCACGAGCGTCTTCTATATTAGTGTTATAGAGATTGAGCGATAAATCGATAAGCTCGTTGTTACTCGGTTGATAGCTGTAATTCAAAATAGAGGTTTTTCTGTTTCGCTCTGAATATCCCACGCCATTACTGCCAAAAGCATGCCACTCTGGCTTATAGACAATATCGCCACTTTCTTCGAGGTTTTCGTGGCTGACAGAGAGTTTGTGCTCTTCATTAAGTTTAAAGACCAGTTTAGCAAAGCCCAATTTGTTATGAGATTCAGATCCCGCTAACTCTGCACCGTCGCCGTCTTCAAGATTACCTTTATCAGAATCAACCAAGTTAATGATACCGCTGAGCGTGTCGTGTTCACTGCGGGCGAAAACGGTTGCGCTTTTCTTGAAGTAGCCACCATTACTGGAATAAGTCCCTTTTAACAGTGCACCAATATTTTTACCCTCTTCAAGTAAGTCATCTGGATCTTTGGTGGTAAAGCGAACAGAGCCGCCTAAAGCGCCAGGTCCTGCTGTCGCGCTACCGGCCCCTGCTGCTACTTCTACTTGTTTCAATAGTTCTGGTTCAACAGAAACACGGCCTGCGTGATGGAATATACCTGCTGCTTGTTCTGCACCGTCAACCGAAATATTTAACAGGTCTTCGCCTAAGTCTCTAACGTATACTTTTTGCCCCATGCTGACGGGGCCGCCCACAGTGACTGCCGGATCGTTACGGAAGATGCCATTTAAGTCAGTCGCTTGCAGCTGATCTAGTTCTTCTTTGGTAATTAGGTTGTCTAACCCGCTGGTTGCTTGGCCGATAACCACTAAGGTATCAACTTCTTCAGGGTCTATGTCCGAGACATTGCTTTGAGCCGCCAAAGGCTGACTTAGAAATGCTGCTGTTATTGCGACTGTAAGGCTATTAAGGGGAAATTTTAAGGGGGTTAGCTGTCGTTTCATGGTATATACTCAGATGATAATTGCTTTCAATTGCGATCTATTATCATTATCTTTTAAATGAGTTGTAGCGTTTTTACAATTGTTACAAACCATGAGCAGAGCATAGGGAACTCTTTTGGAAAATTAAGTACACTGCCTGCCTTTACGATGGCAACAAGATAGATATTTTTAAACCAATGACTGATTCCTCAAGCTCGTGGGTTAAGTTTTGAGCCGTTACTGTGCCGCCAACTGCTGCGATTTGACGTTGCGCCAATGCAAGGCCTAAACCAAAGCCGCCTCCTCTGGTGCCTGCCGCTATAGGAATCAAGGCACTCTTTTTTGCTCGAGATTTATCCACCTGAAAGAAGGGTAGAAAGATATCTTCTAGCAGATGCTCAGGTACACCAGGTCCTTTATCAGCAATACTTATGCTCAGATTGTTGCTGTGAGCGGAAACTGTCACAGTGACTTCACGTTTTATAGGCGTGTGCTGTAAAGCGTTGCGAATAATGTTTTTTAAGGCTTGATTAAGGGCGCGCTGGCTACTGTGAGCGGTAGCTAGTTGCGCAGGGCTTTCCAGGGTTAGTGTGTGTTGGGGATATTCAAAGCGCGCGTCGCTACAAATTACGTCCAGTAGCTCAACCAGATCAAAACGCTCTTTATCAAGTGTCGGCATCTCGTTGTTTAGGGAAGCAGCGAACAAGTCCTAGACGCCCCGCAGGGTGGGTCTCTAAGCGGCCCACTCCTTTGTCAGAACGCTTGTAAAGGACTCGCCATTCACTTCGCATTCTTCCGCGGATTTGACCGCTTAGTTATCCACAGGGAACATCTGGGGACTTATTCGCTACTTTGTATGATTACTATTCTTAAAAAAACGGGCAATATTGAGGCCCACCTTTAGCTGCAACTAAAGGCCTTTATGTGGCAGCTCGAGTCGCTGCTGGCTCCTCTGTTGAGAGACCGTTAAGGAGTGAGAGCGTCACATAAACTCTAAGTGATAACTCGAATAGTCATCAGGGCCTCGAGCCCGTATTACAAGGCAGGGTAAACTTAACAATGAACTTACTTAAAGGCAATGAAATTAACGTCGGTATTGATGTGGGTAAAAGCCAGCTCGATATATATATCCGACCAACAGGCAAATTTTTTAGTGTAGCAAATGATGCGCAGGGTGTACGTGAAGCGATCAAACGTTTGAAAGCGCACCAACCTAAACGCATTATTGTTGAGGCAACAGGCCGTCTTGAGCATCGCTTGGTATTCGCTTGCGCAAAACAGGGTTTACCAATTGTTGTAGCCAATCCCGTGCATGTTCGTCGCTTCGCACAAGCGATAGGTCAGTTGGCCAAAACAGATAAAATTGACGCTCGTTTGATTGCGCATTTTGGAGAGGCTGTTCAGCCTAAACTAACGGAAGTCAATGCTGAAAGCGTCCGAAAAATCAGTGACTTATTAACGCGTCGTAGACAGTTGCTGAGAATGCAGACCATGGAAAAAAACCGCTTAGGGATTATGCCCCAAGTACTTCACGCAAGCATCAATACAATCTTGAAATCATTCAAAGCAGCCATCAAAAAACTTGATGAGCTACTTGATAGATTGATTGTTACAAATGAAGAATGGGCAACTAAAAGCAGTATTTTGCAAAGCGTCCCAGGTGTTGGAAAAATGGTGGCTTATACCCTATTGAGTGATTTGCCAGAGCTTGGTCATCTCAATAATAAGGAAATCTCAGCATTAGTAGGTGTTGCTCCAATGAATAGAGAAAGCGGAAAATATCAAGGGCAGCGACGTATACGTGGCGGACGACATCAAGTACGCACCATAATGTTTATGTCGATGCTGTCGGCTATCCAACATAACAGCACTCTTAAGGCTTACTATGACCGATTAAAGCTAGCAGGTAAGCGCTCAAAAGTTTCGATAGTTGCTTGCATGCGCAAGATGATTGTCATCCTCAATACAATGCTAAGAAACGGAACACCATGGGAAAACAAAAACGTTTGATGCCGTTGACTTTAAACATAGTCACTCCTTAGTTACTCTAATGATCAAGTAGCATCTGCTCCAAGTAGAATAGGTAGTGATTGGTATTAATTTGTGCTAGCTAACTACGGCCTTATCTACCGATAAGGACGCTCAATATTGTTGAGATGGAGATAGGGGCAATCAGTTAATGACTTGTGTTAATGAGTGTTATGCCTATTTCCAAAACTTGACAGTGAGCGCAGAGTGAAAGAGACTCGTTTGAAAAAATTAGCTGAGCGGTTAGACAAGTTTCGGTTTGGTAGGCATTTATAAAAACTATGAAAGTATTGCTCTGCGTTTGGTTATGCATTGAAAAACCAGATGTTTATTTTTGGAACGAGCGCAATTGAACGGCAATTTTTATGAGCTTGAGAATGCTCCAGATTCAAACCTTGATGGTTCAGGGTATGAGCAATAAGCCGCAATCGGGTGAGGACGGCTCTGTTCAGTATAGCGTATTTTACCATTTACTAAACTTGAGGGAGATAGTTGAGGATATGACTGGCCTAAGAGTGAATAAGTTTCAGTTTCTTCCAGCACTGACCCTCGCTTGCTCTTTTGCAGTAGGTGGATTCTTTTATGAGCGAACGTTAGATAGCTGGCTGACTGAGACTGTCAGCGGTTATATGCTCAGTTTGCTGAGAGATGTTGAGCATGAAATTGAAGAGGAGAAAGTCCATTTTTATGATCTTTCGACGGATGAAATCGATGATTTCTTGAACGATCTGCCCCAGTCCTCATCAGAGCAAAGATTCACCATTATTCACGAAAGTGGCAAAGTTTTAGGCGATTCTAAATTGACTAAACACGAGCTGCGTCATTTGGAAAACTTCAGTCAACGCCCGGAAATGGTCGCGGCTTTAGCCAGTGGTCAGGGCATTTCTAAGCGCTTCAGTACATCCAGTAATCAGGACTTACTTTACGTCGCAGTTCGCCTAGAGGTAGAAGATGAAGAGCATGAGAAAGAGCACGGACGCGTACATGTTGAGAAACGGCGAGATGAAGCGGAACACAGTTCGGTATATGTTCTCAGGGGCGCTATGCCAATCACTTCTCTACACAGTATGGCGGCCGGCTTGAACTTTATCGTCTATTTGTTAATGGGCTGTTCAATGTTGGTATTGATCGCTTCATCATGGTTTAGTCACCATAAAATTAGCCAAGTGATTGACAACGAAAGGCAACAGCAAGAAGGAAGGATCAACAAAAGAACCAGAGAGATTGAATTACTCCGCCAATTAGCCAATATGCTGGCTGCCTGTAAAAACATCAGCGAAGCGCAATTGGTTGTCAAAGATATTGCACCCCGCATACTTGATGGTATTAATGGTTGCGTGTCAATTATGCGTGAATCACATAACTTACTAGAAGTTGAGATTGACTGGAAGGAAGCTTGGCCTGCGGCGACTGCATTTTCTCCGCAGGACTGCTGGGCACTTAGAAAGGGCAAATTCCACCTTTCGCGCGAAAAGAATCACAGCCTTAGCTGTAGTCATATGAGTGAATTAAATAGTGATTATACGACTATGTGTATACCACTGACCGCACATGGGCACACCGTCGGAGTATTCCATCTGTATTTTTCAGATACGGATACCTTTGTCCCAGAAGAGACCAAACAGCTAGCTTTCACGCTGGCTGAACATCTCGGCCTAGCACTTGCAAACATACGTCTTCAGGAAAAACTTCGATCCCAGGCGATGCGTGATCCATTAACAGGACTGTATAATCGCAGATACTTTGCCAGCAAACTTGAGAGAGAATGGTCCATTGCACAACAAGGTCAGTCTTCACTTTCTATGCTGATGCTCGATTTGGACCATTTTAAGCGATTTAATGACAATTTTGGGCACGACGCCGGAGATTATGTACTCAAAGAAATAGGCAGATTGCTAACTCAAATTGATGTGACTGGTGGGGTAGTCTGCAGACTTGGAGGTGAGGAGTTCGGATTTATTTGTCCTAATTTATCGGCAGAGGAAGCCATTGCTCTGGCGAATAACATTATTGAGAGTGTGGGGGAGTTACATTTAAACTACAGAGGCATATCGCTGGGCCAGCTTAGTGTATCTGTGGGTATTGCTACCTATCCCGATCTTGATATACCTGAGGCAGAGCTGGTAAAACAAGCCGATATTGCACTTTACGAAGCTAAAGAAAGAGGCCGTTCCCTAGCGGTTCATGCTAGGGAGCTGGCGGATAATTAAGCAGCTTTGTTCTGTTTAAACTTCACTGTTCACTTTCTGGCTTTAACTCACGACAACTTTTCTAGACATTCTCATGCGAATTAAGGTGTGGATGATCAAAGTCGCTATCACTAAGCTACCCCCTTGTAACGCGGCTGGATTGGGCGCTATATGTAAAAATAACCACACCCATAGCGGGCCTATCACAGTTTCTAGTAACATTAGCATGCCAACTTCTGCTGCGGGAATGCGTTTG
>Ga0209395_1003978_pt1 | contig 17784 bp, 14 predicted proteins | sample GOMGulsemesocosm_3_FD_184635 | JGI IMG/M metagenome (GOLD analysis project Ga0209395, IMG submission 184635) | Methane-oxidizing microbial communities from mesocosms in the Gulf of Mexico - GOM9D Gulf of Mexico (SPAdes) (version 2) | ecosystem: Environmental > Aquatic > Marine > Cold seeps... | reverse complement strand
CGGGACCAGTTTTGAATATATCACTAATTCGTATTTCATTTTTACTTTTTAATTTATTCCCTTGAACTCTCGATATAAAGGTATGTAGCCCTAGAGCATTGTTTACAACATGAATTTTTTTATCATAAATAACTTTACTCAAAGGAGAAGACTTTCGTAAATGTGTATTTTTTAAATTCATAACATACTCACGAAGCATTTTGTCATTGTTAATATTGTGAGTTTTAGGGTGTTTTTTAAGTAGAAAACGTCCTAATGTATCCTGATCAACCATGGTTCTGATTTTATTTTGTATCTCTAGTGTGTATGAAGATAAATATTTCAGTTGATTTGGTTTTGAATATGTCATCTGTTCAAGTTAAATTATTAAATAAAAATTGTACATTAATTATTTATATTTCGACAGCTAGAAATGCGGATTTTGCGGTATCTTAGTCGGTCAACACCGCTAATTATATAGCTTATCAACAAAACAAAAGTATGCCCGAACATCTTCTTCTTTATCAATGCATCAAAAGTGGGTCAGCAGGTGTACATCAAATTTTAGCTTGTTTAATATCTAATCCAAAAGCCTTTATTGTGCTTTTGAGTGATGCTAGGGCTTCTGTAAAGTTCAGTTCTTTATCCTGAATTTGCTTTTCAAGGCGACTTAACTGGTCTTCAACAATTCCTACCGATGCAGATAGTGCAACTGCACTATAAGCTTTAGCGTAGCCTCGTATTTTAGCGAAAGCCAAGTGAATATACGTCTCAAGGGAGTGCGATTGCTTATGCCCTGTCCATTCTTTTAATTGTAATTTGAAAACTTCGGCATTAAGTAGGTGTTTCCTAAAGTCATCAGCATTACTAACATCTTCATGTTGCTGAATAATTTCAATAAGCTTGTTAGTAATAAAAGCATGACGATAGAGGTGCGGGTGAAGTTCTCCTTTGATACCTAATTCCTTTTTCCACTTGTTTAGATAAGTCGTCCATGAGTCTGCTTTAAAAGGCTCACCTGTTTTTGTTGCTATGAACAAGAAGCCATGATCTTTATCTCCAGTGAGCCCTTTCTTCTTCATGATTTTGCGACGATATTTCATGTATTGAGCAATATCAGTAACAAGAGTATGGGGAATGGGCACATGCCTTGTAGTTTGTTCGTCCTTACGCTTTAGCGTGTGCATTTTAAGGGACGGCTCGTTCATGCCTCTAGCGTCTTTGAAATCATCCACGGTTACGAGATGAAGTTCTTGTACGCGACCACCTGTTTGCTCCATTAATTGATACAGAGCTATATCACGATAACGAACTGCTTTATTGACATTGGTTTGTATAAAACTCCATACCTTTAACGCGTCTTTTTCACCAACTGGTAATCGTCTTTTGACAGCATCTTTGCTTGGTAGGAAAATATGCGAAGTAGCGGTTACTTCTTTCTTGTGCCTACTTCCCTCAATTGAAATTTTGTGAGTTGTCTCAACCACCTTAATGGCATTGGCTTTGTCTGTGCCAATAAATAGTTTCAGGTCATGGTACTCTTGGACAAACTCAAGAAATTTAAGGCATCGAATGCCAACTTCCAAAATCCTATTGTTACTTTTAACCTTTTCACCATTAGGATGTTTCTCGCTTTGCAACCCCTGTATAAACAAGCGAAAAGTAGCGTCTGTTAAATCTCTAAAACGGTTAAGATGGGTTGCACTTTCGACGTGATAGACCAAAGCAATAATACAGTTGGCATACGTCCTGATTGTTTGGTATTTCAACCCTTCCTCTAGTAATTTATGAATATACATATTGGCTTCATAGCAAGGTATACCATTTTTATAGGTGACAAACGGTATGTCCCTTGGTTTATAAAATGTCAATTTGCCATCAAAACCCAGGTGTGACCAACGAGAAAAATCGTTTAGTTTAACTACAGGCATCAGACTTCCCCATGGTTAACATAATTAAGCTGCGCCTCAACCTTCTTATTAATATCATTGTAGTGCTTTAAACGTTCTTCATCCGTCCCATCTTGCAATGCCATTGCTTTTAAGTGTGAGCGCATTTCTTTAATGACTGTATTCAATAGGAAATTACTTTGCTGAGTGATAGCAAGCGTTTCTTCAGTTGATGCTAGCTTTTGTCTTGCTCCCTCTGTAGTGCTCTTTTTTATTTTTCCTGTTAGAGCTTTCTCTATGGCGTCACGAGCATTAATTCTGAGTCTATCAAAACCATCAAAACCATCATCTAACAACAACTCTGAAAGGCTTTTAACGGTATTGATTGCAACAGCACTGATGTGTCGCTCGGCATCTTCATACTTGGCTAAGCCACCTTGCGATTTAAGAACTTTTACAAGGCCATCATTGTTTTTAAATCCATCTGGCGATTTGATAATTTCCAGTAACAGAGCTTCGGTTGCCAGTATTGTTCTTTGATTGTTTTCTTTATTCTTTTTCATTGTTATGCTCCCTACACTGCTTTTACTTGGAATGCTAAGTTAAAAGTTTCTCGAACCTGTCCGTCTTCGTCGGTAACTTTGAAAAAATTCGGCTCCAAGCTGATTTCACCCGTTTTCAGTAATTCTTCAAGGTTCGATTCCAGATTTGCCTCTGCTTTTAATTGGTCAATATGCGGAGCCGTTATGTCGTCGTCATCTGCCAGATCGATGACGCTTTCCAAGTCATCAATAACCACTGCACCAGTATTGTATTTTTTAGCAAGCGTTGCTTTTAACTCACCGATACTTTTTAGTTTTTCTAGCTCACCATCCTTATTTAGTACACCTTGCACAATAACAGTGGCCTTAACACCATTGAGGATATCGCCCACTTCATTGCTTGATATGTAATGATATAAATGTGACATATCTGTATGTCCGAGCATCCAACGCAAGGCTTCAAGTCCTTGAAAACGTTTTTGCCAGAAGAACAGCAAGGCAAAGAATCGACGTGACTGATGCTGTCTCACATACTGTCGTCTTAGCTCACCATTGTTGATCTTAACAAAGGGGGTTTCAAAGTAGTCACATATCGAATCGAGGTGAGCATTAAAGGTTTTAGCACCAGGCTTATTGAGGTGACACATTCTTGCGTCTAAGTTATTAAAAAGACCTAGGGTTTTACCCTTATCCACCCCTTGCGATATAGCGGCCTCGTTAAACGCTTCGAGTCGCCAGATGATTTTAGCAAGGGAGGCAGTAATAGGTCTTTCAATGGTTTTGTTGGTCGATAACTTACCGCCATTTCCAGACTTTTTGAGTTTAAAAATGAGATTGTATTCAATATTTTCATGCTCAAATGGGCTTAAGTTTGGTGACAGATTACCACTGCTTGCTAATGATACTAACTCATCATTTCGTCTTGCTGAGATAATGCCGGTAAGGTACTGGCAACTCCCTATGAGAACGCCGTAAAGCTCAAATAAACTCTCGTTGTTCCGTATGGCGTTGTACTTGTCAGCAGCTAGAGCTTCAAAAGGTAAAACCTGTCGAATACCCATCGCCTTAACCGCTTTTTCATTCAACGTACTCATTACTTTGGTTTGCATAAAGTGACCACGCTCAGTCACTGACATGTTTTGATGAATCTCAGGAATGAACGCAGACCTTCTTGCGTCAGGTCGCTCTTTGTTGCTACGTGCTTTCGTACTTTTGTTAGCACCTTGTGAGAGCGCTAACAAGCAAGCATCCAAAATATCTTGCTGGTACTTAAGAACAAATTCAAAAGATTGTCGAGTGAGTTTAAAGACCACGTCAGGGTGCAATGTTTGAGTACGACCTGCGGGTTTTAACGCCACTAAATCATTAATTTTTCTTACGCTGAGTGCTTTTGTTGCATCAGTGAGTGGTGAACTTGCGTTGTCCTTGAATATGTTGGTGTTAATCAACTTAGCACTTGAGATGCATAATTGAATTGTCTTCTCTGCGGCTGACGTTCCTGAGTTTTCAGTGTTAAGGGAGCGATATTCAGTGGATCGCGCTTTTTCGGCAAGCCATAACTCAGGCGAAGTGAGAATATTTAGAAGTGGGGATGCTATTTTACCCTCAAAGAGCAGCGTTGCGAGCACAGCACCATTGCCTTGAGCCTCAAAGTTAGTCTTATTTTTATAATAACCTTGCGTGTGAAGCCAGCAACATGCCTTAACGCGCTCTTCTTTTGTTAAATAAAGCGTTAAATCGTCTTCTGCTATATCTCTGCTCACAAAGGGATACTTGTTCACAAAAGCTTTTACCTGCTCTTGTGTGATGCGGTTTGCGTGCGCTTTAACTAACTCTACGGTGCGACCTGTAAAATCATAGACTCCGTTGTTTGGCCCATCCTCAGATATTGCTTTAAACAGAGATAACCAAAAATCAGCAGGGATGTGGCTAAGGTGATATTGACTTAACTCTAATGCGGCTGAGCGCAATAAAATGGCGTCAATTAATGACATGACCATAGCTATCCCCGCTACTGCTGTGGCGGTTTTGATGACCGCCCCCCCATTTTCAAGTGGGTCGGACACCGCAAGTAACCAGTTTTTAAAACCATTTAGCAGAGGTTTATGCTTAGAGTGAGTGAGAGGCAAACCATCATCAAGCGTCACAGATGACCAGTCGATCACCTTATCCTTTTTGCCGAAGTTCATGACAGTTACATCATCATCATACTCACTTTTAAACCAGTATGGCATTTCATCGGCCTGGGTGTAAATGTGGGTAAAATGATTACCAATCGCACGCTGTAAAGTGAAGTCTTGGTTTACCACCGCATAGTCAAGCGTTTCCGTTAACTCTTCACTATTTAGCTCATGAAGTCCGATTTTTCTTTCCTTCAAGTTATTTACAATCAGTTTTAACATGTTAACGCTCCAGCGATGAGTTGAGTGTCAAGCGGGTTTTTCTTTGCTATAGCGATAAGTTGCGAACGCTCTGCATTGATTGTACGTTCTTGCGCATCTTCGGTAAGAATGAGCGTAGCAGCCTCATACCAGGTTGATACGATGTCACGAAAGGTTTGACCATCCTGTACTTCTTTTGAGCGGTCAACGATGCTCTTGATGGCAATAAGCACTCTCATCACATTTTTAGTAATGGTCAGAGTTACCTCATCAAATAGTTCTCGGGGCTCTTCCTTCTCAACAAGGGATAGGGTTGCGTCATTTTTGAATTTACCAAACAATTTAGGTATATCATGAATACCGTGGTTTTGTAGAAATTCATCGATGTTTTCAGGTTTAATATCAATCGCTTCAAAAAGATAGTCCGATTCCTGCATTGCGATGTAAATAAGCGCATTTTGAAATTGGCGTATCCATCTTGCATTGAAAAAATCCATCAGCGCAGAGGGAAGGTATTTATTTAATAGGTCTACATTGACCGTTTTATGCCCCAATACCTCTGCTACTTTGCGCAAAGAGTGGGTTTTAATGTACGTGCGAATAGCTCGGAGTTTACGACCTGAACGTAAGCCTACTGACTTAGATAGCAATAACTTATCGTCTTCATTCATACTGCTAGAGTGGTTATACACCCACTCCCGATAGGCGCTGCTCATGGATGCTGTAGCGATATTGTTGCCAAAATCAACGCACCAACTTGCTTTATTCAAATCAGCCTTGATTAACATATAACGCCACGCGTTTTCTTGATACTCATCTGTGATCGGGTTTGCTTTTAGATGCTGTCGAGCAAGTTCAGTGTGACCAATTAACGTCTTAACAATGGATTGACTGTATTCGTTAAGGATAATATCTTGTTGAGCTTTCGGCGCACCCTTGCGGTTTTTATAAACGACAATTACGTAACTACCACCAACTTGCTTATACCCTGTCATTTGTCCATTCTTATCAAACAACTCCCAATTCTCAAGTGCAGAAGGGGTGAGTTGGGGGTGCTCCAACACTAACAATGTGCACAGTGCGCCTAGCGTAGCGGTGGTGGGTAGGTTTAATTCATCCACTAGTGCAGAGGCAGAAAGTTTATCGCTGTTACTGAAAGTCCCTCCAAAAAAAACAACATTTACTCCAACGGCTGCGCCGATACCATACTTATAGAATGTGGCAATGCAATTCGCTAGATGGTCACGACCCACACGCACGTATTCATTTCTTTTAACGCCGCCACCGGCACCTATTCTAATAGGTTTCACCATACCTGTTTTTGCCAATTTAAGGTTGCGCTCGTGTTTTTCTTTTATGCGTTCAAAAACAGCATGATAAGATGCACGAACATGCTCTTCACTCGCTCGTAACCTGTCCTCGATGATTTGGATGGCTGCCTCATCTTTTATGTGCAGTGGGATAGAGGCAAGCCACAGTTGCCCTTCGCTGGATGTTAACTTACCGCCCGTAGCTATCTTTGCGATAGGCTGAGAGTCTTCTTTGAATGGGGGGGTTAAAATAGGTCGAACTGGTTCATCAATTAATCCACTATCAATAAAACATATTCTGAAAGCGTTAATCGCTTTAGCCCACTGACCAAAAAAGATTGCACTTTTATTGTCCTTCGCTAAATAGCTACTAAACGAACACCACATGACCTTCTCAAGAAATGCACTCAATTTATTATTTTTTAGTTGAGCCCGCAAATCATCAGCGCTATCGCAATGCATTGCAAATGAATTTAGAAGTTCGGTGAGCGCATAAGCGCCATTGCGCAGGGTACTGCTTTTTTGTGTTGTACCATACTCGCCAGCATGATGATAAATATCAGCAGTCAGCTTATCACCAAAGGCTTCATGAAACTTACCGATTGCAAAGTTGAAGACTTTACCTTCCTTTGATTTCAGTTGCCAGCCATCAAGGTACGCGAGGCGCTCAGGGCTGACCTGTAATTTTTTGAATTCAGCAATACACTGCCCGATGCCTTCGTTCACCTTAATAGGTGACAGCTGAGGTGTATCGATTTCATACTCAGTAAGTGCTTTAAAGGTTCTGATGACATTGCGTGTCACATGGTATGCTGGCTTGCATTCGTATTGCGAGTACATAAAGCCCACAAAGCCACGCAATTTCTTCAATAGGGACTCTTGGCTGTTTAGAGTATCCAATGCTTCATAACCAGCCATTTTAAAGGTTGATATGTAAGCTGCATAGTTATTCACTACCACAACTGCAATAGCTTTAGGGGCGTTATCTGAGATAAGCTTCTTAAAAGCTGGTGATAGTGCCTTTTGTACAGCTGGTAATGATTTAATAGCGGTTGGATTCAAGATGTAAAAGTCTTTTTTATTATGATGTTATTCAGTATCGCTAAGCACTGACAGTTGTCAATAACAATTTACTTTATTACGCTTTTATTTTACAGGTAGGCTAAGGGTTTAGCTTTAGTTGATTGATTTTATTATTAGGAGAACTATATAAAAATTTTTATAAACTCTGTCAGCATATGCAAGCGGACTATCATCAAATTGAACTAGACTTAAGGATTTATTTGACACAGATAGCGTTATTTGAAGATATTTATAAATAACCTTGAAGCGTGTTTTTCTCTAGATACAGTAAGCTACTTACCCTAATGCTAAATACTTATTAATATAAAAAACGTATCGTACTTCCAGGCGGCCCAGGTGGAGGAAAAACGACAGCGCTTGATCTAATTCGACGAAAATTTCAAGAAAAAATAGCCACAGTCCCTGAAGTAGCAACCATGACTTTTTAGTGGAGGTATTGTCGGTCAACCTATGATGTAGTTTTGAAAACACAACAAACCGCTATTTGTAATTTACAAAAACACTTAGAAGATATTCAACGAACAATGTTTAAGCACAGTAGCATTTTATGCAATCGTGGCTCTTTAGATGGCTTAGCTTATTGGCCAAGTAGTGATGAAGACTTTTTCAACTCAATGAACACAAACCTTGAAGGTTAATTAGCGCGTTACGATTAATTAATTTTTAGCATGAATCTAGAATAAAAATAACTAGAAAAAGAAACGCGCGATGCAATCAGCATTCTTGTTTATCTGGTAACTCATTGTTTGAAGGCCAAGCATTGAGTACCGCTTTCACTAAAGTCGCTAGTGGTATAGCAAAAAACACTCCCCAAAAGCCCCACATCCCGCCAAATAATATGACTGCAACTATGATAGTAACAGGATGTAAATTTACCGCCTCTGAAAATAATAACGGTACAATGATATTGCCGTCTATAGCCTGAATAATACCGTAAGCCAACATTACATAACCAAACTCACTGCCGGTGCCAAATTGAAATAATGCCACAAGTAATACAGGAAAAGTAACAATGGTTGCCCCAACATAAGGTACGAGAACCGATAAGCCAACAAGAACACCAAGTAATACCGAGTAATTTAACCCTAATACAATAAAGGCAACTGTAGAGGCCGTACCAACAATAACAATTTCAATAACTTTACCACGTATATAATTCATTATTTGTTGATACATTTCATCACCAACTTGCGTCGCCATTAAACGCTCTTTAGGTAAAAAAGAGGTAACATGGCTAATTAATTCTTTTTTATCTTTCAAAAAGAAAAACACCATCAAGGGCACCAAAATAAGATAAATAAGCAAAGCAACAATGTCAGAAATAGAATTAAGTGAAGCGCTTAAAGCAACTTGTCCCCATTCAATAAGCTTCTCATTTACTGCACTAATTAAAGTTTCTATTTGTTCCGCATTAATCAACTCAGGATATTGTTCAGGTAACGTTAATAAATAAATTTGCCCTTTCGATACCATATGTGGAACTTCTTGCAATAAATTACTGCTTTGTTGCCATATTACTGGCATCAGTCCTAAAATCCCGACAAGTGACACGCCGATAAAAGCAGTTACTACAAGACTTACTGAAATGGTTCGAGATAAACCTAAACTCATTAAACGAAAGACGGGTAAATCAAGTAAAAATGCGATCGCAACAGCGACAAAAACTGGCATTAGTAAATTATTAAAAAAATAAATGAATAAAAATGTCGTTAATAAAATAACTAATAACGTAACCGCATTAGGATCTGAAAATTTACGTTTATACCATTGAGTGAATAGTGAAACCATATAGTGAACTTACCTGTTTATTTATATTTTAAAGGGAATGCATTGCTATCAATGTTATTTCTACTAATTAAGAGTTCAAGTACTCTTTTGTTTTGCCAATTTTCTTTATAACTATATCCTTGCTTAGTCAATAACTTAGGTATATCAGTTAAAGAGCCAGGATCTGATATTTTAAATAAACAAAAATCATCTTTCGACATTTTTTTCAAAAGTAATCGTAATTTTACTAAAGGAACAGGACACTTTTCAGTACTTGCATCGTATTCATAGATCATAAAAGTTTAACCATACTAATCATTTATTATTGTAAAACTAAGAATACTTATTTAAAAACAAGAATAAATTAAGTAAACAAACCTTTTGTTTGATTATCTTATTTGCGACAATTGATTACAATGATATTTACTTCATAATTTGAATTTAATAACAAACCAGAGATTTAATGAGCGAACTACCCATAACATCAACGTTAAAAGAAATAACTGCCTATAAAAAAAAGCTTAATTGGGGAGATGTGCCTGCCATCTATCATATGGCATCATCTTCAGTTAGTGAATTAGACGGTATACTCACTCATGGCTTTGATAGTGCTTATAAACGCCTGCTTAACAAAAACAACTGGAACTTAGATTTTTTAGACGGTCGTATTGACGATACTGGTAATATTGTTGTCTCTCATTTACCAAAAATAACTTTACGCCATTGCTACAATGAACAAAATTATGAACTTCACTGTTACCCTATGGTCAAAGGTGAACGGCTTAACGCGTCAATATCGAACCATTCATTGTGCCCTTTTCAACTATGGACGCCTGAAACGATGCAAATGTTGTTTAGAATAAGTAGTTTAGTTTCATTCATCATTTTTACGTTTAAAAACGGCGATAAAGCGGATTTAGCGTTAATCAAGTACTCACATAAACGTGTTCAAGAGCTTATTAACGAATTAAGTCAATCATTTGAAATTGTGGATATTATTGGATATTCAATAGCAGAATTTTGTAAAGAGTTATATAGAAGAAGACCTAACTTCTCCATAGCGGATTTACTTGATACACCAGACGAAAACACGGACTAATACTTTGCGTAAAACTAATCTTTTTAAAATAAAGCCCTTACTACTTGCTTTCACATTAACATCGGTACTTGCTAGCACTAGTAGTTTTTCTCAAGAAAATGATAAGAATAAATTGCCTGAAATTGGGGCCGCGGGTTTTAGTGTGCTGTCAATAGACAAAGAACGGCAAATTGGTGGTGCTATGATGCGACATATCCGTGCATCTCAGCCATTAATAAACGATCCGGTATTAATTGAATATATAAATGACCTGGGCAATCGTTTAGTAAAAAATGCTCAAGATGTTAATTACAGCTTCGAGTTTTTTATTATTAACAATAAAGAAATCAATGCATTTGCTTTTTTTGGCGGTCATGTTGGTGTTCATAGTGGTTTGATCACGTTAGCCGACTCTGAAAGTGAGCTAGCTTCTGTTATCGCTCATGAGGTTTCTCACGTTACTCAACGTCACTTAGCGCGTCGTTTAGAGTCACAGAGTAAAAACCAACCACTGACAATGGCTGGGATGATCTCAGGGGTATTGCTTACTTTAGTTAACCCTACAATAGGTATGGCTGCATTAACCACAACAATGGCAGCATCAAAACAGTCCAGTATCAACTTTACCCGCGGTAATGAAAAAGAAGCAGATCGTGTTGGTATCACTTTATTAGCTAATAGCGGTTTTGATCCAAAAGGGGCACCTGACTTTTTTAATAAAATGGCAACTAAGTATCGTTATAAATCGAAACCGCCTGCAATGCTATTAACTCACCCTGTTCCTGAATCTCGTATTGCTGATGCTAGAATTCGAGCACATGGCTTAGAAACTAAACCCTTAGCACCAAGTTTAAGTTTTGCTTTAGCAAAATCACGTATCCAAGCTCGTTACGAAGGGGACTCAGAAGAGAATGTAGCTAAGTTCAAAGAACAAATTAAAAAGTTACAATATACTTATAAAGAAGCCGCTAATTACGGTTTAGCATTATCATATTTTGAAGGTGGAAATTATGATGAAGCTAAAGATATTGTAGAGATGTTAATAAAAGACGATAAAAACAACCTTTTTTATGCGGACGCTTTAACTGATATATATATTAAAATCAATGAGCTTGATAAAGCAATAACCATGTTAGATGAACTTAACTTGCTTATGCCAAACAACCAAGTGGTTGCTTTAAACTATGCCAACACTCTGTTAGAAGCAAAAAAATACTCACGAGCAGAGGTTTTACTTCAAGACTTTTTATTAGTAAGACCTGACAATTTTATGGCTTATGATATTTTAACCACAATATATAGAAAGCAAAATAAAAGTGCATTAATGCACGCAACTAAAGGTGAAGTTTTTGCTTTGCTAGGCGCATATTCCCGAGCAATTGACGAGCTACAAACCGGTTATAACTTTGCGGGTAAACAACCACTCGTTGAAAAACGTATAAAAGCCCGAATATTACAATTTCAAGATCAAGAAGAAAAACTGAAAAAACTTTAAAACAAATTAATTACCTTTAAGCATTATAAGAGAAAATCATGTTAACTATTTACCATAACCCTCGTTGTTCTAAAAGCCGCCAAACATTGGCGTTAATCGAAGAAAACAGCCAAGAGGTTACTATTGTAGAATATTTAAAAGCACCATTAGATGAATCAACAATAAAGTCACTTCTATCACTTTTAAACATTTCACCTATTGAAATGATGCGAGTTAAAGAAACTGAGTTTAAAGAACAGGGCCTTAAAAACGCTGATGACAAGGAATTAATTCAAGCCATGGTCAATACTCCAAAGCTTATAGAGCGTCCAATTGTCACCTCTGATAACAAAGCTGTTATTGGCCGTCCTCCAGAAAACGTATTAACTCTTTTTTAGTCTTTTTAACTTTAAATGTTGGTAGCAAATATCACTTACTTTTATCTGCCACCGACAGGATACTTTTGAATGCAAAGCACACAACGATTCTCTACACCAACGTTAAAGAAAATAGCCCTGAGCAGTTATTTTTCATTATTAATTTTGATGCCTCTTTGGCTTCTTTACCTTAATCCATCACAAGGGTTATCCCCGGCATTAAGTTTATGTTTATTTACTTTACCCCTTTTATTCCCCTTTAAAGGCTTAGTGACTGGTAATCCTTATACATATGCTTGGTCAAGTTTCATCTTAATGATTTTCTTTACACATAGTCTAACGACACTGTGGGTTTCACCTGAAGACATAATTTGGGCTTCATTAGAACTTCTTTTTACCTCGACAATGTTTTTGGCCTGTACTTATTATGCAAAATATCGCGGTCAAGAGTTAGGGTTGAGCATTAGAAAAGCAAAAGACAAAAAATAACTATACTTTTACACCGTATATAAGGAAGTGAATATGAGAAGTATACTGATACTGTTAATTTTATTACCTTGTTTATATGCGTGTAGCGATAACAACGGGGGGAACGGAAGTAATGAAGTTCCTACTATTATTGCTGTTAATAAAAACACAAAAACATTGCAAGCTGTAGAGCTATTATTGCTTACAGCTAACAATAATATCACTGATATTCTTTGGCAACAAACCTCTGGCGAGCCGGTTACTTTTTTAGCTCAAACAAGTAAAGTGATAGCCTTTACCCCTATTGTATCAGGACAATATAGCTTTAACGCTTCATTCACTTTAGAAAACGGCACAGCAAAAAACATTGACTACGTACTCAATGTTAGTGACGAAACAAGCTATATTTCAGCGCGATTAGGACATGCCGTTCTAGAAGGAAATAAAGTTTCAATACGTGCATCAATAGGCAGTGAACTTTCAGCAAGTTCCCTCATTTGGCAACAATTGTCTGGCCCAGAAGTGAGTTTTACCAACAGTAATACAGATGGACATTACGCTGTTTTTTTCGATGCTCCTGAAGTTGAAAAAGATACCCTACTTGAATTTTCAGTCAGTGCCGGTAGTCATAACGATATTGTCGGTATACTTGTTGAAAATTCAACCACTATTAGTAGTGGTTCAAGTAACACCGCTTATAAAGAGCGTTTAGCGCGTGTTTTCCCGTTTATTAGTGATTCTCCTTATGCTGATGTATTAGTCGGTTGTGTTTATAGTAACGAGATAAGTTTCAATGATACTTGTCAATTTAATGAGTTACCCCTCATTGCTCAAGACACCACAACACCATCAATCGACGATATAATGAATCGCGTAGTGGTTTCACACCATTGGATGGGGGAAAATTTCCGTGCTTTTTTAGAGAATAATGATCCAAATAACGATTTTAAAAATTTACTAAGAGCCACCACCGCTATTGTTATTTCTTATGATGTTAGACCTTCATATTACTGGGTGGTTACAGGAGCTATTCATTTAGATGCAAATTACTTTTGGCTAACCCCTAACGAACGTGACACCATTAACCAAGCCAAAGATTATCGTGCTGATTTTGGCAGTGACTTAGGCTTTGCCATGCCATGGCGATATGTAAAAGATAATGATTACACCACAACCTACATAAGCGAGAATACTAGAGTATCAAGGCAGCCGGAAGATATATTGTTTGGTTTAACCGCTTTAATGTATCACGAACTTGCTCATGCAAATGATTTTTTCCCTGCGAGTAGTTGGTCTAATTTACACGCAACAGATGAAATACTCGTTGCGGCACAAAACATTGCAGATACTACAGGTTTTAAATCTGACCAGTTAAAAAACACCTTGCCACTATTAGGCAGTGAAATGTTCGACTTAGCACAAGTTCGTTTTCATGGCGTTGAGGCAAGTGCCACCCAAAAATCTTATCAACCGAATGACATCACAGTATTTTTCAGCTCAGAAACAGCCCCGCAATTTTATAATTATTCAAGTATTCGTGAAGATTATGCCATGCTTTTTGACGGGTTTATGATGAAAGCACGTTATAACATCAGCCGTGATGTCGCAGTGAGTACATTACCTAAGAACACTACAGAGACTTATCTTGTGAATTGGGGGCAACGAGGGCGTATTGGCGAGGAAAGTATCAAACCGAGAGTGTTATACGCACTAACAAATATTCTGCCAGAGTTTGCCAATGCTGAATCCACCGTTAACGCTCTACCAGAACCTATTATGATGAATAGTGGTGGAACATGGGCAGAGAATCTTACTATCAGCCCAATATCGGCGATCCAAGCTAAACGTTTATCGATGGAGAATAGTTCAGGAAGGCAAAAGGAAAGACGTTTCATCCAACATCACTTTTATGAAAAGTCGATTCCTTTAAAATAGAATATCTTTAATAAATGGTATGGTGATTTTACGTTGCTCTCGAATGGAAGCTTCGTCAAGTTCACTTAATGCTGAAATTAAATGACTCATTTCTCGAGATAAATGGCTCAACAGATATTTTGCGGCATCATCACTTAGCAATAACCCCCGTTGCTGTGCTCGAAACTTTAATGCAATCAACTTCTCTTCATCATCAAGTGGTTTTATTTGCTCGGTCATTCCCCAAGATAAACGAGAGACAAGATCCGCTAAATTAATACCTAACTGTAAAGAACTTTGATCACCGGTTATAATCAAGCGTTTATTATGCTCGACAACACGGTTAAATAGGTCAAAAACGGCTTGTTGCCATATTTGATCCCCTGCAATCAACTGTACATCGTCCAAACAGATTAAATCTATATTCTCTAGGCCATCTAACACTTCAACGGATAATTGTTTAAGTTCTGAAAATGATAAACAAACCGACGACAGCCCCTGCTTTTCAGCATAGGTACAACTTGCGTGCAATAAATGAGACTTACCAACACCCGACAGCCCAAACAAATAGAAACTATTTACTTGGTTTGATAGTGAAACCGCACTATCTACATGTATAAATGCTTTTAACTGCTCGATAGCAGGATAATTAGCAATACTTTGAAAACTTGAGAAAGTTTCGTCATCAGGTAGTTGTACCGATAACGCTAATTGTGAGGCTACTTTCACTATGGCTCCCAATAAAAAACAGGTATAACATCATCAACAGAGGCAACGAAAGGGTCTGCTAATGGGTCAATAAAACGTTTCAATTGTTTATTAAGCTTTAATGAAGCAAGTAATGCTTGCCCTGAGCTTTTTAAACTTAATTCAAACCGGCGATTATCCCCAGAGGCACTTAATAATTTAACCGATTTTACCGACGATAATTGTTCAAGAAACTGTTCAACTTTAATAAAGCGCTTAAGTGATGAAATATTGGCGACATCGATAATATAGCTATTCTCAATATTACTCATTAACGCATATTTTTGATAAATTTTATCACTAATTGTCGAAAGGGCCTGTTGCAATAACTCTTTAGGCTTGGTGCCATACATGAATTCACTAAAAATTTGCCCGTCAATTTCATCAACACTGTAACTTTGTGCATCAGCAATAAAACTCCAATCAAGCGCATATTGCTGTTGTTGTTTTTTGCATAACAAGCAATTTTTTTGTTCTATTAAGACCTCATTATCGACAGCTAATGGCACTAATGAACTATTGGATAAACGAATAATAATAATGGCTTCAGGGTTATAACGAATGGAAGCCGTTTGTACTTGAGCAGCAAAACGTCCCCAAAGATCGAACGTTGAAATATTATTTGCGTCGGTTAAATCCATTAACGGCATAATAATAGGGAGGCCTCTCAGCGCAGAGAAGTCTTCAACCATTTGAGGTAAATCATTATAAAGATCACGGGAATGAGTTGAAGTTGAAACTATAGTGCGAGTGAGCCCACTTTCTTCAACCAACCATAATAATATTTGTGGGCGTAGACTCCCCCAAATAGGTGCACTTATTTGTTCAAAAAGCTGGTTTATTTTATTTTCGTCAAAATTCACCATTAATTGAATATTTTCACCATTGCGCTGATAGCGGTAATTAGCAACATAACGATTTACGTTTTTAACCGCTTTTTTTATTTCCGTTTCCGACAATAATGCTTGCTGCCCGCCAACTTTCAGCACAACCGCGCGCATTGCTTGTTGCAGTGCGCGTTTTTGTTCTGAGTTAGTTTGCGAGTTAACAATAACTTTTGCGTTGTATAAATTTTCGACTTCAACAGCAGAGATTTGCATTGAAGAAAAGAAAGTACTTAAAACAACAAATAAAACAATGAAATATCTAAACATATTTTCTAAGCGGTCCATTTTTATGTCTAAGATCTTATCATAATGTCAGCCAATTTAATTACTAATAAAAAATAATTTATTATAAAGATTTTCACCGCGCCATTGCACTGGTAGAATGCGCCTTTAAAGTTCTTATGCTAATTAATTGAGGTTTCCCCGTGAGCGAACAAAAACAGTCTCTAAGCTATAAAGATGCTGGCGTTGATATAGATGCAGGTAATGCCCTAGTAGAAAAAATTAAAGGTGCTGTTAAACGCACTACTCGTCCTGAAGTGATGGGAGGCATTGGTGGTTTTGGTGCTATATGCCAAATACCTACCGGTTATAAAGAGCCAGTACTTGTATCAGGTACCGATGGTGTAGGAACAAAATTACGTTTAGCGATTGACCTTAAAAAGCATGATACCGTTGGTATCGACTTAGTTGCTATGTGTGTAAACGACCTTTTAGTATTAGGTGCAGAGCCATTATACTTCTTAGATTATTACGCAACAGCTAAACTTGATGTTGACGTAGCTTCTGATGTTGTTGCTGGTATCGCTGAAGGTTGTATACAATCAGGTTGTGCTTTGGTTGGCGGTGAAACTGCTGAAATGCCGGGCATGTACCATGAAGGTGATTATGATATTGCAGGTTTTTGTACCGGTATTGCTGAAAAGTCTGAACTAATCGACGGCTCTAAAGTAGCAGCTGGTGATCAGTTAATCGCTTTAGGTTCATCTGGTCCTCATTCAAATGGCTTTTCATTGATTCGTAAAGTGTTGGAAGTAAACAATACTGATACAACTGAAATGTTAGGTGATAGAAGTATTGCAGATCACTTACTTGAACCAACAAAAATCTATGTGAAATCTACCCTTGCTATGCTTAAAGAAGTTAAAGCACACGCCCTTTCTCATATTACAGGTGGTGGTTTTTGGGAAAATATTCCTCGTGTATTACCAGAAAGTGCTCAAGCAATTATTAACGGTAACAGCTGGCAGTGGCCTGAAATATTCAACTGGTTACAAGAAAAAGGTAACATCACGACTCACGAAATGTACCGTACCTTTAACTGTGGTGTTGGTATGATCATCGTAGTTCCTGCTGACGGCCTTGCACAAAGTCTTGAAATTTTAAAAGCTCATGGTGAAAACGCTTGGCACATTGGCGAAATTGCTGATATGCAAGCAGGTTCCGAGCAAGTTGTGATCAATAAAGGTTAATTTAATGCCATCAAATAATATGCAAGACAGTAACTCAACTCGCAATATTGTTGTGCTAATTTCTGGTGGCGGCACAAATTTACAGGCGATTATAGACGCCTGTAAAGCTGAAGATTACCCTGGCAAAATTGTCGGGGTCATTTCCAATAAAGCCGATGCTTATGGATTAACTCGTGCTGAAAATGCTGACATCGCCCATTGTGTACTTTCTCATAAAAATTTCGACAGTCGAGAAATCTACGACCAAGCATTAATCAAGAAAATTGATTTATACCAAGCTGACGTTGTAGTTTTAGCTGGTTTTATGAGAATATTAACCCCTGAATTTGTGCAACATTACCAAGGTAAGTTAATCAATATTCATCCATCTTTATTACCTAAATACCAAGGCTTACATACGCATCAACGCGCTATTG
>Ga0209395_1003977_pt1 | contig 17786 bp, 15 predicted proteins | sample GOMGulsemesocosm_3_FD_184635 | JGI IMG/M metagenome (GOLD analysis project Ga0209395, IMG submission 184635) | Methane-oxidizing microbial communities from mesocosms in the Gulf of Mexico - GOM9D Gulf of Mexico (SPAdes) (version 2) | ecosystem: Environmental > Aquatic > Marine > Cold seeps... | reverse complement strand
AACGGCACTTTTACTTTACCACTGCAGCTCTTGGCCGTCATATTGCCAAAATCGCCCAGTGTGCTCCATGGTTGACTCGGTGATGACTTTAAAAAGCCCAGCAGATGACTCTTCTACACTAATATCACCTGTAGGACCGCCCATGTCAGTTCTCACCCAACCGGGATGCATTAAATAAACGGCGATATTTTTAGGCTTTAGCTCGCAGGCCAAACATTGCATGGCTTTATTAAGCGCTGCTTTTGAGCTTCTATAAGCAATTGAATCCGCGCTTTGTTTTGCCATTGATCCCATAGCGCTGGATATAGCCACAACCTTGGCGTTTTTACTTAAAGACAAGTTTGGCAATAATGCCAATGTGACTTTCATCGGGGCGATTGTATTAATCAGCAGCGTTTGCTGCCACGCTGCAAAATCTAAATCGTCGTAAGCCTGATGGTTTCCACCAAGAACCCCCGCGCAATTGATGAGTATATCAATACATTCTCCCTTTAGCGCGCAGACCATACGTTCAATGGAACGGCTATCAGTAATTTCCAGCCAATGTAAGCTGGCAGTGGCATCAAGATCTCTGGCTAGTGAGTTTAATCTAGCCTTAGCAGCTTCGTTTCTAACTGTGCCAATAACTTTATAGCCCCGAGTTAGATACTCTTTGGCGAGTTGGTAACCTATGCCTCTGCCAACCCCGGTAATCATTACTGTTTTCATTATTTTTCCTTTAAATCAAGCTTAGTCATCATGCAGTTCATCTCTAACATCCTGAGTGACTAATTCTTAGACAAAGACTCTCTTGCTCTTTTAAGATAGCTCAATGCCTGTCGTGCCGCTTTGCAATTTAGATTAAATGAGATGCCATTATCAACCTCAATTACAGAGCTTTCTGACATCTGTAGTTGGTTATTTTTATAGCCAAATTTAGCTTGATAATAATCACTGGATTGTCGATCAGACAATACCAAATCAATCCTTTTTCTAAACAGCATACGAAATGACTGCTCTGAGGTATTGGTATAGACAATTTCCACACCGTTTTCGATCATTCTTTTAACAAATCTAGCATCGCGTGAGCGAATAACCGCCAGCTTTAACCCCGCAAGGTCCATTAGCGAATTCCATGTAAATGGCTGATTCTGCCTCAGTCTCACTAAACTAAGTGCAAATGGGACATCACTGAATAGAAAGCTTTGGTAGTGTTTATCCTCACCAGAAAACGGAATAAAGCTAGCGCACCAATGCTTATTTTTGAGCACTAGCTCTAGCCTGGTCAGAGGCAGAATTTCAGGTTGTACTTGGATATTAGAGCCTTGCAGTCGCTGCCGTAATTGCTGAAACGCATAACCATTTTCATGCCCCTCTTGCATAATATGGGGAGCGTACTCTATGGCAAGAACCTTTAACTTCGAGTGGTCTGCGAGGGACTGCTGTGATTGAGCTAGAACACTAGTAACGCTGAAAAAGAGCGCGATTAATATCCATAAATTTAATGGTTTTATAACAGCTCATCCTATCTTTATTGGGTAGTTCAATGACAAATATATCGGGACACTCTTACACATTCAAGAGAAAGCCCTAATGAACAGACTGCTAATAATATAACCGCCTAACCCAGGCTTATTTTAATCCGCAGCCTTCTCTCATTGAGTGGGAGCTACTTCATTTCTAGAAAATTAATGGGGGACCTATTGATTAGATGAAGCGGGTTGTGGGATTTAGGATCGAGATGAAATCTTTTACAATCCTTTGATCTTAGAACACCGACGCAAGTTCTCCATTGCAATAATCACTGACAAAATCCTTAAACAACACCTGCGCTTTAGCCAATTTAATATTCTTGTGATAAATCATATTGAAATCTATAGATTTATAGCTAAAAGGATATGGGTCAGTCACTTGCCATATATCTCCTTGCTCTATCTCTTGCGCGACAAAGAAATCTAAAAATATGCCAAACCCCATACCAGCCAATACCGCTTGCTTATAACTAAAAGCATCATCTAATGCACTAAACTGACTCAATGGTTTTTTAATACCTATCTTTTGTAGGTACAGCCGTAGCGTGGACAAGTTGATGTATGAAGGGATCAACAGGTTATCTGCAATTATTTGCAACTGCTGCTTGGTAGTCGGCTGTCGCGTAAAATTCTGCGCTGCGCAGAGTATAGTTTTGGCCTGAAAAAGTTTGACGCTGCGCAGTTGCGAGTCTGATAGGGGCGCGCCTCTAAAGGCAAAATCAATATCTTGCTCTACTAAATCAAGATTATTATTGGTGATGATAAGATCCATTTTTACCTGCGGGTAGGCGTGATTAAAGGCGCTGAGCATCTGCATCACTCTCCCTTGACTGCATACTTGCGGCAAGGTGATGCGCAAACAGCTTTGAGCTTGTTGACTGTCATCGAAAAACAGCTCCTCTGCCCTAGCCAAGCTTGCTAATACTTGTTTACACTGCGTATAAAAAGTTTTTCCCTCACTGGTGATGCGTATGTTTTTGGCATCCCGAATCAACAAATCCACTGCATAGTAATTCTCCAGGGTTGATAAGTGCTTACTGACCGCCGAGGGTGTCAAATTTAGATAATCGGCGGCATTTTTTAAACTACCGTGATCGACAATCGCTATATAGCTTTTAAAGTAGCTGAGCTTATCCATCTATCGTTCCGTTTTGTCACTTTGATAAGTACTATAGATCACTTTTTATCACTTTTGTAGCCCCCTATACTGATGACAAATAACAGGAGGAAACAAAATGCATATTTTATCAAAAACGATCTTAACGCTATCTGGATTAATGTTGATGTCAGGTGTGGCAACAGCGCAATCGGTTTCGACAGCCTCACTAATAGCCAAAAGCAGCGCGCAAATAAAACTCTATGTTTTAGATTGTGGCACTGTAAAAGTGCGAGATTTATCACTGTTTAATCCCAAAATAGATAAAGGTGTAGCGATGGAAATGGCTGTTCCCTGCTACCTGATTAAACACCCGAACAAAGGTACGCTGGTGTGGGACGCTGGCCTCAATGATGCAATAGCCAGTGAGGAAAATGGCGTGGAATTCTATGAGGGGGCGTTTAATTTAAGTGTGAAAAAAACCATGCGCTCACAACTTGAGGAGATTGGTATTGAGCCAGCACAGGTCACGTATTTTGCGCCCTCGCATTTGCACGTAGACCACAGTGGTAATGCCAACTATTTTGCAGACAGTACTTTATTGATGCAGCAAACTGAGTACCAAGTCGCTTTTGCTGCTGATGCGGCCAACTATGGTTTTAATATCGATAATTACGCGGCACTAAAAGATGCTAAACACATTGTGTTGCGAGGTGATCACGATGTATTTGGCGACGGTTCAGCTGTTATATTAAGTACCCCAGGCCACTCTCCAGGCCATCAATCACTCTTTCTTAAACTGCCAGAGACAGGCCCGGTAATATTAAGTGGTGACTTGTACCATTTCGAGAAAAACCGCCAGAACTACGGCATTCCTATCTGGAACGACAAAAAAGCAACCATTCGCTCTTTTGCCAAAATAGATAATATTCTCGATCAGACAGCTGCCAAGCTTTGGATCCAACACGACCCAGATCAAGCAAAGAGTATTCGCATGTCACCATCTTACTACCAGTAAAAACGAACATCGAACAGTGCAATAAAAAGTAACTCTTCAGCCAAGTTGTGACTATCGAGTTACTTTGATCTTTGCCATTTAAGTAATACTTAGCGCAAGCGTTAAATTGATGGTTTACTGACGGCATCATTCGGAACAACCTTAATGCCGTTACCCTAAAAAGTTAACAGCTTCTCAAGTTGCTGATCGCTTACCAATGCATAACGCTCATACCTACTCAGATACAAGGAACTGACCCTTTTTTAGCAAGTAGCACTCTCTCTTGTTTACGACTGACAACATTTGACTTTTGAACATTCTGTACTTTAATTATTGAAGCGAAGAATCATTTTACTAATCAAACTCATTATGTCTATTTGCAGCCAGACAACAGCTGTCTGGAGCGGACGTCGTTAATGGCATGAAGTGCCAGTCTAGAAGTTCATACAGCAGTATTCTGGTTAAAAACGGAGAGTTGTAATGGCTATAACAGCGGCAGAAAAAACACAAATATTAAAAACAGTGGTCGGTCTGTTTAATGGGGGCATCAGTGCCGCTAACCTGACGGCGTTAGCCAATGCTTTGGACAACGGCGAAAGCATACTAGGCCTGGCAAATGCAATGGCAAATGGCTCGACTTTCACCAACAACATCATGGGCGGAAAAGTCACAGTACAAAGTCAAATAGATGTCATGATGAGTCATTTTGGCTTAACTGCCGATAGCGAGCCCACCAGCGCCGGCTTTCAGGCCGAAAACTATTTTAGAGGGGTGATTGAGGCAGGGTTTGGCTTTGGTTTTATTGTGAATGAAGCAGTCAATTTTCTCTCTCAAGCCAATTTGGACTCGCAGTGGGTTCCCTATGCCAACCTATTGAGCAATAAGGCTTTAGTCGCTGAGCTATACGTTGATAAAAACCCACCTGATGATTATGACACTATGATCGCGCTGCTGGCAGACATCACTTCTACCACCCTGATGACACAAGAAGAAGCCGCCGCTTATGTCGACTCTTTTGCTGCGAATCGCGTTGTACTCACCAGTGATGCAGACAACTTCACAGGCACCGATGGCATTGATATCTATTCGGGCGTCGTTGACCCCAGTGGTGATGCAACGACAATTTCCAATGCCGATATTCTCGATGGCAGCACTGGGACCGACCAGCTAGACATTCGCATCGCCAGTACCACCAATAACAGCAACTCTGTTGCCTTAATGTCAACCAATGTTGAGAATTTTTTCCTCCAAAATCAGTCAACTACCGATACTTTTACTCTGGATTTCTCCAATATTAGCGCTGAGGAACAAGTGTGGGACAAAGGCTCTGTATCAGGCGCGAGTACTCGCGCAAGCAATGTCGACGCCAGTGCCAGCGTTGGGATGCAAAACACCTTAGGCTTTTTTGAAGTGCACTTTAGCGGGGATCGCTCGGGCACTAGCGATGCTTTTTCACTTTCGCTCAATGGCGCGGGATCCTCTGCGAACAGTAGCAATTTCAGTACCATTACCAACAATGGTAGCAATGATAATAGCTTCGAAATCGTCAATATTTCGAGCACCGGAACTTTGTCTAACGTCAGTCTTGGGGTCGATGCAATGACACTAAAAACCGTCAATGTCTCAGGTGATGCAACCTTGATACTTGAAGGTCACAACAACTTTGAGGGGCTCAGTGTTGTCGATGCTTCACAGATGACTGCGGGCGGCCTTAAACTTAACGCCGCTGATAGTGAAGAGGCCAGTTTTTCCTTCACCGGCAGCGCTGCTGACGACTTAGTTCGGTTAAAAAACACTACCATCAACACCGCGAGTTCGCTGGACGGTGGCGAGGGCAAAGACACCTTATCGTCACAAAACTTTAATAATTTAAACGCTAGCGCAGTCAACAGTACTAGCGGTTTTGAAGTCTTGGAAGGTGCTGATGGTGGAGAAAATTTTAATGCGGGCAGCTTCACCACTATCAACGAATTTTTGTTCACAGGAACCACCAGTTCCAACAACGGCTTCACCATCTCTGACATAGAGAGCAGTGATCGCATTAGATACTCAACCGATATCACATCGGGTGGCAGTTATGCACTGCGTCTTGAGGGTAAAAACGCTGGTACTACTGCCGTCGTTGAACTCAGCAGCCTCAATGAAACCGATGGTGAAACTGTTCTTACTACCTCCTCGAGTAACAACGATAGATATGGTATTGAAGTGAGGACCAATATTGCATCTTTGACCCTCGATTCAACCGGTACAAGTGAAAATCCCAATGTCATTGACACCGCGCAGAATAATAACTTCTTTGGTTATGCCTTTGGCAATTCCAATACCCCAGTGTTCAATATTACCGGCTCTCAGAATTTGAGCATTATGGCCAAAGCGGGGGTTGATATTTCCGATGGTAGCAAATTAGCGGGGTTTTCCACCGCGGTAAATGTCGATGCTAGTGCTTTCACTGGGGTGCTGCGCATCGCCGGCTCAGTCTCTGATGACGTCATTAAAGGCGGTAGTAACGCCGATATCATCTACAGCTTAGGAGGTGCCGATGTACTTACCGGTAATGATGGGGCTGACCAATTTAGGTTGGCTGAATTTTTTAATAGCACCGATTCAATTACTGATTTTCTGATTGGCACCGATAAAGTGGGGCTCAATGAATTTGATTTTACCAATACCAGCGCCACCCAAGCAGGTGCTGTTTTAGCCACCACCGACTATGTTGAAAATCGCGATAGCATTACCAGTATTGGCAATGCGGATGCCAATAAAGTGATTGAGCTACAAGGTTCTCTCAGCGAGAGTCAAATTGCTGCAGATGCAGGTGCAGCGGTGGAGGCTTTTGTACTAGTGCATAATACGACCTCGGGAAAAGCCGAGCTTTGGTACGACAGCGACTGGAGCACCTCTAGCAGCCGTGACAAAGTCATCACCTTTGATAATGTGGTAGACCTAGTGGGGCTGCAGCAGTTCTCTAATGCAGATTTTGTCGAATATACATTTTAGTACACAGCAAAAACCAGTGAACAAGCCCCGGTGACACTCCGCGGGCTGTTCACAGCACCCTATTGTGTGGTTAACGATGTCTCGCGCGCAACCAAAATATCAATGAAACCATCCCTTGGGTGCCTATTAACCACTACTGCCTGACTAGCTGATAATAATGTGAGTCAATCTCTCACTAGCAGGCATTTTCTCTCCCACACGTTCACCAGTCACACAGTGAAAGGCCAGACCATTCAATAGCTTACTAAAAACACCTTTCATTACCGGCCGCATGATTAAGCTGCCCATCAGCCATCCCAATGGCCCAGCTTTCACCACAAAATCCGCTGACATATAGATTTCACTGCTGTTGGCATTCAGTGTTTTCACCCCCATTTGTGCCCTCATACTTTTCAGCGGCAACTTAAACTCAGACAGTTCCATGGTAAAGCTCTGCCCTTCTTGGTACTCAATAATTTCTTCGACTAAGCTTGAGCCGTCATTAAATGTACAAAGCCTTTTTGCACCCAACCCCGAGCGTATCTCACCGATCACCGGGGAGGTTGTTATGGTCATCGCGAATTTTTCAACACTGCTAAAATCTTGCAGTACTTGCCAAATTTTAGCTGCCGGAATATTAACTTTAATGCTTTTTTCAACATGGTGTGCCATAGGAAATTCCTTGAATGAGTATTATTAGGTGTGATTGATGGCCACTACCGATTGTATTTAGGCAATGGGCGTGTAGCAAACTAGCATTGAAGCTCACCTTGCTGTGAACATCGAACTGGAATAACGCCAAGGCCGCGGTAAAAACAGCCTTTTCGCTCTATTATCAATTAGAGACCGACAGTCACTTATGCTCAATATAAAAGACCACCGGTCTCTTGTCAAACATTAAATTTAGGCGTCACTGCGCACAAAACCTTGAGCTTTGCTGTGAATAGAGAATTGATTGAATAAATTGACGTATTGGAAAGAGATGAGTTAACAGGGATGACACGCATAGAGTTGCGAATCCACTGGAGTTTGTTATGCTTTTCACTACTTTTAGCAACATAACTGAGTATTGAATATGGCTAACTGGCTGTTGAAATCTGAACCCGATGACTACTCTATTGACGATTTAGCCACTGATACCACCACCCCTTGGAATGGTATCCGCAATTTCCAAGCGCGCAATTTCATGCGCGATCAAATGCAAGTCGGTGATCAAGTCTTTATCTATCACTCTAGCTGCAAGCGTGTCGGTATTGCTGGCGTAGCAAAGGTCAGTCGCGCTGCCTACCCCGACCCCGATCAATTTGAGCCAACTAGCCCCTATTTTGACGCCAAAGCGAGCGTTGATGAACCTAAGTGGTTTGTTGTTGATGTGAGCTTTGTCTGCAAAGCGGTGATCTTTTTGCCACTTAAGGCTATGAAAGCGGCACCGCAACTGCAAGATTTGGCGATGTTCAAACAATCGAGGTTATCCGTGCTACCTGTAACATCCGCGCAATGGGATTATATCTATAGACAAATTTTACCTTCCTAGCTTGATCTAAAATGGCCTGAACAAAAGACCGCTCGCTAGAGCTGTTTGCCTGCAGCAAAGAGCACTAACGAGTCTTGATCAACTAGACGCTATGAAGCAGCCTAAAAGGCTGCTGGGTAGGGGTAATGTCAACTATGAGCTGCTAGCTATATAGTACTCGCAGTTGTTTTCAGCGTCATTGCTCTGTTATCTAACGCGCCGCTCAAGCGGGTCAAAACAAGGGCTAGAAAGACCATAGCGGCGCCTATCCAAGGGGTGTGCATCAAGCCGTAAGATTCAACTATCAATCCACCCAACCAGGCACCCAATGCAATCCCTAAGTTAAAGGCCGCGATATTCAATCCCGAGGCAACATCGACTGCATCCGGTGTGTATTGCTCAGCTAATTTGACCACATAAACTTGCAAACCTGGTACATTACCAAAGGCAAACGCTCCCCAGATCATAATAGTGAGCATTGCACTAATAGGATTTGGCGCGCTGAAACTAAATATCAATAAGATAGCGGCAAGCCCTGTAAAAATAATAGTTAACGCTTTGATAGGGCCTAGTTTATCGGCCATTTTTCCGCCCCAAATATTGCCGATGGCGACTGACACTCCATAAGCTAACAAGATCACCCCAATAGTGTTTGCCTTAAAACCACTGACTTGTTCCAAGATAGGTGCCAGAAAAGTAAAAGCGATAAAAGTGCCACCGTACCCCACCGCTGTTATGGCATATACCAATAGTAAGCGCGGCTGCGTCAGTACTTTAAACTGCGCCGTGATTTTTGCAGGTTTCGCCCTAGCTAAATTATTTGGTACTAATAAAGCACTGCCAAGCATAGCGAGTAAACCGAGCACCGATACCGTCAAAAAGGTCGCTTGCCAGCCAAATATTTGACCGATATAGGTACCTATAGGCACGCCGGTTACTAAGGCAACCGTCAGCCCAGTAAACATAATGGCAATCGAACTAGCGCCCTTTTCTTTGGCGACTAACCCTGTGGCAATTGTCGAGCCTATCGAGAAAAATACCCCGTGAGCCAAGCCGGTTATTATCCGCGCACTCATTAGCGCCTCGTAGCTCGGTGCTTGCCAAGCCACTAAATTACCGATAACAAACAGCCCCATCAGTGCAAGTAATAGATGCTTTCTGTTCCAGCTGCTGGTCAGCGCTGTTAAAACCGGAGCACCTACAGCAACCCCCAAAGCGTAAAGGCTAACTAGTAAGCCCGCACTGGGCAGTGATACATTTAGATCCTCTGCCATGGTGGGCAGCAAACCAACAATGACAAACTCTGTCGTTCCTATTGCAAAAGCGCTCAGTGCTAATGCGAGTAATGCAAGTGGCATATATGCCTCCATTAATCTGTGATCATTTTTGATGGCGAAATTATTCCCTGTTACACTTTTGTAATAAACAGCAGTATTCACAAATTACTTTTGCGGTAAACGATATGAATTCCAAATTAAAAACACGCTCAGATGATCTAGAACTACTTTTAGCTGTGACCGAATGTGGCGGGTTTTCAGGGGCGGCGCAGGCACTGGATATTCAAGTGGCTCGGGTTTCGCGTGCGGTGCAAAAAATAGAGCGCGAGCTCGGTTGTAATATTTTAACCCGCACTACTAGGCGCGTTGTGTTAACAGAGGAGGGAAAACTGTTTGTCAACGCGGTACGAGCTGGACTGCAGCAGATTGAGAGTGCAGAATCCGATCTTATCAACCGCGGGGGATTACCCCAGGGTAAGTTGCGTATCGATGCCGCCAGTCCGTTTATATTTCATCAAATTATCCCCCATATACAGGCCTTTAAAGCAGCCTACCCCAATATCGAGATCGAGCTTAGCTCCAATGAAGAATTTGTTGATTTAATTGAAAAAAGAACCGATGTTGCGATCAGAATAGGTAAGTTAGAGGATTCCAGTTTGCATGCCAGAACGCTGGGCAGAAGCCCGCTGTTTATGGTTGCTAGTCCTGAATATTTAGCTAATCACGGCGCTCCTAAAACACCTCATGATTTATTAGACCATGAGCTTATCGGCTTCTCTAATGTGAAAACACTCAACAAATGGCCGCTTAAAAATAGTCCGACTATCACCCCAACACTCTCTGCCAGCAATGGCGAAACCGTACGTCAGTTAGCGTTAGCTGGCAATGGCATCGCCTGCCTATCGGGATTTATGGTCAATCGCGACATCGCCTCAAAAAAACTGCGGGTGCTGTTAGCACCCTATCACACCCCTAACACTGACAGAGAATTAGTGAATGCAGTTTATTATCGCTCTTCTACTGTGAGTAAACGCGTCTCGGCATTTATTGATTTTATAAAACCTAGATTGGATTTAAGCTAATTCCCGACGACCGCGAGACGCTGCAGCAGCTGCTGCCAAGTAATATAGCTAGCCTGTGGCGAATACTGCTTCATTTTTCCGATGAAAAAAAGCAAGTAATCGCTAATGCAAAGCATCTGCTTAACACCATCAATACATAACAGGTTCCTGTCAGCGATAAATTTAATCCCACCTCATACAGAGACTATAACCCACTCAGATGAACAACCCGATACCGACACTAGAACCAAGGCTACTCATAGTATGGCCTTTTTGCTGGCTAAGCTCCCAGCCAAGAGACTTATACAAAAACCTCTCGCTTTGCTTTATTAAAAACATAAAACAAATACCCTTAGTTTTTACTAGCAAATTCAGAGAAGATTATGGATCGATTATCAAGCTTTGCTGTCCGATAATGGGCAAATTTAATCGCTAAATGTGGCATGATTAAGTTTGTTATTTTGCACAAAACAACGAGGGGGCTACAGCAAAGCTAACCCTTTGATATTTATATTAGGACACAGGCACTATGACCAATAATCAGCAATCATTCACGTCCAAGTTTTTTAAACTTGAATCTTCTGGCGGCATCATTCTCATGTTTGCAGCACTGTTGGCGATGGTCTTTGCCAATACGCCATTGCAGTCGTACTACGCTTTATTTCTTGATACACCGGTAGAAGTTCGCATTGGCGCGCTGGAAATCGCCAAACCACTGCTACTCTGGATTAATGACGGCTTGATGGCGGTGTTCTTTTTTCTCATTGGCCTCGAGCTGAAACGAGAGGTATTAGAAGGGGAGCTGTCTGATAAACGCAACATTATTTTACCGGGCATAGGGGCCATTGGCGGAATGGCAGTCCCCGCGCTTATCTACCTGTATTTTAACTTTTCTGATGAGATAGCCTTAAAAGGCTGGGCGATACCAGCGGCTACCGATATTGCCTTTGCACTCGGAGTTTTATCACTACTAGGGCCAAGAGTGCCGGTCAGTATCAAAATATTTCTCACTTCACTCGCTATATTTGATGATATTGGCGCGATCTTAATTATCGCCGTTTTTTACACGGCAAAAATATCCCTCACCTCACTGTTGGTGGCCGCGATCTGTATCCCACTGCTTGCCTGGCTCAATAAACGCAACCCAGAATCAATCAGTCTGTTTATGATAATCGGCGTGATTATGTGGGTAGCCATGTTGAAATCAGGGGTGCACGCGACCTTAGCGGGGGTGCTGTTAGCAATGTTTATCCCAATGAAATCAAAGCACAAGGATAATCACTCACCTTTAAAAAGCTTAGAACATGATTTGCATTTTGCAGTGGCCTTCTTTGTGCTGCCTATTTTTGCCTTTGCCAATGCCGGTATCAATATTTCCGATGTCGGTGTCGATCAATTATTACACGGCGTGCCATTGGGCATTGCGCTAGGTCTCTTTTTTGGCAAACAAATCGGTGTTTTTGGCCTATGCTGGCTAGCTATCCAGCTAAAATTAACCTCCCTGCCCAAGAACATGACATGGAGCACTTTATATGGCACCGCGGCACTGTGCGGTATCGGTTTCACTATGAGTTTATTTGTCGGCTCGCTCGCCTTTGAAGAGACCGGGGTGAACCTTTTCTTTGACGAGAGATTAGGCATAATTATCGGATCTTTAGCCTCAGGTATTGTAGGATTTTTCGTGCTGCATTGGTGTTTACCCAAGCAGGCAACGGCATAAATAGCAGTAGAAAACATTTAGAGCTAACAGCTACTAGGCACCTCCATTCCTCTATAATCGCGGCTGATGTCGCTCCATAAAATCACTGATTTCAGCTTCACTGGGGTAACGTCCAGTGAAGTTCTCAATATAGGCAGGAGTGAGTTGCAAGCGCTCTGGCATAGGCTCATCCACCATCATGGTAATGTAACCCACTTGGGTGTAATAGACCGTACGCGCTCTAGCTTTTGCCTGCTCTTCAGAGTAATCAAATGCGAGGAACATTTGATAAATAGCGGTTATACGCTGTTGATCTGTCTCTTGCAGTGTTTGCTTTAAGGATGCCGATTGCAGCGCCCAATTGCGTATCGCAAAATCCATACGCGCATCAAATAGCTCAGGGTTCACCCAACAATCAAATAAATTAAAGATGGCTTCACTGATACTTTTAGCAGGTAGCCGAGTTTGAGCGATCAAACTAGCGGTATTTTTGGACTGCCAACGCGCAATTAAAGCATTCAATAACGCCTCGCGATCACTGAAGTGCCAGTAAAAACTGGTACGCGATAGTCCCAGTGATTTTGCCAGCGGCATCACTTTAACCGCATCAACGCCTGACTCAATCAACAGCTGATAGGCTGCATCTAACCAAACTTTTTCGGACCCGCGCCACCCCTGTTGTTTTTCGCCACTCACTTTTGTGTTACTTCCCTTCATCTTAACGACCGCTAAAGTACTAAAAACGCCACCAAATATTCACTAGCCATTATTTGTCAACGGCAGTATTTCACAGCTTTTACCGAGATTCTATTTAATTTGCGCCTTGCACAAAAACGACACAGCGATTTTTATAAACTTGACACAGCTGTCGAGTCTGCTAGTGTCGTCACTATACTTTCACTCAAGAAGGTCAATGTTTTGCTTTTAACTCATTTTCGGAAAAACCTAAAACAATAATTTTAATGATGAGCACACTATGACAAACGACCCGTTACTACAGCCTTATCAGCTCAAGCACCTCACTCTTAAAAATCGCATTATGATTACCAGCCATGAGCCCGCCTACCCAGAAGATGGTATGCCTAAAGACCGGTATCGCGCCTATCATGCAGAGCGCGCTAAAGCAGGTGTCGCACTGACCATGACCGCGGGCTCAGCCGCTGTCTCCAGAGACAGCCCGCCGGTATTTAACAACATTTTAGCTTACAAAGATGAAGTGGTACCTTGGATGAAGCGCTTAACCGATGCCTGTCACGAGCACGATTGTGCGGTGATGATTCAGTTGACTCATCTAGGGCGGCGTACCGGCTGGAATAAAGGTGATTGGCTGCCGGTTGTCTCCCCCTCGCACCACCGTGAAGCCTCACACCGCGCTTTCCCCAAGCTAATTGAAGACTGGGATATCGAGCGCATTATCAAAGACTACGCTGACGCTGCAGAGCGCATGTACGCCGCTGGACTCGACGGTATAGAGCTACAGGCTTACGGCCATTTGATGGATCAGTTTTGGTCGCAGCGCACCAATACGTTAGAGGGGCCTTATGGAGGCTCTTTACAAAACAGAATGCGCTTTACTTTAGAAGTTTTGGCGGCCATTCGGGCACGAGTCGGTGAGCGTTTTATTGTCGGCGTGCGCTACACCGCAGACGAGCTTGCCAGTGGCGGTATCAGTGCTAATGAAGGCCTCGAGATATCGCGGATACTGCAAGCGACAGGGCAAGTCGATTTCCTCAATGTGATTCGCGGCCATATAGATACCGACCCGGGGCTCACCGATGTTATCCCGATACAGGGCATGCCCAGCGCAGCACATCTAGACTTTGCCGGTGAAGTCAAGCAAGCCACTGAACTACCCGTCTTTCACGCTGCACGCATTAACGATGTCGCCACTGCTCGCCACGCTATCGCCAATGGTTTGGTTGATATGGTGGGCATGACCCGCGCGCATATGGCCGATCCGCACATCGTCTCTAAAATCATTGCTAAAACAGAGCAGGATATTCGTCCTTGCGTGGGCGCAACGTACTGTCTGGACCGTATTTATCAAGGAGGGGATGCGCTGTGCATTCACAACGCCGCAACGGGTCGCGAATTGCAAATGCCACACAACATTGCACCCGCTGATCATAAAAAGCATATCGTCATTGTCGGTGCGGGGCCAGCCGGTTTAGAAGCCGCGAGAGTCGCCGGAGAGCGCGGTCACAAGGTCAGTGTCTTTGAAGCCGCGGCAAAACCCGGCGGGCAAGTACTGCTCAGTGCCCAGAGCGAGCGTCGCGCTGAAATGATCAGTATCATTGACTGGCGTATAGAGCAGTGCGCCAAACAAGACGTGCAAATCCACTATAATACTTGGGCTGAGGCTGCAGATATCAGCGCTCTGGCGCCTGATGTGGTGATTATCGCTACAGGCGGTATGCCGGATACAGATGTGCTGGAAAGCGGGAATGAATTAGTGGTATCAAGTTGGGACATCATTGCCGGGGATATAAAAAGCGGCAAAAACGTTTTAGTGTTTGATGATGCCGGTGATCACGCAGGCTTACAGGCTGCTGAAATCCTCGCCAACACGGGTGCCAAAGTTGAAATAATGACCCCTGATCGCAGTTTCGCGCCGGATGTTATGGCGATGAATTTAGTACCTTATATGCGTTCAATGCAAAAGCTTGATGTCACGTTTAGCGTCACCTACCGTTTAATGTCCGTCGCCATTGCTGAGGGAAAACTCACTGCCAGTATTGGCACTGACTACAGCGATTACCTTAAAGAGCAGACGTATGATCAAATCGTGGTCAATCACGGCACCCTTCCCTTAGATGATATCTATTTTGAATTAAAGCCTGATTCAACTAACTTAGGTGCAGTAGACCAAACTGCATTGATTGCCGGTAACCCCCAAGCACAAGTACTGAATGCGCAGGGAAAATACCAATTGTTCCGCATAGGAGATGCAGTTTCTTGTCGCAATACCCACGCCGCTATTTATGACGCATTGCGCTTAATGAAGGATATATAAGTGAACGCTTCTTCCAGCTGAAACAAGATTTCAGCTCCTTCCAGCTGAAACAAGATTTCAGCTCCTTCTAGCTGAAACAAGATTTCAGCTCCTTCCAGCTGAAACAAGATTTCAGCTCCTTCCAGCTGAAACAAGATTTCAGCTCCTTCCAGCTGAAACAAGATTTCAGCTCCTTCCAGCTGAAACAAGATTTCAGCTCTATGGGATGTATTCGTTGTTCATTTAATGAAAGGGCGGTTGTTTAAGCGCCCTTTGCACCCGATAGAGTTTACAACGACCCAACAGTGAAAGCATAAGCAGTCGATACTGGGTGTATCTAGACATTGGCGGTGACCAATATCAGAATGGTTTAGATCAAGGTTTATCAGTCATTGTTTACTGAGCATACTACTCCAACCATTTGATAATTAAACTTGTTAGTGTAATACATTTGGCAAACAAGATTATAAAACCTTGTGCAGCATTAAGGAATGACTATGCTCAATGCTACCAGCTAGCGTCCACTCAAAAACAGCCCTCTAACAACGTCGTACTGTTACTTTTTTCACAATCGATATTGACATTACCACAGCCCCTAGACAGTATGTGACAAGTATTTTTTTGCTCCCTGCTATTTTTCAAGTACCTATTGCGTACTACAAAAAACCGTTTACATTTCACAGAGGCCGCCTTCAATGACATCGATGAACTTTGCCCAACAGCTACCGGCACAAGTGAAAGTGTATATGATGTTTTTTATATACGCGCTCGCACTGGGCAGCATCTACCCTCGCCTTGGCGACCTGCAGATAAAGTTGCAACTGCAGGAGGCCGCCCTTGGTTTATCTTTACTTGGTTTCGCCTTGGGCACCCAGCTTTCACTGTTTGTTGCCAGTTCACTGATTACCAAATACGGCAGTAAAAACATCTTATTGTGCTCTGTACCACTGTTAGGGCTGACCTTCTGTGTTGCCTCACTGGCGGTCAACGGCTGGTATTTTTTTCTCAGTCTGTTGTTCAGTGGCTTGGCTATAGGCGCGCTGGAAGTTGTCGTTAACTTGGAGGCGGATCGCACTGAATATAAACTGGGAAGGCGCATTATGAACCGCGCCCATGCCTTTTGGAGCTTTGGTTTTTTCAGTGCCGGTGTATTAGGCGCTGGGGCCAGTCAGTGGCAAGTACCTATATTTTGGCATTTTTTGATGATCACCCTATTGAGCGGCGCTCTTTGTATCATCCTGTTTAAAAATTATAGCCCCGCTGATCCCAGGCCAAGCAGCAGCAATTCGACAAAAAATTTCGTACTGCCCAGCCGGGCTATTGTCTTTATCTGCCTGTTTACGTTATCGGCGATGTTACTCGAGGGCGCTGGCGCTGATTGGTCTATCATATTTATGCGTGACAACTTTTCTCTCAGTCCATTTATCAATGGCTTAGCATTTATTTTAGGCGCTTTATCTCAGGCGACTTGTCGCTTTTTTGCCGATGCTTTAGTTGATAAATTTGGCCCATTAAAAGTTTGCCGAGCTTCCATTATCACGCTAGCAGCAGGGGCGTTACTCATTACATTTTCACCCGATGCCAGTACTGCACTGCTAGGTTTTACCTTGGCGGGTGCTGGTACCGCTTGTATTTTCCCGCTGGCGATGTCGGCAGCAGCACAGCGCACTGACCGACCTGCAGCCAGTAATCTGGCCTCTTTGGCGCAACTGTCGTTTGTGGTGTTTTTACTCGCTCCGCCATTACTTGGCTATGTGGCCGAAGCCTTGAGTTTAAGGCACTCTTACGCAATAGCGCTGCCGCTCATTATCATGAGCTGGTTTAGTGTATCGGCGCTAGGTTTTACGCAACCTCAATCGGACATTAAAGCAGCAAAATCGACTTGAGGCTGTTAAACCTCTTCAATAATCTGTGACAGGAAGTACCATGGAATTAAGCACTTGGCTGGCCTTTATTGGGGTCATTAGTTTACTTATTGCATCCCCCGGCCCCTCGGCTATTTTGTGCCTATCTCACGGCGTGAAATTTGGTAAAAAGAGAGCGATAGCGACTATTTTAGGCGGATCTTTTGCCTCCCTTATTTTAATGGGGCTGTCCGCCATTGGCTTAGGGGCTATACTGGCAACCTCTGAGCTTGCATTCACTATCGTTAAAGTGCTGGGTGCCGGTTATTTAATCTATCTCGGTATACATGCTTTTTTTGATACTAGCTCGCCAGTGCAAACCGACGACAAGGTAGCTACAACAGCAAAAGAAAACAATGCTCACCTTTTCCAAAAAGGTTTTATTATCGGCATAAGTAACCCTAAGGATTTGCTTTTTTTTGCCGCCCTTTTTCCAAGCTTTATCAGCCTGACTCAACCTCAAACTATGCAGTTTGTGACTTTAGCGAGCAGCTGGTTTGTTATTGACTGTTTGATTATGTTTTTCTATGTAAGCTTAGGCAGCAAAATCACACCGCTGTTTACTAGGCAATCAGTGATCAAATTGTTTAACCGCACTGTTGGCGGATTCTTCATCGCTGTTGGCGGTACTCTTTTAGTATCTAGCAAGTAGCCACTGCAATATGACAACTGTATGCAACAGTGAAAATCTAGTACCTCTCAATAAGCTTCTCGCTATCTAGAATTCGCAGCGCGAACAGAGGAATACTGAATACTTCAG
>Ga0209395_1003971_pt1 | contig 17812 bp, 12 predicted proteins | sample GOMGulsemesocosm_3_FD_184635 | JGI IMG/M metagenome (GOLD analysis project Ga0209395, IMG submission 184635) | Methane-oxidizing microbial communities from mesocosms in the Gulf of Mexico - GOM9D Gulf of Mexico (SPAdes) (version 2) | ecosystem: Environmental > Aquatic > Marine > Cold seeps... | reverse complement strand
ATGAATGGTGACGACAAAATTAATGATGAAGATATTACAATTATTGCCAGAACACAGCCAAAATTTCATGGAGGAATATGGAATAATTTTAAGATAAATAATTTTGAATTTGGATTGTTTTTCACCTATAAATATAAATTTGATGTAATTAATGGTGATAAATATAAGCATACTTACCACTCTAGAAATGGGTCTAATATGTTGTTTGCTAGCGCGTTGGATGCGTGGTCTCCAGATAATCCAGATTCAAACAACCCTGGATTCCATTTCGATACAGGTGCATCAACACCACCACTTTCATCGTACTATGTAGAAGATGGGTCTTTTCTTAGATTGCAAAATATTAATTTAAGTTATACCATTCCTCGAAAAATACTTGAAAAATCCTTTATAAAGAGTTGTAAAATAGCATTTAATATAACTAATGCCTATTTATGGACAAAGTATTCAGGATCTGATCCGGAAAATAGCGTATCAAGAGGTAAATACGGAAACCTAGCTCCAAATTTAGATTGGGGAGCTTATCCAAGAACCAGAAATTGGAACACTACTTTAAAAATAGGATTTTAACAAAAAAAATAAAAATATGAAAATTTCAAATTATATAAAAATTGTAGTTCTGTTACTTTTTACAGCTTTTACAGCTTGTGTAAATCTCGAAGAAACAGAATTCAATATTGATGAAACTTCAACGTTTTTTGAAAGCGAAGAGGATATACAAAAAGCAATTGTGGCTACCTATGATGCTTTATCAAAAGGGTATTATGAAGATGGTAGCCTAGGTGGTGTTTATGATACTGCAACTATATTAATGGGGTCTGGAATACATACTGTATGGGATACTAGAGCTTTTGGAGGAAATTTATTTACTTCTCAAACTTCGGAAATTGAGAAAATGTATTTAGGAAGTTATTTTGGGATTTCAAAAGCCAATTTAGTGATGGAGAAGGTTGAAGGTATAGAAATGACTGAAGAAGCTAAAAATAAATATATTGGAGAAGTACGTTTTCTAAGAGGATTGTTTTATTTCAATTTAGTTCAATATTTTGGGGGAGTTCCATTAACTACTAAGGTTTATGAATATGATTATGAATCAGCTATAATTCCAAGATCAACTACTGATGAAGTATATGATTTTATTATTGAAGATTTTAAATTTGCCGAGGCAAATCTTCCTTTAGATGATTTTAACGGTTCTGATAACGCAACAGGTAGAGCAACTTCAAGTGCAGCAAGTGGTTTATTAGCTAAGGTGTACTTAACTATGGCCGGTCACCCTTTGAATAAAGGCGCTAGTCATTACCAATTAGCAAAAGATTATGCTCAGAAGGTAATAGATTTAGACATTTATAATTTATTGGATGATTATTCGACTATTTTCTTCAGTAATAATGAAAATAATAGAGAGATGCTGTTTAGTGTTCAATTTGGACCAGTTCTTGAAGAATGTGGAAACTGGGGTACATGGCAAAATGTTGGAGATTGGATAGGTGTAGATAAAGAATTCGGAGCTGGATTTGGAAGAGTGTATATCACCGAAGAAATGGTAAATGCTTATAATCCTGATGATCCTAGATTTATTTATAATGTTGTTACTACTAATAAAAAAGGAAAAAAGGAGAAGAAGAAGTTTAAATGGAAAACCAATAAGTTTAGATTCGTTCAGGAGTATTATGGAAGAAATTCAACTGAAATCAATGCACCTGTATTAAGATATGCTGATATATTGCTAACCTTGGCTGAAGCCGAAAATGAATTGAACGGTCCAACAGAACTGGCATATAATGCCATAAATCAGGTTAGAGTAAGAGCGAGAAAAGGAATCCCTTCAAAAGAAATTGCTCCTTCATTGGAACCAGCTGATTTGACAGGGTTGGATCAGGAATCTTTTAGAGAAACAGTATTTTGGGATCGTGCTAGAGAATTGATGATGGAAGGATTGGATCGTTTCGATTGTGTTCGATCAGGTAATTACTATGAATTAGTGAAAGATGCAAAACATTTGAATGATGGTAGCTATAAGGGAGCTGATCCGTTACCTCATTTTGATTTACTGCCATTGCCTTTATTAGCTATTAGAAACAACCCAGCATTACAAGGGCAGCAAAACCTTGGTTATTAACAGTTAAATGAAACTAATTTGAAAGAACAGGAATTATTTCTTTTAATTCTTGTTCTTTTTTATGAGAATGAGCTTTCATATCCATTTCAAAATTATTAACCCTCATATTTATTAAATGAATTTAAGTAAAACATATTGTTTATTCCTCGTTTTTTGTGCCTTGTTTTGTAGTAAAGGTATCACTCAAAACACCACTATAAATAGTCAAGATCAACGGCCTAATATTCTATTTATTATGTCAGACGATCATGCATCTAATGCTATCAGTGCATACGGGTCAAGGTTGGCAACTATTGCACCGACCCCTAATATTGACAGAATTGCAAAGGAAGGAATTTTAATGAAGAGTGTTTTTGTAACCAATTCAATTTGTACGCCTAGTAGAGCAGCAATATTGAGTGGTCAATACAGTCATGTTAATGGGGTAAATACCTTAAAAGATGATTTTAACAATCAAAGTAATCATTTAGGTAAATTAATGAAAAATGCAGGATACACCACTGCTATGATTGGAAAGTGGCATTTACATACCGAACCAACAGGTTTTGATTATTACAATGTTTTACCTGGACAAGGATTATATAATAACCCTGTTCTGAAAGAAAAAGGAAAGCCTTGGAAAGATCATAAAGAGGGAGGAGAAATAAATGAAGGATATGTTACAGATGTTATTACAGATCAATCTATTAAATGGTTAGATAACAGAGATAAAACCAAGCCGTTTTTCCTAATGAGTCATCATAAGGCGCCTCACGGATTATGGCAATTTGCAAAAAGACATGCTCATCTGTTTGATGGGATTGATATTCCTGAACCAGAAAGTTTATATAATAATGAGAATCATGGCCCCCTAGAGGGAAAGAGACATGGCTCATCTATTTCTGATAGAACTCCCAAAAGGAGTATGTTGTATCAGGTTACAAATAAAAAATGGCCTACAGGAATTATTGATACCTTAGGTATGACTAAGAAAGAAAAAATACATGCGGCCTATCAAAAATACTTGAAGGATTATTTGAAGACCGCTGCGGCGATTGATGAAAATGTTGGTCGTATGCTAAAATACCTTGATGACAATGGACTAACAGAAAATACAATTATTGTATATACTTCAGATCAAGGACAGTTTTTAGGAGAACATGATTATTTTGATAAAAGATGGATGTATGAAGAATCACTGCGTATGCCTTTTGTGGTTCGCTACCCTAAAAAAATAAAACCAAAACAGGTAAATAATGATATTATATTAAATATTGATTTTGCTCCAACGTTTTTAGATTTTGCGGGTGTTGAAACTCCTGACTCAATGCAAGGGAGAAGTTTTAAATCAAATTTATTAAAAGATACACCTGCTGATTGGAGGACATCTATGTACTACAGATATTGGATGCATTTATCGGCACATTACAATCCGGGACATTTCGGAATAAGAACAAAAGATTATAAACTCATTTTCTTTTATGGACTGCCTTTGGATGCAAAAGGAGCCTTTAAAGAAAAAACAACACCAGTTTGGGAGTTTTATGATTTAAAAAATGATCCTAATGAAATGAACAATGTTTACAATCAACCCGAATATCAAGGAGTCATAAAGAAATTAAAAAAGGAATTGAAGGAAAAAAGGAAATCGTTAAAAGATACAGATGAACAGTACCCTGAATTGATAAAGGTTATTGATGAAAACTGGAATTAAAAAATATTTACGAGAGAAAATGAAAAAACCATATTACATTGTAATTCTTTTAGTTGTTGTAATTACTACACTTGGAATGAAGCATCAATTAAAAGAAACTCAATTAGAGAATAAAAAGAAACCTAATATATTATTTTTATTAACAGACGACCACAGATTTGATGCTATTCATGCATTAGGTAATAATGAGTTGTATACACCTAATTTGGATGAGTTAGTTAAGCAAGGAACTACATTTACCCATGCACATATTATGGGGTCTAATAATGGAGCTGTTTGTATGCCAAGTAGGGCTATGTTAATGACCAGTAATTTTGTGAATAAATTAGACAAGGGGAAAGGTGCTATTGGACCTGATGAGAAAACTTTACCTCAAGTATTGCAACAAGCAGGATATCATACTTTTGGAACTGGGAAATGGCACAATGCTGCTCCTTCATTTGCGAAATCATTTACTGATGGAGGCAATATTTTTATGGGTGGAATGAGTAACCATTTGAAAGTTCCATTACATAATTTTAATCCTGAAGGAGAATATAATAAAAAAGAAGCTTTTTTCAAACCTGAATTTTCAAGTGTATTGTTTAGTGATGCTGCAATTAAGGAGTTAGAGACGTATAATGAGGATAAACCATTCTTTATGTATGTTGCATTTTCTTCTCCACATGATCCTAGAATGGCACCTAAAGAATATGTAGATAAATATAATACAGAGGAAATTACACTACCAAAAAATTATATGCCAAAGCATCCTTTTGACAATGGGGAGCTAATTATAAGAGATGAAAATCTATTGCCGTTTCCGAGAACAGAAGGGGATGTAAGAGGTGAAATAGCTTCTTACTATGCAATGATTTCTGAAGTAGATGAGAATATTGGTCGTATATTGGAAGCCCTTGAAAAGAGTGGGAAAGCAGACAATACTATTATTGTAATGGCTGGAGATAATGGATTAGCTGTTGGACAACATGGACTTGTTGGAAAGCAAAATTTGTATGACCATAGTGTGCGTGTTCCATTAATTATTAATGGACCTGGAATTAAAAAAGGAGTAAGAACTCAAAGTTTAGTTTATTTGAACGACCTGTTTCCAACAATAACAGCATTAGCGGGTGTAGAAACTCCAAAAGGGTTAGACGGAACTAGTCTTGTTCCAGTATTAGAAAATACAGATGCAATTGTAAGAGAATCAGTGTTTTTTATTTATAAAAACTTCCAAAGGGGGGTAAGAACTAAAGAATGGAAGCTAATTAAATACCTTGTGAATGGTGAGAAAACAACCCAACTATTCAAAATTGATGAAGATCCACTTGAATTAAACAATTTAGCTGAAAACCCTAAGTATAAACACAAGATTGTGGAGTTAACTTCAATTATGAAAACATGGATTGAGAAAAGTGGAGATAAAGTTGAATTGGATAAAAAAGATTGGGGAGTACCTGTCATAAAAAGTTGGGTGACAGAAAGAAAAGAGAAAGGTAAAAGCCTTGATTATAAAGGGGGGCATTAAAAAAAAATAGCGCATTTAATGAAAGCTTTTACAAGAAATTTAATCAAAAAAGAAAATAAGTAAAACAATATCTCATAATGAAAAAAATAATGATATAATGTTTAATTTGAACGCTTTTATTGACTTTTAATTTTAGCGGATTTTCTCAGGAAAAATCGAAGGGGAAAATAAATAGAACAAATTATAGGGGTTTATACCAGACCTGAAATATTTGAACACAAAAATAATAAATAAATGAAAATATGAAGAAAATAAATTTTGTACTGGTTGTACTAGCAACAATGTTAACAGCTGTTTCGTTTGGACAGGACAAGCCAAATGTTATTGTGATTATGACGGATGATATGGGTAATAATATTGCGAATCTTGGAAATCCATGGTTAAAAACACCAAACATGGACAAGTTGGGTGATGAGTCCACACTGTTAACAAATTTTCATCAAGATATGATGTGTACTCCCTCTAGAGCGAGTATTATGACAGGGAAATATGCATTAAGAACTGGCGCATGGAGAACAAGTGTTGGAAGAAGTCATATGCCAACAGAAGAAATTACAATGGCCGAAGTGTTTAAAGAAAACGGTTACAAAACTGGAAACTTTGGTAAATGGCATTTAGGAGATCAATGGCCATTTAGAGCTATGGATCAAGGTTTTGATGAAACAGTAAATTTGAAATGTGGAGGTATTGGTCAGGTGTCTGATTATTGGGGCAATGATTATTTTGATGATACTTATTATCACAATGGAAAAGCACAGCAATACGAAGGATTTTGTACAGATGTGTTTTTTGGAGAAACCATAAGGTTTATCAAAGAATGTAAAGAGTCTAACGATCCTTTTATGATTTATTTGGCACCTAATGTTACACATTTACCAAGAATTGTAGGCGAAGAATACTCTCAACCTTTCTTAGATAAAGGACACAATAAAAATCAAGCCATTTACTATGGTATGATTACAAACTTAGATGAAAATTTTGGGAGGTTAATGGCTGCTCTAAAAGAACAAGGTATTGCCGATAATACCATTATAGTATTTACAACCGATGACGGAACTGCCGGTTATGCTGCTCAATTTGATGAAAACGGTTGGGCACTTGAAAATGGATTCAATTTGGGTCAAAGAGGAGGTAAAGGATCCCCTTACGAAGGAGGTCATCGTTTATTCTCTTACATTAAATGGTCAGGAGGAAAAATTGAAGGAGGGAAAAAGATTGATGAAATGACTTCTGTGATGGATGTGTTTCCAACTTTAATGGATTTATGTGAAATTAGTCCAACATCGGGTTTGGATCTGGATGGTATTTCATTTAAAGAAGTTCTATACGGAGACAAAATTAAGGATAGAACATTGGTGTTTTCCAAAATGACTCCAAATAAAGCTGATGATCATAAAAAGAATCGCTTTTGTGTAGCACAGGATGATTGGAGATGGATCAATCGTACAGAATTGTACAATGTAAAAGAAGACAGAGCACAAAAAAATAATATAGCCGAAAAACATCCGGAAATTATAAAAGAACTTGAAATAAAATTAGAGGAGTATCTTCAAAATAATGCACAGGACAGAGAAGTTCCAGTTCGTTTTATTTTAGGGGATGAAGACCATAAAAAAATCTCATTAACTACGCAAGATTTGTGGGGTAAATCTGCTTTTAGTCAAGGGCATGTTAGAGATTTAGCTAAAGGATCTGGACCGTGGAAAGTGAACTTTATGCAAAGCGGTAAATACAGGTTTACATTATCTCGTTTTCCATTATATACCAAATTACCTTTCAATGAAAAGGTAAAAGGTAAAAAGAGTAAAGAATTTACGGCTAATCTTGCTAAGATAACTATTGACAATAAAAACTACGAAACAGAAGTGGTTGAAACGGATACTCATGTTTCTTTCGAAATAGATGTAAAGAAAGGAGAAGCAGATTTAGAAACTTGGATTTTGTCTGTTGAGGGGATAACAATTCCATCTTATTATGTGGATGTAGAATTAATTAAATAAGATTATGAAAAACCTTAAAAGAAATTTGGTGTTAATACTAATAGCTTTGGTATTATTATTAAGTAACACTGTTTATTCACAGGAATTACAAACAAACGGAAGAGATTGGGGGCGACCTGCCAACGCAGACTGGGATGAATTAAAAAAAGAACCACTTCCTGAATGGGTGCTAGATGCTAAATTTGGAGTGTACACTCATTGGGGACTTTTTTCAGTTCCTGCACATGGAGGACCTGATTATGTGAAGGAATTGTATTTAGCAGATGATAAAGATGAAAAAGGAAAAGGAATAAAAAAGTACCACATTAAAAAATATGGAGAAATCAAAGACTTTGGTTATAAAGATTTTGAACCAATGTTTACAGCACCAAAATTTAACGGACAGGAATGGGCTGATGTAATGAAAGGTGCAGGAGCAAAATTTGGAGGGATCTGTTTGTCACATCATGACGGGTTTTGCTTATGGGATAGTGAATATACTACGTGGGACTCGATGGATAAAGGGCCAAAAAAAGATATCTATAGAGAAATTGCTACTGCTGTTCGTAAAAACGACATGAAATTAGTGGCGACATTCCATATGGCAAGAACTTACGGGTATATGTTCGATAAAAATAACAAATACTCAAAAGAGCAGAAGAAAACCTGGGATATTTTTGATGATGCCAATAGCAGAATCTACTATAATCCTAAAAAGATGTCTAAAGAGGAATTTGCTACTGAATGGTCAGGTAAAGTTCGCGAGGTTATTAAAAACTACAGACCAGATATGTTGTGGTTTGATGGTCTTTCAGGTTCAATTAATAAGGATGAAGTTCCACAAGATACTATCACTTCAATATTTAAAGATTATTACAAACAAAAAGCGATAGATGGTGATGATGTAGTGATTTGCAATAAACTACCAGGTTCAAAAGTTTGGAACTTTCCACTGGGATTTGGATTGCGCTGTTATGAAAACTGTCGTGATATGGAGCCTAACCCACAAGGTTATTGGTTAGCAGATAGGGCTATAGGATATCCTTGGTCATATGTAAACAATAAGAAATACAAATATGGTGCGGATTATCATTTAAAAAGTTTGATTGATATGGTGAGCCGTGGTGGTATATTTTTCTTATCATTAACACCAAAAGGTGATGGATCTATTCCAGATGAGGAAAAAGAAATTATGAAAGGTATTGGAGAATGGTTAGGTGTCCATGGTGAGGCTATTTATAGTACAAGACGTTGGAAACATTCAGCAGAAGGACCAGCAGTTATGTTAAGAACAACAAAAACTGGAAAGCATAAGTGGGATTTTACTAACATGACAGGAAAGGATACACGTTTCACTAGAAGTAAAGACAATACAAAATTGTATGCAACAGTATTGGGCATTCCTGAAGGAAACAAAATCACCTTGAAGTACTTAGCAAAGGGAGAGGAAATTGCTACAGGGGCTATTAAAAGTATTGAGTTTATAGCTTCAAATGAAGAGGTGAAATGGGAACAAACAAACGAAGGATTAACTATTTTCTTTCCTGAAGGAGTTTTGAATAAAATCGCGAATGCCTTTAGAATTAATGTAGAAGGTAAATTGTTATATAATTAAATTTAAATAGTAGATGGCATTAAATAACAAAACAATAAGAGTATTTTCAATTTTGATGATTTTAGGAACATTCCTGGGGGGATGTCAAAACAAAGAATTAAAAAATGAAAAAGCATCAACAGAAGAATTTCAACCAACTTGGGAGTCTTTAAAAAAGGCCAAACCAGCACAATGGTGGCAAGATGGGAAATTTGGAATCTTCATCCATTGGGGACCGTATAGTGTTGCAGGATATAAAGATAGAAACAAAGGATATGCTGAGGCAATTACACAGGATTTGTATAAAAAGCCTGAGCGTTATAAAGAATGGATGATTAAAAAGTTTGGTGCAGCTCCACCAGCGTTTGGTTATAAAGATATGGTGCCGTTATTCAAGGCAGAAAACTGGAATCCTGAAGAATGGGCTCAATTGTTTAAAGAATCAGGAGCGAGATATGTGATTCCAACAGGGGAACATCATGATGGTTTTGTGAATTGGGATTCTAAATTAACTCCTTGGACGGCGACAAAAAAAGGTCCAATGCGCGATTTAATCGGTGATTTGGCAAAAGCGGTGAGAAAAGAAGGATTGAAATACGGAATTTCTTATCATAGAGAACGTCATCCAAGTAGGTTCACTCCTGTTTTTCAAGTAATTGATACTGCTTATGCTCAGGTATTAGAAGAAATCAAGAGAATGCCAGAGGCAGCAAGTTTGTACGGCCCTTTTGTCTATGATGATGCATTTATAGCCGATTATGTTGCCAGATGGCAAGAAGCACAAACTAAATATCAACCTGATTTTATGTGGATAGATGATGTGCCAATTTTACGACATGGCCAAGGAGATCCTCAAGTTGAAAAATTTAATGAAGCCTTCAAAATAATGATTGCTGATTATTTGAATGCCGGTAAAAAATGGGGAAAAGAAGTATATTTTAATAATAAAGGAAAATCCCTGAATTTCCCTGAAGGAATAGGTTGTGTAGAGCGAGATAACTTACAAATGGATGAAATTGGTAAACCATGGCAAAATCCTGCTACATTGGGAACTTCTTATGCTTATATGGAACATGAGGAGCTAACAAATGCTTACAAAAACGTAGATGAATTAATTTGGCTATTATGTGATATTGTAAGTAAGAACGGAAATTTATTGTTAAATATTGGACCAAAAGCTGATGGTACTATCCCAGAAGGGATGGTTACTCGACTAAAAGAAATGGGTAAGTGGTTAAAAGTGAATGGAGAAGCTATTTATGAGACTAGGCCTTGGGAAGTTTATGGAGAGTTTGAAGGTGAATTTACCCAATCTAAAGACGAGTTAAAGACCAAGCATAGCATGCGTGTTCATAAAACAGAATATCGTTATACTAAAAAACCAAATACTATTTATGCAATTGCTTTTCAAAACAAAAATAAGGAGTTGTTAAAATCTTTTGCAGGAAAGAAAGTTCAGATTGAGTCAATAGAAATAGTAGGTGGAGCACAAAATTTAGAATGGAAATTAACAGCGTATGGTTTAGAAATAGAATCATCAAGTGTGAAGTCGTTTGAGTATGCCCGTGTTTATAAAATTAAAACTAAATAAAAGAATGAAAAAAAATATACTTGGATTATTGTTTGTGTTATGTTGTAATACAATTTCTCAAGCTCAAAATCAGCCAAATATTATTTATATTTTAGCCGATGATATGGGGTCTGGAGATGTGATGGTTTATAATAAAGAGGCTAAATTTCCTACACCTCATATTGATAAAATGGCAAGTGAAGGAGTCATGTTCACGGATGTACATACCAGTTCCTCCGTTTGTACACCTACTCGTTATGGAATCATTACAGGTCGTTATTCCTGGAGAACTCCGTTAAAAAGCGGTGTAACTCAAGGTTGGTCTGATCATATCATTGATACTGAAAGAACTACCGTTGCAAGTTATTTAAAAGCCAAAGGCTATGCCACTGCCATGATTGGTAAATGGCATTTAGGTATGGATTGGACAAGTAAAGATGGTAAGAAGGTTAATAAAAGAGGTGCCAATGTAGATTTGAAGGCTCCTATAAAAAACGGACCAAATGCCGTTGGATTTGATTATTATTATGGGATTTCGGCTTCCTTGAATATGGACCCTCATGCGTATATTGAGAATACAATATTACAGGGGGACGATTTAAGATTTTTCACAGACACAAAAGAAGTAAATAAAATTTTAGGTTCCGGAGGAAAAGCTGGATGGCTTGATATGAGTTTTAAGCGTGATGAAGTGATGCAGACTTTTACCAATAAAGCCATTTCTTGGATGAAAGAGGTAACAGCTAAAAAGGAACCTTTCTTTTTGTATTTTCCATTAAATGCACCACATTCACCAATAGTCCCTAGCGATAAGTTTAAGGGCAAAAGTGGCTTGTCAGATCATGGAGATTTCTGTATGGACGTAGATGATACCGTAGGTCAAATTATTGCAGCAGTAGAAGAAATGGGGCTGTCAGAAAATACATTGATTGTTTTTACAGCGGATAATGGCGTTTCTCCACGGGCCAATCTGAAAGCTATGGCAGACCAAGGTCACTTTTCAAGTTATATTTACAGAGGTTTGAAAGGATCTTTATATGAAGGAGGACATCGTGTTCCTTTTGTGGTAAAATGGCCTAAGAAAATCAAAAAGTCATTTGAAACAGATTATTTGTCTTGCACTACAGATTTGTTAGCAACTGTAGCTGATTTGTTGGGAGATAAATTACCTGACAATGTTGGAGAAGATAGTAGGAGTTTTTTGCCAGTTTTGTTGGGGGAGAAAAAAGAGGATAGTTATAGAGGAGCTATTGTGCATCATTCGGATGCAGGTGTTTTTTCGATTCGAAAAGACCAGTGGAAACTTATTTTTGATAAAGGAGCGGGTAGCAGAAGAAGTGATCCAAAAGACAAACCCGTTATAAATCCTGGAGAAATCCAATTGTTCAATATGGAAAGTGATGTTGTTGAAAGTACGAATGTTGCTTCAAGTAATCCTGAAGTTGTTGAAGAATTAAAAAAAATAATGGCATCTTTTATAAATAATGGAAGGAGTACTAATGGTGAAATCCAGCAAAATGATCCGTCTCCAAGAGGATGGAAAAATTTGGATCATTTTGAAAAATATATTATAAAATAATTCAATTGGTTCTGTCGCATCTAAGTTAGCAAAAGATTAAATATCTATCTTTAATTTTTTTGATTTTACAAATATTTGAGACTGTGATTTAATTTTTGAAATAACGTTTTAAAAATTATTTATTTAACTATATTGCATCAAATATTTTAATAATAAAAAAGCTTAAAACTGCATACGTTTTTGCATACGATTTAAGATTTTAATAGCGGGTAAGCCCAGTAAAATGGTTGAGAATTTGGTCAACTTTGAGCTCATAACCCGAAGGTCGCTGGTTCAAGTCCAGTCCCCGCTACTAGCAAAACCAGATACGGGAGTATCTGGTTTTTTTGTGCAGAAAATTGAAATGCTTGCATTCGTCAATTTTTAAACACAAAAACCAAAGATGGCGGAGCCATAAGGTATTGCTTGTAAAGCTACCCCAATTTTGGTCCAACGACTGAACAGAGTGAAGGAGTTAATCCAGTCCCCGTTACTAAATCTAATTGCTTTATAGAAATGTGAGGCTTTTTTTATTGAACACGAGATTTGAGGGTGTTTGGACAGGGTGAGAAGCCTGTTCCGAAAGTTTATTTATTCTTGTTCTACAATATTATTCAAGTACTTGCATTGCCTATTTTTATATTTGTGTAGTTGTATAGTCCAAGTTAACACCTCTAATAGATAATAATTCTTCTACATCTCTATAGCTAAGGCTAAATCTAAGTTTGAAATAAACCGCTTGCAATAAAATGGCTTTGTGAAAACAGTGATCTTTGAACATCTCCTTTTTGAAACTAAGATAGGTGTTTAGTTTTTTACTAACTTAGCCGCGACAAAACCCACTTTTGTCTTTAATATGTTTTAATGATTAGAAAATAAATAGAAAACTTTATAATTTCAAAGGATGCAAAAGCAGAAGTATTTAAGAAGTATCAAATACATAACTATGTTGGTTTTAACAATCAATATTATCGGGTGTAAAAATTCAATGATAGATACTGGGCTTAAGAAAATATTAAAAAATAGCGATGTATTTAAAAGTGATTTTAATTCTTCCAAGGAAAGAACATTTATAGGTCCGGAATATTGGTCAAATCCAATGCAAGACTGGCAAGTTAGAAATGGAGAGTTGGAATGTTTAGTGAGTAATAAAAATAGAAATGTTCATTTGTTGACAAAAAAACTAGATTCTTCAGATGGAGACATGCAAATGAACGTAAGTCTTAAGCTGTTAAATATTGGAGAAGTTTCCCAGCTAAAAAATTGGGTAGGATTTTCAATAGGATCTCAAGGAGATTTTGATGATTTTCGCAGTGATGCAGTTTTTGGTAAAGGATTGAATGTTGGAGTTACAACGAACGGAAACCTTTTTATTGATGAGATTTTTGAAGATGAAGTAAATAAAGAGATTCAAAGCCACTTACAAGAAGGAGTTGATTTAAAATCAGGTTTGAATTTGAAAGAAAATGGTTATGAGCTAACTATATCACTTGTTACCCGAGAAACACAGGAGGTATTAGCTCAGTTAACTAAAAGTAAAATCCCTTCGGATAAACTGATTGGAGATTTGGTTTTAGTTAGCCATTTCAATGTTAAAAAAAATGATTCTGGAATTTCTAGAAAAAGTGTTTCTTTTAAAAACTGGGAAGTTTCTGGAAGTAAGATATTGACACATGATGACTATAAATTTGGACCTATTTTATTTTCGCAATATACTTTAAGTAAAGAAACTGTGAAGTTAACCGCTCAAATGGCACCTGTTATTTTAAGTGGACAAAAAGTACAACTTCAAATAAAAGAGAGCAATATCTGGAAAACGATTCAGGAGGCAACAATAGATAAAGATTCCAGAACAGCAACGTTTAGATTAGTGAAATGGAATACTAAGAGTGACATTCCATACAGGTTAGCCTATAATATGGATAAGGGGAATTCAAAAAAAGAATGGTGTTATTGGAGCGGAACCATCCGAAAGGACCCTATTGATCAAGAGGAAGTTGTTGTGGCTGGATTTACAGGAAATGCAGATTTAGGATTTCCTAACTCAGATATATTTAATCAAGTAAAATATCAAAACCCTGATGTACTGTTTTTTTCAGGAGATCAGATATACGAATCTACAGGGGGCTACGGAACTCAAAGAGCTCCTCATGATAAAGCGACACTAGATTATTTAAGAAAATGGTATTTATACGGTTGGGCTTACAGGGAATTATTGAAAGACAGGCCTACCGTTGCTATTACAGACGATCATGATGTGTATCATGGGAATATTTGGGGAGAAGGAGGAGAAAATTCTCCAACTAAATTTTATCAAGGAAGTAAAGGTCAAGATGCAGGTGGTTATATGATGCCGGTAAGATGGGTAAAAATGGTAGAACGAACTCAGACTAGTCACCTTCCAGATGCTTTTGATTCAAGCCCTGTTTCACAAGGAATAGAGACTTATTATACGGATATGGTCTATGGAGGTATTAGTTTTGCAATACTTGAAGACAGAAAATTTAAATCTGCTCCAATAAGACATCTGCCAGAAGCTAACATAAAGAATGGCTGGGCACAAAATAAATCTTTCGATATGTCCAAGGAGGGAGATAGACCTAATGCAAATCTTTTAGGTGACAGACAATTATTGTTCTTAAATCAATGGGCTACTGACTGGAGCCATCAGGCGCAAATGAAAATGTTATTATCTCAAACAATATTTGCAAATGTAGCAACACTACCTGAAGAAGCGATGTCTGGCGCCATTATTTCAAAATTACGAATTATGCACAAGGATGAGTATCCTCCTAATGATAGGCCTGTGGCTGATTTAGATTCAAATGGTTGGCCCCAATCTGGAAGAAATAAGGCTGTGGAAACTATTAGAAAGGGATTTGCTTTTCATTTAGCAGGAGATCAGCATTTGGGGTCTACAGTGCAATATGGAGTTGATGTATGGAATGATAGTGGATATGCATTATGTGTTCCGTCAATTTCAAATTATTGGCCTAGAAGATGGTACCCTTCAGAAGAAGGAAAAAATAGAAATCCAGAGAAACCGAGATATACTGGAGAGTACAAAGACGGTTTTGGAAATAAAATGACAATACATGCTATTTCAAATCCATTGTTCACAGGAAAGAAACCTTCTAGACTTCATGATAGAGCAACTGGGTATGGAATTGTACGTTTAAATAAAAATAAAAGAACTTTAGAACTTGAATGTTGGCCAAGACATGCAAAACCTTGGCTTGAAAATAATACTCAATATGAAGGCTGGCCAATAAGTATAGCTCAAGAGTCAAATTATGGTAGAAAGGCGAAGGGATATCTTCCTGAGATAAGTGTTGAAGGGATCAACAATCCTGTTGTTGAGATCATAGATGGGGATACCCAGGAAGTGATTTATTCCTTGCGTATTAAGACAAATTCATTTACACCAAAGATATTTGACAAATCAATTAAATACATTGTTAGAGTGGGGGAACCTGATACGAATAACTGGAAAGTTGTAAAAGGGGTACATCCTGGAGATGAAAAACTTAATTTTAAGTTTTAATCACCTAGAGTAGACTATACTTAATATTAAATGGATAAAATTTTAGTTATAGGAGCAAGTGGATAATTGGGGTCTGTTTTGACAAGAAAGTTACAAGAAAAGTTCGGTGTTGATAATGTAATTGTGATAGATCTATTATATAATCCTAAGATAAAGTGGGGTGAAAAGCTTAATGTTTCGGAATATGTAGCTCTGGAGGAGTTAATGTCTCAATTTGTGTTTACGAAGATTTACTACCTGACAAACAATTTACCAGCCAAAGTAGAGCAGCCCCCAATTAAGATTTGGGAGGGTGATATGAAATCATTTTTAAATGTTATTAAAGTAGCAAGGAGGTTCAGGGTAGAGAAGATTTTTACCCCGTGTTCTATTGCCAAATAAGGTGATAACCTTGAACAAATACTAACTTCGCAATTTACAAACCTTACGCCATCCACTGTAAATGGAATAAGCAAAATGGCTTGTGAGAACTGGTATCAGTATTATAGTCAGAAATGGAATGCAAACTAGATCTTTGTAACGGATGAGACAGAACCTTCTGTATAGCTTTATGGACAATTGTGATAAAACTCTAAGTAATATTAAAGGAGTTGTCATTCCAAAAAGCATTAAGCTATTAGTATAGATGGAGTAAATTGATAGTCCAACAACAGCTATAAAAAAAAGAGATTTTAATAGTGTAAGGACTTAGACATTTGAATTTTTTAGATTCGTTGTTATCTTCAATTATCCATAAAAGTTCAAGATCCCTACTCTTGTATTCGAAATGGATTTGCAAGGATTTTATATTTTTTTTAAGTTCTTTGAAACTGGTACAATTATCAAGTTCAGTTAATTCATCTAAAAGTACATTTATGGAATTCCTAAATTCTTCTTTTGTATTAGTCTCTAATACTTCTTTTATGCTATTCTGTTCCATCTGTTATAGACAAATATAAAAGTTTTGTTTATTCCTTTTTTAAGGGTTCTGTGGCATCTGCTATATTAGGGCTGTTTTTGTTAATTTGTGACAAATTTTTAAAGCGTAGCTTGTTGAATATAAGTATGTTGGTTTTTCGATTTCCATCAAGTTTATCGTAAATATTGACGAAAATTCACAGATGCGACAGAACCATTAAAGCATCTGTTTAATCCAATCAAAAATAACATTATCCTTATTCAAAAATATAAGAGTTATTCCTAATGAATCATAAAACCCATGAATCAGCACTAGTAGGAGTAAATTATTTCTATTTTTATTAAAGATCAATGAAATAGAAAAAGACCATAAAAACACAGATACGACTCCAACTAGGCCTTGATATGCATGGGATATCCCAAAGTAGAGTGACGTAATAATTGCTGAGAGTAACCAAGCCTTATTGTTATTACCTAGTAACTCGGCTAATGCTTTCATATAATAACCACGAAACAGGAATTCTTCTCCAAACGCTGCAAAGACCCACATGATAACCATTAAAATAATATAACCAATTAAATTCCCTCTGATATCTTCTATGGATGATAAATCATATTCACCTAGCCATGTTTGAAGTATAGGGTCTATAAAGATGCTAAATACACTAAAAAGGACTAGCGTTATTATTAAACTCTTTAAAATGGTTTTCCAAGTAATTTTTTGTCCTAGCCCGAACCTTACCCAATCAAATTTACTTCCTCGTAGAATTAGGAAAGCAACACCAAGGCCAAAGAAAAAGACAAAGTTTCGATCAATAAACCCAAATATCGGCGCAATAAGCATTATTAAAACCACTACATGGGGTTTGTTTAAATAATTATATATTTTAGTTTTCATTTTTGTTGATTTATTTGATTTAAACAAAACTAATTTCAATTTAATTCTTATTAAAGTAATAATGACGAACTCATAGTTACAAAGGACACAAAAACAGTATCAATGTATAAAGTGATGTTCATCCCGCTATGAACTAATTTGAATGCGTTTATTAGCCAGTTTGTCAACTTCTTATGTGATAAAATTTTATCATCTTAAATCAACACAATGATATTCAATGTAAATAGAAAGAAATGGTTAGTAATTGTTAGTGTTGAGATAGTAACAGCTCTAATGGCAATATTAATAACTGCTTTTGAATAGATAATTCTGCCTCATTCATTGCTTAGGTATCCAAAGGTATATCCATAGATCGCTCCCAATTGGGCAAAAAAACTTCTTCAAAAAGAATTCTAAAAGAAGGCCCTAAAACTATACTCAATTCGGTGTAATACCCCACTTTTCAAA
>Ga0209395_1003967_pt1 | contig 17819 bp, 12 predicted proteins | sample GOMGulsemesocosm_3_FD_184635 | JGI IMG/M metagenome (GOLD analysis project Ga0209395, IMG submission 184635) | Methane-oxidizing microbial communities from mesocosms in the Gulf of Mexico - GOM9D Gulf of Mexico (SPAdes) (version 2) | ecosystem: Environmental > Aquatic > Marine > Cold seeps... | reverse complement strand
CAATAGTGAATAGATTAACATTGAGCCATGACCATTACTGAGTACAAAACGGTCACGATCTGACCAGTTAGCATCGCTAGGGTTATGCTTTAAAAAGTCATTCCATAAAACTTCGGCAATATCTGCCATGCCCATTGGTGCGCCGGGGTGGCCAGATTGTGCTTGTTGCACGGCATCCATACTTAGCGCACGTATGGCGTTGGCGAGATTTTGTCTAGTGGAGGTCATGAATTTATCCTTGCTAATATAGGTGTTAATTTTTTATCGACGTTGAAGAGTTAGGTGAATGTTAATAACGCTTCAGTAAAAATAGTGCGCGAATAGCGCACGGTGTTGACTCATTTACTTAAGTAATGAGCTAACTAAGTCTTCAAGTATGCGCTGGTCTTTAGCAAAGTTACGAATACCTTCAGACAGTTTTTCAGTCGCCATGGCATTTTCATTTAACTGCCAATCAAAAGACGTTTGTGTTAACGCTGCGCCTTTAACAGCAGGGGACGTGCTTGGATTTTCTGCTGATAGTTTAGTCGCCAATTCACCTTCAGTGGCGTGTAATTCATTTAATAGTGCAGGTGAGATAGTTAATAAATCACAACCGGCTAATTCGATGATTTCTTGTGTATTTCTAAAGCTAGCACCCATAACAACTGTGTTGTAACCATTAGCTTTATAGTAATCATAAATAGCAGTAACAGATTGCACGCCTGGATCGTCAGCGCCTACGAACTCTTTCCCTTCTGCTTTTTTGTACCAATCTAAAATACGGCCAACAAAAGGAGAGATGAGGGTAATGTTAGCTTCTGCACAAGCAACGGCTTGCGCCATGCTAAATAGCAACGTTAAGTTACATGAAATACCTTCTTTTTCTAACTGTTCAGCAGCTTTAATACCTTGCCAAGTTGAGGCAAGTTTAATTAATACACGATCTTTATTGATGCCTGCTTGCGCGTAAAGGGCAATTAACTTTCGGCCTTTTTCGATACTCGCTTGAGTATCAAAGGATAAACGCGCATCAACTTCACTCGATATTCTACCCGGTATATGCTTTAAGATTTCACAGCCAAAATTGACAATAAGTTGATCACAAATATCATCAACATCAGAGCCTGCCGAATTAATAGCATCGATTATTAGGTGTTGATACTGCGGTAGTTTAGCCGCTTGTAAGATCAAAGAAGGGTTTGTGGTTGCATCAGTAGGATGCAACGATTTTATTGAATCGACATCGCCGCTGTCAGCAACAACAGTGGTCACTTTTTTTAGTTGCTCAAGTAAGTTCATCATCTACCTTTTCATTAAGAATTAATTAGCTTTATTTGTAGTATGATAACACTAATGTTATTTTGAAATAAATATATATTTAAAAACTTACGGGTTTGACTGCTTTGGTACGTGTTAGCAGATAGGCGAATAAGTTGAACTTACTATGCTAGTTAAGGGAGGCAGTTAGAAGGAGGGTTACTCCATCTCTAATAGGTTGTATTATTTTAGTGACATTTATAGTAAAATTTGTTTTTATATTTCAATATAGTGAGTGATGTAAACTCGCATTGTATTTGATTTTCCCTAAAGTATGCTAGAAGGAATGAGTTGCATGGCAACAATGAGTAAACGACCACAGAGTGTACATAAATGGGTAGCCACTGAATTAGGCGCTCGTATTGTTGGTGGTACTTATCGCCCAGGTGACTATATCCCTAATGAAACTAAATTAGGCGAAGAACTCGGTGTGTCACGCACCGCGTTACGAGAAGCGTTTAAAACCTTAACGGCGAAAGGACTGATTGAGTCTCGCCCTAAATTAGGAACGCGAATAAAAGAGCGCAAGCAGTGGAATATGTTTGACTCTGACGTACTTGAGTGGTTTTTTCAAACAGATCCTTCGATTGAGTTTTATGCCGCATTATTTGAAGTACGTTGTGTTTTTGAGCCTGCTGCTGCAAAACTAGCAGCTGTTAGCCGTACGCAAGAACAAATTGACGCCATGGCCACAGCCTATCAAAAAATGGAAAATGCTAAAGTAGGTACTGATGAAGTATTCTCTAGCGATCTTGAATTTCATATGTCCATTTTAGATGCTACCAATAACGATTTTATTATCTCTTTAGGTAAAACCATTCAAACGGCTTTAGCGGGAATTTTCCTGTTAAGTAGTTCAACAGAGCAAGAGTATGTTGACGCACTACCTGGTCATAAATCGATATATTTGGCGATTGAAAAGGGCGATGCGGTTGAGGCAGAGCAACAGATGTTACAATTACTGGTTGAATCAGAAAAAAGCGTTAAGGATGCAGTAACTAGCTAATATTTAATTTATTTTTTATTATAAACCAGCGATTATTCGCTGGTTTTTTTTTGCCTAGCCTTTTTATTTTTCCTTATTATTAAGCAATTAAGTACTAATTAATCACCGATTAAACACGGTTTTATTATTGTCGAAGATAAAACTATTGTGTTATTGTATTACTAATAGTTGTTTAAGGTAGTATCATGGCAAAGAATAGCAAGACAGCAAAACTTCGTTCAGCTAGTTGGTTTGGCAGTAATGATAAAAATGGTTTTATGTATCGTAGCTGGATGAAAAACCAAGGGATACCCGATCACCATTTTCAAAATAAGCCCGTGATCGGTATCTGTAACACCTGGTCTGATTTAACCCCTTGCAACGGTCATTTACGTGAGCTTGCCGAAAAGATAAAAAATGGTATTAGAGAGGCTGGAGGTGTACCGGTTGAGTTTCCCGTTTTTTCTAATGGCGAGTCTAACCTTAGGCCGACGGCGATGCTGACTCGTAATTTAGCGGCCATGGATACTGAAGAAGCGATACGGGGTAATCCTATTGATGGTGTTGTACTTATGGTGGGCTGTGATAAAACCACTCCAGCTTTATTAATGGGCGCAGCCAGTTGCAACCTACCCACTATCGTGGTGACTGGCGGACCTATGCTCAATGGTAAGCATCATGGTAAAGATGTTGGCTCAGGCACTTTAGTGTGGCAAATGCATGAAGACTATAAAGCGGGTAAAATAAAACTTGATGATTTTATGAGTGCTGAAGCGGGAATGTCGCGATCCACTGGTACGTGTAATACCATGGGTACCGCCTCGACACTGGCCTGTATGGTAGAGTCTCTTGGGGTGAGTTTACCCCATAATGCCGCTATCCCTGCGGTAGATTCTCGCCGTAGCGTATTAGCGCATATGTCAGGGATGCGTATCGTTGATATGGTTCATGACGATGTTAAATTATCTAAAATATTAACTAAAAATGCTTTTATTAATGCGATTAAAGTCAATGCCGCTATTGGTGGCTCAACCAATGCGGTTATTCATTTAAAAGCTATTGCCGGCCGAATTGGTGTAGATTTGTCGTTAGATGATTGGCAGCACGGTTATGATATTCCCACCATCGTTAATCTTCAGCCTTCCGGAAAGTACCTGATGGAAGACTTCTATTATGCCGGTGGTTTACCGGCAGTATTAAATATTTTATCCAAGAAAAACCTACTTATAAAAGAGACGTTGACCGTTAATGGCCAAAGTCTAGAAGACAATGTGGCAACCGCACCTTGTTACAACAATGAGGTCATTTTACCTTTTAATACGCCGCTAGTGACTAATGGCGGTATTCGTATTCTAAAAGGAAATTTAGCTCCTAGAGGCGCCGTTATTAAGCCTTCAGCGGCAAGTGAAAAATTATTGAAACATCGTGGTATGGCGGTTGTTTTTGAAAATTTTGAACACTATAAATCCCGTATCAATGATCCCGATCTCGATATCGATGAGAACAGTATTATGGTGTTAAAAAATTGTGGTCCTAAAGGTTATCCAGGGATGGCGGAAGTCGGCAATATGGGCTTACCACCTAAGCTATTAAAGAAAGGTATTAAAGATATGGTGCGAATTTCAGATGCCCGTATGAGTGGTACTGCTTTTGGTACGGTGGTTTTGCATGTTTCACCTGAAGCGATGGAATTAGGACCATTGGCAGCGGTGGAAGAGGGCGATTTTATAGAGCTAGATACCAATCAAGGTAAATTACAGCTTGATATTAGTGATGAAGAATTGGCCAGTAGACTAGAAAAATTGAAAGCTAAAAAAAGCTCCTTTGCTCCAGGTGGTTATCTAGAAATATATCGAGAAAGGGTATTACAAGCAGATGAAGGCTGCGATTTTGATTTTTTAGTGGGTTGTCGTGGTGCTGACGTGCCGGCACACTCGCATTAGTAATACTTCTACTACGTTTTACTTCGCTAGTTACTATTAATTAAAAGGTTTTTTTATGAATTTAACTAATCGTTATCCAAGCCTAAATGGTAAAACGGTATTTATTAGTGGTGGAGCCTCTGGCATTGGTGCTAGTTTCGTAGAGGCGTTTGCTTTACAAGGGGCAAATATTGCTTTTGTTGATGTATTAACAGATGAAGCTATCGCGTTAGTCGCGAAAATTAAGCAACAAAGATCTGACGTTGAAGTGAAATACTATTACTGTGATTTAGTCGATATCAGCTCATTGAAAGCCGTTTTTACGCAAGTCGAATTAGAATTAGGCAGTATTTCTATTTTAATTAATAGTGCCGCTAGTGATACCCGCCATCGCATTGAGGAAGTGACGCCACAATACTGGGATAACCGTATGAATATCAATTTGAAACATTATTTTTTTGCTATACAAGCGGTGCAGCAGCAAATGAAAAAAGCTGGTGGTGGAGCCATTATTAATATGGGCTCGATGTGTTGGCATGATAGCCAAAGTGGTATGCCGGGATATTCAGCAGCAAAAGCAGGTGTAGAAGGATTAACACGTGGTTTAGCAAAAGATTTAGGCCAAGATAAAATTCGTATTAACACTATTACCCCAGGCTGGGTGATGACAGATCGGCAACTAAGTCATTGGGTAAATGAAAATACCGAGAAAAAAATAGCCGAAAGTCAGTGCTTAAAAGATTACGTTATGCCGGCGGATATTGCCTCGATGGCGCTCTTTTTAGCCTCTGATGATAGTAAGCATTGTACCGCGCAAAACTTTATTGTTGATGGTGGTTGGATTTAAGCCATTTGGTATAACGGATAAAAAAATTAATATAACGAGGATGAGTAAAGATTAGTATGCAACAACTTTCTATTATCGAAAAACAAACAGGTGATGCCGCATTGGCTGAGCCTATTCGTTTGGTAACACTCACTAATAGCAGTGGTTTAACGGTAACGTTATCTGATTTAGGGGCGAGTCTTTGGTCAATGACGCTACCAGGGGATGATTCTTCCGATGACGCTGTTGATATTGTTTTAAATTATCAAGACTTAAGCAATTGGAAAAATAATCCTAATTATTTTGGCGTTACCGCAGGACGCGTTGCTAATCGAATTGGTAACGCTAGCTTTGAATTAGCCGGAAAAACGATTTCATTAGCAAAAAATGAAGGCAATAATCAGCTACATGGTGGCCCTGGCGGCACTAGTACTTCTGTCTGGGCTTTCAAAACTGAGCGAGATGACAATTCCGTAGCGGTTATTTATCACTTACGCAGTGTTGATGGTGATCAAGGCTTCCCTGGTAATCTTGATATTGAATTAGAATACCGCCTTAATGAAGCCAACGAACTCACGTTAACTTATCAAGCATCGGCGGATCAAACCACACCCGTCTGTTTAACTAACCATGCTTATTGGAATCTTGCGGGTACTGATAGCAAAGATATTTTAGCGCTTGAACTACAAGTGCACGCTGATAAAGTGCTTGAACTTGATGACCAGCAAATCCCGACCGGTAAGTTTATTGATGTTAGTGGCGGTGCTTTTGACTTTAATGACAGCAAAACTATAGGTAAAGACATTCAAACACTAGACAATGGTTATGATCACTTTTATGTGGCAAATCGTGAGGATGATAGCACCTTAGTGAAAGTGGCCACGTTAACTGATCCTGCCTCTAAGCGCAGTATGGAAATTCTTACCACGGAATTAGGTCTACAATTTTACAGCGGTAATTTCCTTGATGGTAGCTTAATGGGGGCTCAAGGAAAGCCTTTAACTAAATTTAATGGTTTATGCTTAGAAACCCATGGGTATCCTAATGCTGTAAATCATGAACATTTCCCTAACGTATTCATTAAGAAAGGTGAGGTTTATCAACAAACCACAGTGCACCGTTTTCTTAACCTATAACTGATCTTTTCTATTAGAAAACTTAAAACTCCATAATTATAACCAAAGCGTAACATAACGCTTATATGACAAAGGTGACGACAATGTTTATTCGTATTATTATAATATTATTTGTGTGTTCGGTGAGTAACAGTGCTTTATCAACAACAATTGGCTTTTCGCAAGTTGGCTCAGAAAGTGGCTGGCGCACTAGCTTTAGTGAGTCGGTTAAAGCGGAAGCTAAAAAGCGTGGTATCACGTTAAAATTTGCCGACGCCCAGCAAAAGCAAGAAAACCAAATTAAAGCGGTGCGTAGTTTTATTGCCCAAGGTGTCGATGGCATCATTATCGCGCCAGTGGTAGAAACCGGTTGGAAGCCCGTATTAAAAGAAGCTAAGCGTGCTCGTATTCCAGTGGTGATTGTTGACCGTAATATAAAAGTGAAACGTAAATCATTATTTTTAACACGTATCGCCTCAGATTTTTCAGAAGAAGGTCGAAAAATAGCACGCTGGCTAATGGAGCAAACTACGGGTCAGTGCAATATTGCTGAACTACAAGGTACGGTGGGTGCAACGGCAGCGATTGACCGTGCATTAGGCTTTAATGAAGTCATTGCGACATTTCCACAAGCAAAAATAGTGTTAAGTCAAACGGGTGAGTTTACCCGTACTAAAGGTAAAGAAGTGATGGAAAGCTTCTTAAAATCTGCACAAGGCGGTAAAAGCATCTGTGCCGTGTGGGCACATAACGATGAAATGGCCCTCGGTGCCATTCAAGCGATAAAAGAAGCAGGACTTATTCCCGGTAAAGATATTTTAGTGGTTGCGGTGGATGGTGTACCTGATTATTTCAAAGCGATGGCTGATGGTAATGCTAATGCTACGGTTGAGCTAAGTCCGCATTTAGGTGCGCCATCTTTTGATGCCATAGAAGCTTATTTAAAGGGTAATAAAGATATTCCAAAACTGATCAGTACTACCGGTGATTTATTCACTCAAGATACCGCGGCAGCTGAATATGCAGTCAGACGATTAAAGTAAGGGAAAACAGTGAACAAACAACGATACTTATCAGCTAAAAAAGGAGATGCTTAATGTCTCTTATTTTAGCATTAAAAAATATTAGTAAAAGTTACCCAGGGGTCAAAGCACTTGAAAATGTTGATTTGCAACTTTTTTCAGGAGAGGTTCATGCCTTACTGGGAGAAAATGGTGCCGGTAAATCAACCTTAGTGAAAGTTATGACCGGGGCAGAAACAAAAAATGCCGGAGAGATCATTTTTCAAAATAAATCCCATGACTTTGCTAGCCCAATAGCAGCCCAGCAAGTGGGTATTAGTACTGTCTATCAAGAAGTCAATTTACTGCCTAATTTATCGGTGGCGCAAAATTTATTTCTAGGTCATGAGCCGAAACGATTTGGGCTTATTGATTATCGTGCCATGGTTAAACAAGCAGAGCAGTTGTTAACGCGTTTTAAACTTGATATTGACGTCACTGCTGATTTAGCGAAGTACTCGGTCGCGGTACAACAGTTGATTGCTATTGCCCGTGGTGTCGCTATGTCTGCCCAAGTGTTAGTGCTAGATGAGCCAACCGCTAGTTTAGATGCTGATGAAGTTCAAATTTTATTTGACGTGATGAATCAATTGAAATCTGAAGGCGTAGCGATTGTTTTTATTACTCACTTTTTAGATCAGGTTTATCAAATTAGTGACCGCATTACGGTATTACGTAACGGTAAACAAGTGGGGGAATATTTAACCGCAGAACTACCACGAGCCAAGTTAGTTGAAACCATGCTAGGTAAGGAGCTAGAACACTTAGCGGGTTATCAAGAGGCTAACCAAACCAGCGCTAGCGCAGCAACACCTGAGACTTTATTGGCCTTTGAAAACGTTAGTGCTAAAGGCTCTATTGAGCAATTTGACCTTGAGGTTCCAAAAGGACAAGCGGTGGGCTTAGCGGGCTTATTAGGCTCAGGTCGAACTGAAGTGTGTAAAGCGTTATTTGGTGTAGATACCTTAAGCGAAGGTAGCATAACCTTAGCGGGTAAAAAATTGCGTTTATCTCAGCCAAGTGATGCCATTAATGCCGGTATTGCCTTGTGCCCTGAAGACCGAAAAACTGACGGTATTATTGGGCCATTATCTATTCGCGAGAATATCGCATTAGCCTTGCAGGCCCGTTTAGGCTGGTGGCGTTATCTATCAAAAAGTAAACAACAAGCACTTGCCGATTTATATATTGATAAATTACAAATAGCCACTCCTGATGCCGATAAACCTATTGGTCAGTTAAGCGGTGGTAATCAGCAAAAAGTAATTCTAGCGCGTTGGTTAGCGATAGAGCCAACTTTATTGGTGTTAGATGAGCCGACGCGCGGTATTGATATTGGCGCTCATGCTGAAATTTTAGCGTTGATTAAAGCATTGTGTGAAGAGGGCATGTCATTGTTGGTGACCTCATCAGAATTAGAAGAATTAGTGGCGTTTGCCAATAAAGTGGTCGTTTTACGTGATAGAAAGAAAGTGACCGAGCTCAGTGGCCATGAGCTGACATCACAACACGTGATGCAAGCTATTGCGGAGGGATAAATGAAAGAATTAGTTCAAGAGGTTTCTGCTCAGGCAGAACAAGGTATAGCCACAAATACGCTAAAAAGCACTAACGAGCAGGCATTGGCTGCTGCCCGGGCAGCACGTTATCAAGTCGGCGCTAGTAACAACTTTGGCCGTTATTTATGGCCAAGTTGTGCGTTAATTCTATTACTCGCCGTTAATCTAATATTAGATGCAAGTTTTTTCACTATTGCTTATCAAGACGGTCGTTTTTACGGCTCACTGATTGATATTTTAAATCGTTGTGCACCCGTGGCTCTACTCGCTATTGGCATGAGCTTAGTGATTGCAACTGGCGGCATTGATCTTTCAGTGGGGGCGGTGATGGCTATTGCCGGCGCTGTTTGTGCCAATTTATTATTGGTACCAGAAATCAGTATTTTTACTGTCATTATGGCAGGCATTGCTGTTGGCATTTTAGCAGGGGTTATTAATGGCTCGTTAGTGAGTTATTTAGGCATACAACCTATTGTTGCTACCTTGTTATTAATGGTAGCAGGCCGTGGTGTTGCGCAATTAATTAACCAAGGGCAAATTGTTACTTTTCAAAACGATGCCTTTGCTTTTATTGGTGTCGGTAATTGGTTAGGCTTGCCTATGCCGGTTTGGCTGGTTATTGGTATGTTGCTGCTGTGTCAATTAGTGTTGCGTCGTACTGCATTAGGGCTATTTATTGAAGCCGTGGGCTGTAATGCTAGTGCTAGTCGTTATTTAGGCATTAATGATAACGGTATTAAGTTATTTGCTTATGCTATTGCGGGATTATGTGCAGGTCTTGCGGGTATGATCAGTGCCGCAGATATTCAAGGCTCGGATGCTAATAATGCCGGCTTATGGCTAGAGCTAGATGCCATTTTAGCGGTTGTTATTGGCGGGGCTGCTTTAACGGGTGGGCGTTTTTCATTATTACTTTCAGTGGTCGGTGCATTAATTATTCAAACCTTAGCGACCACTATTATTGTTAGTGGTTTACCCGCTAAATATAACCTACTAATTAAAGCCTTAGTGATCCTTGCGGTATTATTACTACAATCTGAAAAATTCAGAAATCAGTGTAAAGGCCTATTTACCTTTAACAGCAAAGGAGCAGTCTAATGTTTGCACAACGTTATTTGCCTTTATGGATCACGGCCTCTCTCTTAGTACTGCTCTTTATGGTTGGTGCTTTTCAATTTAACAACTTTGGTAGCTTGCGGGTCGTTGTTAATTTATTTAGTGATAATGCTTTTTTAATGATCACCGCGATTGGTATGACGCTGGTCATCCTCTCAGGGGGCATTGATTTATCGGTTGGCTCAGTGATTGCCTTAAGTGGCGTTGCTGCCAGTGTGTTAATTTCACAATATCAGTGGCATCCTCTGGCTGCCTTTGCGGTTATTTTACCTTTAGGTACTTTATTTGGGGCTGCTATGGGGGCGATTATCTATAACTATCGTCTACAACCTTTTATTGTCACTTTAGCGGGGATGTTTTTAGCTCGAGGCTTAGCGACAACGATAAGTGAACAATCGCTTGAAATAGATCACCCTTTTTATGATGTTGTTTCTGATTTTGGTTTCGAACTCAGTGGTGGCGCTTGGCTTGATGCCAGTACTATGGTGCTTGCCTTAATATTATTTATCGCTATTTTGTTAATGCATTACAGTCGGTTTGGTAGCAATATTTATGCGGTAGGTGGTAGTGAACAGTCTGCACAATTGATGGGGGTTCCGGTAAAACGGACTACTATTACTATTTATGCCGTCAGTAGTTTTTTGGCTAGTTTAGCGGGTATTATTTTCACCTTCTATACCTTTTCGGGTTATGCCTTGGCAGCGGTTGGGGTTGAGTTAGATGCAATCGCAGCAGTAGTTATTGGTGGGACTTTATTAACCGGTGGCCGAGGATTCGTTGCCGGGACTATCTTAGGGGTATTATTAATGGGGGTCATCCAGACCTACATTACCTTTGACGGTACGTTAAGCAGTTGGTGGACAAAAATAGTGATAGGTTTATTGTTGTTTTTCTTTATTGTTTTGCAAAAAGTACTCAATGTTAAAGACGCCAGCCACGCCTAATATTACGGTTCAAAACCCAGTCAACGTCATTGTTCACTGGGTTTTTTTATGGCTAAATCTCATAGCAAAGGAAATATTTATGAAATCGATAAGATTAAAACAAGTAAAAATAGTGCTATTAACAGCCATTGTTATGTTTGTGTCTGTTATTGGTTGTACTCCCTCAGAGGCTGTTTATGACGCTGATAAAAGTATGGCGAATAGTGAGCGAAACTCTGATTTAGTATTACAGCGAGCCGATCCTTGGGTTCATCGTACTGAAAAAGGTTACTACTATTTTACCGGTTCAGTGCCCGAGTTTGATCGTATTATTTTACGTGAATCAGCAACGATTGCAGGGCTGAGTAATGCTAAAGAAAAAGTAGTTTGGCGTAAAAATGCGAGTGGCCCAATGAGCGTGAATATTTGGGCGCCAGAGTTACATCAAATTGATGGCGTATGGTACATCTATTTTGCTGCCGGTGATATTGACCAGCTTTTTAGTATTCGTATGTTTGCCTTAAAAAATACTTCGGCCAATCCAATGACAGGAGAGTGGCTTGAAGCCGGTCAAATAAAAACCGCTCGCGATACCTTTTCACTTGATGCCACAAGCTTTACTCACCGTGGTAAACGTTATTTAGTGTGGGCACAGCAAGACGATGCCCAAAGCTATAACAGTGGCCTAGTATTGGCTGAATTAACTTCACCACTAACTGTAGCGGATAAAGAGGTGTATATCACTGAGCCGTTACTCGATTGGGAACGTTTAGGCTATAAGGTTAATGAAGGTGCGGCAGTATTAAAGCGTCACGGTAAAATATTTATCAGCTATTCGGCAAGTGCAACTGATCATCGTTATAGTATGGGCTTGTTATGGGCCGATGAAAATGCCAATTTACTCGATGCCAATAGCTGGCATAAGCTAGCACAGCCAGTGTTTACCACCAATGTAGCATTACAACGCTTTGGTCCCGGACATAATAGCTTTACGCTTGCTGAAGATGGCGTAACTGATATTATGATATACCATGCCCGTGATTATTTAGAATTAAAAGGTACACCGTTAACGGACGGAAATCGCCATGCGCGTTACCGAAAATTAACTTGGTCAGAGCAAGGTTTTCCTAATTTTAATAATGAGTTGGCTGATTAATGAATATATCAAAACCAGGTTTATACGTTATTAAACATTATTAATACGATGGTAAATATATGTAGAAATAACGTGAAGGAGATGTATGGACTCCTCCCCCTCGCGGGAGTTTTGCGGTATAAAGTGAAAAGCATTCACTCAAATCAACTTTTACCAGGAGTCCACACAATGACACAATGTAACGTAATTGCTATCGATTTAGCAAAAGATATTTTTCAAGTTTGTATTATGACACCCAATGGAAAAATAACTTTCAACAAAGCAATGAGCCGAGCAAAATTAAAAGAATGGCTCACTAAGCAAAAACTTTCTCTGGTTGCTATGGAGAGTTGTGGCGGAGCTCATTACTGGGCAAGGTTTGCTAAATCTTTAGGCCATAAAGTTATGCCTATACCGCCCAAACAAGTTAAACCCTTTAGAACAGGTCAAAAAACAGATGCCAATGATGCTATCGCTATTGCCGTGGCATCCCGAGCTGCCAATATAAAACCAGCAAGGGTGTTAACCGTTGAAGAGCAAGGTCTGCAGTCCGTTGGAAAAATGAGAGATTTACTTGATAAACAAAAGCTTCAGTTATCTAATCAAGTGCGTGGCTTACTGCTAGAATTTGGCATCATTATCAATAAAAGTATCAAAAGCTTTAAAGCACGGATACCTGAAATTTTAGAAGATGCTGAAAATCAGTTATCTATGCCAATGCGTAAAAGCCTCTTTCAAATGTGGGCGTTATATTCCCGTCTAGAAGATGATTTTCAAGTAATGAACAAAGGGTTAATACAGTTAACAGGACAAGATGATGATTGTAAAAGATTCATGAAACTTGAAGGTGTTGGGCCTATAACGTCTATGAGATTGAAAATACAATTAGGTAGTGGTGAGCATTTCAAAAGTAGTAGACAAGTATCTGCTTGTATTGGGCTTACCCCCAAGCAACATAGCAGTGGTGGAAAAGTACAGCTAGGCTCGGTAGGGAAAAGTTCATGCGATAAACCACTACGAAGTTGTCTTTTTTTAGGCGCAAGAGCGGTGGTTTCCAAACTTAAAAACAGACCGGCAAAAACTGAAAAAGAGCGCTGGCTTAAAGCCTTAATAGAGCGTAGAGGTGCTAATTGTGCCTCAATGGCGTTAGCAAATAAAAACGCACGCACCGCATATGCACTATTGAAAAATAATACAGATTACAACCCTGTATTAATAGCCGCTTAATAATTACTAGAAATTAATTAGAAACTAACAATTAAAATTGCTACAAAAAAGATCTTAAAAAAGGTTAGACCAACCTTCAATAGCCTGAGTTTTGCTCTGAACATATAGAATGTCGTGAAGGAGAATAGGCATGAAGGTGCGAATACATCAAAGTGGCCGGGATAGCTTCCCATTATGAGCCCGAATATAAGCGCGCATCTAAAATTTTAAAAGTTTTTCTTGTACAATACGAGGAGTCCATATAAGCAATGATGACACTATTAAAAAATAACTTACTATGTAGTATTTTATTTGCCTTGGCTGGTGTGCTATCAGCCTGTAGTAATGCCCAAATAGAACAAGTTAACCCTGACATGCGACAAAAAAATGTTGGGGAAGTTGAGTGGGAAAACCCTGAAATATTTGCGATAAACAAATTACCTGCTCGAGCAACGTTCTACGCTTATGAAACAAGTGAATTAGCCAAAAAACAACAACGCGAAAAGTCTGCTTATTATTTATCGCTAAACGGTGATTGGTATTTTAACTGGGTAAAAAAGCCCGCAGAACGCCCTAAACATTTTTGGCAAGCTAATTTTGATTACTCAACTTGGGGGAAAATACCGGTACCAAGCAATTGGGAGTTGCTCGGTCATGGCATTCCTCATTACGTCAATATAGATTATGTTTTTCCTGCTAACCAACCCTTTATTCCTCATGAATATAATCCAGTAGGCTCTTATATAAAAGAGTTTCAAGTGCCTACTCATTGGCAAGGAAAACAAGTTAAGTTACATTTTGGCGCGGTAAATTCGGCGATGTACCTATGGGTAAATGGCAAGAAAGTTGGTTATAGCCAAGGCTCTAAGCTACCAGCAGAGTTTGATATTACTGATTTTGTCATCCCTGGCCCTAACAAGGTTGCCGTGGAAGTTTATCGCTGGTCTGACGGTAGTTATTTAGAAGATCAAGATGCCTGGAGTTTAAGCGGTATAGATCGCGAAGTATTTGTTTATGCAACACCGTCAACACATATCAAAGATTTTACTGTTATTGCTGATTTAGATGATAGTTTTTCTGATGGAAAATTTAACTTAGCGATTGATATTGCTTCAAAAACAAATCAGCCGATTACCGCTAAATTTTCTATTAATGTTAACGATAATGGTAAGCTATTATTGGCACAACAGCATGAGCTTGAGGTCACTGATCAACAACGAATAGCACTAACTGGTGTTATTAAAAATATTCAAGCTTGGTCAGCAGAAACCCCTAAACTTTATACGTTAACCATTAACGCCGAGTTTAATGGTAAAAGGCAAGTTATTGAACAACAAATAGGCTTTAGAAACTTAGCAATGAAACATGGCCAGTTTTTGGTTAATGGTAAAGCGGTGACTATTCGTGGCGTTAATCGTCACGAGCACGATGCCAGCACAGGTAAAGCGCTAAGTTTAGCGGGGATGATCGCAGACATTAAGTTAATGAAGCAGCTTAATGTTAATGCGGTTCGTACCTCTCATTACCCCAATGATCCGCGCTTTTATGATCTAGCCGATCAATATGGTTTATATATCTTAGATGAAGCCAATATTGAGTCCCATGAATATATGCAAAAAGGCACTAGCCAAGGGAATACCAATACCCAGGCTCAGCAGCAACATTTTCTAGGCTATCAGCCAGAATGGCAAGCCGCCCACATTGATCGTATTCAGCGAATGGTGCAGCGCGATAAAAATCACCCGTCAATTATCTTATGGTCGTTAGGTAATGAAGCAGGCTTTGGCACTGCATTTGAACAAGCGACTGCTTGGATCAGAGAAAATGAGCCAACGAGGCCGGTTACTTATGGAGGTTGGGGCACCGTTGATGGACATTCAGCCTTAGACTATGTCGATATTTATACCCCCATGTATGACTTTCTGCATGAGATGGAAGACTGGGCGCAAAGTAATCCTAAACAGCCAATGATCCAAGCAGAATATGCCCATGCGATGGGCAATAGCTTAGGTAATTTACAAGCATATTGGGATTTGATTTATCAGTACCCACAATTACAAGGAGGCTTTATTTGGGACTGGGTTGATCAAACCTTGTTAAAAACCAATCAACATGGCGAAACCATTATGGCGTATGGTGGTGATTTTGGTGAAAGCCCAAGGCCTGATTCAGATAATTTTTTAGCCAACGGTATTCTCCAGTCAGACCGAACATTGAACCCCCATGCTTGGGAATTAAAAAAGGTGTATCAACCCTTGTATTTCAGCAGTGTTGACCTAGCATCTTATACGTTTGTCTTGGAAAATAATCATGATTTTACCAGTGCCGATTATTATAACTATGATTGGATTTTAGCTAAAAATGGCCAACAAGTTAAGCAAGGAAAATTAACCGACCTTAATGCTAAGGCAGGAAGAAAACAAGTGTTCACTATTGATTTAGTGGATTACCTGCTTGAGAAAAATGCGGAATACCACTTAACGATAAGAGCAACAGCAACAGCGGAACATACGGCATTTATTGCTGAAGGCGACGTAGTGGCATGGCATCAATTTGCACTTACGCAACCAATATTTTCTGCCGAAAAAACCACTAATACCACTAATACCAGTGATGCTCCTGGTGTTCAGGTATTAACCATGGACACTAATCAACAACAAATTTTGATTAAGGGCAATCGCTTTACCTTAGCATTTAATAAGCAAATGGGGAGTATTTTATCGTATAACCTTGATGGCAGTGAACTGATTAAACAAGGCTTAGCGGCAAATTTATGGCGGGTACCTACTGACAATGATTACGGTGCGCAATTACCTACAAAGTTAGCAATGTGGCAGCAGGCCAGTGAGCAGCAGCAGCTTGAATTAATCACAGCTAAGCAATTAGCCAATGGGAAGGTAGTTATTCATACCGAGCATCTGCTAGGTGAAAATGCCGCTAGGTTTGTTACTCAATATACGATTAATAGCCAAGGCGTTATTGACATTACCGCAGACTTTTATCCACAGCAATGGCGTTCACCGATGTTACCTAAAGTAGGCATGAACATGGTATTGCAGGGCGATTACAAGCACTTTACTTGGTTTGGTCGTGGCCCACATGAAAACTATATTGATCGTAATAGCTCAGCAGCTGTCGCTATTTATCAATCACATGTAAATGAGCAGTATCATGATTATGCTCGACCGCAAGAAACAGGCAATAAAACCGATGTTCGTTGGTTTACGCTAACTAATGGGCAAGGTAGGGGGCTTCGTGTTAAAGGCCACCAATTATTAAGTATTTCGGCACTCCCCATGCTTAATAGTGACTTGCAACATGATCGTAAAGCGGTGCGCTTACATGGCAGCGAAGTGAAGATTAAAGACTTAGTCAATGTTAATATTGATTGGAAGCAAATGGGCATAGCGGGTGATAATTCTTGGGGAGCACTGCCTCACCCTGACTATCAAATCCCATCAGGGCATTATCAATATGGCTTTACCCTTGAGCCGATAACACCTTAAACCCGACTAAGGTTATGAAATATAAAACCTTGTTAAATATGAATTTAGCAAGGTTTTTTTATGTTTGATCAACAGCCCCTAATTATAGACATTTAATACCTAAATTATCAGCCAATCTACAGTGCAACTTCAATGTCTATATGGGCTGCTTTTATGCGATTGCTTATTGTATGGTAAGCCTATTTAGTGAAACCACTTACAATAAATAGATATAAATTTTTAGGTAGTATCAAGGTAAGCGTTTTCCTTTCTTTGGTGGTTGTAATCTTGTGTAACCCTTGTTTTTATTGGTTAATTAAGGTTCATGTCAATAATTACCGCTTATTCATTGATCTTTTAAGGGTAAGCGTTTACCCTGTTGTGGGTTGTGAATGATAATAACAACAATATATAGAGGTAATAACTATGATTAGAAAATTAATAAATATATTTAATTCGGGCGCTAGCATTGGTTTGCTATGGCTAATAGCAGCACAAGTTAATGCGGCAGATTTTGCTAAGGGGGCAGATGTAAGCTGGTTGTCAGAGCAAGAAGCAAGTGGCGCTGTATTTAAAAACGATAGTGGTGTTCAGCAAGATGTACTCGCTATTTTAAAAGTTCATGACATGGATTCTATTCGCTTGAGAGTATGGGTAAATCCTGCGGATGGTTATTATAGTAGTATTGACGATGTGATTGTAAAAGCACAGAAAGCGAAAGCGGCAGGTATGCGCATTATGATAGATTTTCATTATAGTGATTCTTGGGCAGATCCTGGTCAGCAAACTAAACCTAGTGCGTGGCAAACCTATGACATTGATGGACTAATGACCGCTGTTTGGTGGCATACCTATGATGCTCTCACTGCACTGAAGGATGCCGGTATTACCCCTGAATGGGTGCAAGTAGGGAATGAAACCAATAACGGCATGATCTGGGGAGAAGGTCGAGCCTCAGATAGTATGCAAAATTATGCGTGGTTAACGAATAGTGGCTATGATGCCAGTAAAGCGGTTTTTCCTGAGGCTAAAGTGATTGTGCATTTAGCCAACTGTCATGACAATGCGAATTTTCGTTGGATTTTTGATGGCTTAGCTGCCAATGGCGGAAAATGGGATGTTATTGGCGCTTCAAGCTATCCTACCAATGCAGCAGACATTGATTGGCAAACGGCTAATGCGCAGTG
>Ga0209395_1003965_pt1 | contig 17832 bp, 15 predicted proteins | sample GOMGulsemesocosm_3_FD_184635 | JGI IMG/M metagenome (GOLD analysis project Ga0209395, IMG submission 184635) | Methane-oxidizing microbial communities from mesocosms in the Gulf of Mexico - GOM9D Gulf of Mexico (SPAdes) (version 2) | ecosystem: Environmental > Aquatic > Marine > Cold seeps... | reverse complement strand
CATGCGAGCCTTTTTGTTTGTACATAACACCTGCTATGCCACACATACTCGTATCTCCTTCCAAATTTAAAAATGATTTCCTGAAGCAGGGTGTTAACAGTTTTGCAGCTCGTTACCGAATTACAAACCACATGCACGCTGACATGCGACTCAACTGAGATTAGCCATTTCACTGGCAGCCCCACTTGAGGATGTTAATTGATCCTGCTGCGGAAATTTTCTGAGTTATCCATTGTGAATGCGTTCGCCCAAACCGCGGTGTAACTGATGTTACAGCACGATGCTTGAGAAACACGCCATAATTGAAGTTCTAACTATGGCCTTTAACCCTGCAATTTTAACCGATTTTATCCTCAGTAAACAATGTTTACTGTTACTAAAGTCGCATATTTGTGTCGATTCGTGTGAATAAATTTCTGTTGGTAACGCGTGCTGTTATAAATGATTGCCTGTTATATCTTCATGCTGAGCTTCCCTGGCTAAGTGGGTTTCAGCTAATTAAGAAAGCAATAGTATTTTTAATTTTACTCCTGCTTTCAAAGGCTCATTGCACAGGAATAGAATCATCTTGATCCAGTTATAAGTCGGAACTTATAACAAAGGTTTGTTATCGAAGATGTGGAGAAAGCGAGTATTGGGTTATGTCCATTATCTGGAGCGGGAATAGGGTTGATTAAGTCATGCTTTATTATGCAGCCAGAGCAGCATATACTCGGGCGCGTGTTGATACTGGTTTCGAATGAAAATAGTTAAGCGAATCTATAAATAAAATATGTTGGGAGATAAATATGAAATTACGTACTTTAATCGTTGCTGCTGCAATTGCCGTTATGCCATTTGCTGCTCAAGCAGGTGGTGATGCCGCCGCAGGTAAAGCAAAAGCAGCGGCTTGTGCTGGTTGCCATGGTGCAACAGGTAAAGCAATTATGCCAAATTACCCGAATTTAGCAGGTCAAAATGCGCCGTATCTTGAGTCTTCTCTTAAAGCATACCGTGATGGTCAGCGTTCAGCTGGTCAAGCTGCGATCATGAAAGGCATGGCGGCATCACTGAGCGATGCTGATATCAGCAATCTGGCGGCTTATTTCAGTAGTCTGTAAACTCGCTGGTAGTAAATTTAAAATGGCCGATTGGGGGTAATCCTATCGGCCATTTTTTATGTCCGTGATTTAATTGATTTATTAACCCGGCGGCCATTTGTCATGGCTTATTAATATAGAGAATTTCAGTTTGGAAATAATGCAAATATCCATTGAGCTGCTGGGAGTGCTGTTTGTCGTTGCAATTATTGCCGGATTTGTTGATACGCTTGCGGGCGGAGGCGGATTGATTACGGTTCCGTCACTTATCCTGGCGGGAGTGCCTTCCATCATGGCGCTGGGTACCAATAAGCTTCAAGGTTGCATAGGAACGGCTACGGCAACCCTCATAATGTTTCGCAAGGGAAAGATTCAATGGGCCGCCTTGAAAGCCGCGATGCTTTATGCTTTTGTGGGAGCCGTGTTCGGCACGCTGGTGCTGCAGTTTATTCCCTCCGCAGCGTTAAACTTCATTGTTCCTGCCGTGCTGCTAATCATTGCGGGTTATTTTATTTTTTCTTCGCACATTTCTATGTCCGGCTCTAGGCCACGTATGGGTGAGGCGGCTTTTCATAAAGCTGTTATACCCACTATTGGTTTTTATGATGGTTTTTTTGGCCCTGGCACAGGCTCTTTCTTTTCACTGGCGGGCGTCGCGTTACGAGGCCAATCTCTGCTTGATGCCACGGTTTCAGCAAAGGCCTTAAATTTTTCCACCAATGTTGCATCATTAATTGTTTTTATTTTTGCTGCAAAAATTGTTTGGAGTATAGGACTGGTGATGATGGCAGGGCAAGTGATCGGTGCTTGGCTGGGTGCTCACTCATTGTTCCGTATTCCCACGCAATTTTTGCGATTATTAATTGTGGCTGTGTGTCTTGCTATGCTGGTGAAGTACAGCGTACAAATGGGGTGGCTTGCCTAGCAGATTTTAAGCGCTTTATTAAAAGAGGGGGCTTTAGTATAGTCGTTTGTAATATTTACTTCGGGCCGCGTTTTATATCTGGAACCCATTGTGATTGATCTAAAGATAGAAGCTAAGGTGCTCGAAGAATGGCAGCAGATTTCTAATCTTGTTGCGGACTTTTGCGGTGTTCCAGTAGCTTTGCTCATGCGTAAATGCGCCGATGCTATGCAAGTTGTTGTCGGTTCAGAGCAACCCCTTTCCCCCTACGAAAGAAACGAAATAGCACCACTTAATGGTGCCCTCTACTGTGAATGTGTGATTAATACCCAGCAACCACTGCATATTCCTAATGCCCTAAATGATCCTCGATGGGATCATAATCCGGATATTGATCTAGGCATGATCTTCTATTATGGCGTGCCAATTAACTTGTCTGATGGAAGACCTTTCGGAACGCTTTGTATTTTACATTGCGAGGAGAAAATCGCTTCTGCTGCGGAAATAAAATTCATTAAACGTTTTGCTGGCAGTATCGAGCTGATGCTGGAATTGCTGCAAAATAAGCAGGCTTTATATCAGCAAAGTATTACCGATGACTTGACAGGTATACCTAACCGTCGTTATTTCTTTGGATGCCTTGATAAGGAATTTCAACGCGCACAGCGACACCAATTGGTCTTTTGTGTGGCGATGATTGATCTTGACCATTTTAAACAGGTTAACGACCAATTTGGGCACGAGGAAGGTGATGGTGTGCTCACCAGGTTTTCACGCCAGTTTAAAAACATTATTCGCACAGAGGATACTTTAGGTCGTGTTGGTGGAGAGGAGTTTGCGTTGATTATGCCGATGACGGCATTAGGCGAAGCTCGATCTTTGCTAGAACGTTTCCGGTCTATGGTTGAAAAAATTTCATTTTTTGATGCGCGGCAAATCACTTTTAGTGCGGGTATTGTCGAATTTGGAGTTAAGCACGAGACGTCGGAAGCTTTGTTGAATCAAGCGGACCAAGAGCTGTACCGAGCAAAACAGCAGGGCCGCAATCAAATTTGTTGTTAAATAATTAACGCCGCTATTTTTGACTTTCTGAAAGCCACTATGAAATCCAGTCTATTTCGCTCAATGCCCGAATTTTGTTGAGTTTCCCGTCACCGACTGATATTTTTGCAGGTTGTTTCATACTCTAAATAATAAAGGTTGGGCGGACTTATTCCGTATCAACCAAGGCCGCACCAATTAAGGACTCGTTATGACCGTTCAAGCGCCTTCGGGCATTGTTCCGCTCGATAGTATTTTACCTGAAGAACCCTTACTGATGATGGGCGCTGGTCCTGTGCCTATCCCTGCCCGAGTTGCGGCAGCCAACTCTATTGTCATCAATCATTTAGGTGACACGATGGCGCAGATTATTGAGCAGGTTAAGGCGATGTCACGCTACGTGTTTCAAACCGAATCTCAGCATATTCTCGGTGTGGCGGGGCCAGGTTCGGCCGCGATGGAAATGGCAATTGTGAATCTGGTGTCTCCAGGAACCAAAGTGTTGAGTATCTGTAATGGATTTTTCAGTGGGCGATTGGCTGAGATGGCAGATCGTGCTGAGGCTAATGTTGTTCGCTTGGGTATACCCGATGGTCAGGCTGCCAATCCTGATGAGGTAGAAAAATACTTGAAACAACACCGGCCAAGTGTTTTAACCATTGTGCAGGGCGAAACCTCTAATACTATTTTTAACTGTTACTTGCCTGAAATTGCTGCGGTGGCAAGAAAGCACAACTGCCTCGTTATTGTCGATGCCGTGTGTACACTGAGTACCATGCCATTATCAATGGATAGTTGGGGCATTGATGCGGTGATTACCGGTGGCCAAAAGGGCTTGTCATCAATTCCTGGTGTGTCATTGGTCGCGTTCTCAGAGCGAGCTTGGGAGCGTATTAATTCACGCAAGGATCAGCTTCGTCACTGGTGTCTGGATGCCAAGCTTGCCGATCAATTTTGGTATAAAAAATCTTATCATTACACGGCGCCCGTCTCGGGTATCCTGGCGATGCATGAAGCGCTGCGTTTGATTTGTAATGAAACGCTATCAGCGCGCTTTAATCGTCATTTACGCTGCTCGCTGGCGTTGCAGCAGGCAATTGATGCATTAGGGTTAAGTTTGTTTGTTGCGCCTGAAGCACGCCTAAATTCTGTCGTTGGCATTAATATGCCGGATAATATAAAAATTGCTGATGTGCTGAATTACATTTCCGAACAGTACCGGGTTGAAATTTCCGGTTCATTTGGCGCTAACATTGTGCGCATCGGACAAATGGGGGAGCAAAGTCGAGAACATAACTTGTTCCGCACTGTGCACGCGTTTGGGGCCAGCATGAAAGCACTTGGCGCACCGGTTAATGTTCCTGCCGGTGTTGCCGCGCTGGAAAGCGCTTTGGCTTCCTATGCCAGTACGTCAATCAAAATCTAACGATCTTCTTTGCGGTTATCGCCTGTGGATATTCTGACAGGTTAATAACCGTAATAATCACATTTGAAATTCGTATTTTACTAAAAAGTAGAGCTGTTTATTGTTGAATACAAAATGATGTAATTAATCGTTTTAACGTAATTTATTTTTTAGCTATGACTTCCAGACGGACTTGGGAAGGTTGCAGCCTAACTTTCAATGACCTAATTCATGCGCCGAACTCTAAATCACTTTTTTTTCTGTTTACTCATATTCTTTACGAGCTCAGCCCTAGCTGCTGAAAAAGTTGTCCTGCAACTGAAATGGGAGCATGAATTTCAGTTTGCTGGTTATTATGCCGCCTTGTGGCAAGGCTTTTATGAGAGTGAAGGTCTAGATGTCGAAATTCGTCCTGTTAGTCGCCCCGATGGAAGTTTGGTGTCTCCGGCTCAGGAAGTTTCTTCAGGTAATGCCCATTTTGCGATTGGAGCCACAGATATTCTGGTCCACCGCGATCAGGGGGCTGAGTTTGTGGTGTTAGCGCCAATTTTTCAGCGCAGTCCGAATGCACTATTTGCTTTGCAAGACACGCAAATGGAGTCTGTTGAGGACCTGACCAAGTTAACCATTGCTTCAACCAAAAATGATTTCACAACAGATGAAATCAATGCACTGTTAAATGCTAATGGAGTCAAACATTCTAAGCTAAAAATCAAGCATATTACTCCAACAATAGATGCGCTATTGAAAGGTACCGTGGATGCCATTTCCACCTACGGGGTATCAGCGAACTTTGCTGCACAAGAAAAAAATATCAAACTGAAAAAATTATTGCCGGCTGAGCATGGTCTAGACTTTTATGGCGATACGCTTTATACGCATCAAAGAGTGATACAAAACAATCCTGAAATCGTTGAGAGATTTGTCAGAGCAACCCTCAAGGGATGGCAATACGCACTTAATAACAAGCAAGAGTTGGCGACAAAAATCTCACTGCAATTACCGCGTTATTTATTTAGTTATGATGATTTTGAAGCGTACAACCTTGCCTTTGCTAAGGTGGTTGAGGAGTACATGGCTTATCCCGTGATGGAGATTGGTCATAACAATCTGACACGCTGGCAAAATATGCACGCTCAACTTAAGGATGTTGGACTGCTTAAAAATGAGTGGAATGAAAATCTGATATTTAATGAGTCGATGCTTTCTCAACCTTATGAAAGCGGCTTTTCGTTACTGTCGTTATTCACCTTTCTTGCTTTTATTCTCATTATTCTTGCGCTGTTTTTTATGCGTCGTGAAATTGTAATTTGGATCCCCTGTGTTTTTCTTTTATTTGCACTCGTACTGATAGAAAATTTTCTTGAAACGAATCTTAAAAAAGATCAGTACCAGAAAGTAAGGATAGAAACAGCAAATAATCTTAATGCAATTTCCGTGAAGTTATCTGGAGAATTGAATAATAGTCTTTCGCTAATATCCGCCACTGCAGCCTATATTGGCGCGAACCCCAACATTGATCAGGATGATTTCGAACGATTCGCCAAACCTTTGTTCCGTAAAAACCCTGCGCTTATAAATCTCGCACCAGCCAAAGATCTGGTTGTAAATTTGATTTACCCAATGACAGGGAATGAAGCGGTCATCGGCCTCGACTACCTGAAACGTGAAGCTGATAGAGAAGACGTTTTGCAGATTAAAAATATGCATAGTCGGATTGTTACTGATCCTGTGAATTTGGTTCAGGGTGGCAAAGCATTTATTGGTCGAGTGGGGGTTTATACCGAAGGAGCGAGGGAGCAGCCTGTTTTTTGGGGGGTTGTTTCCGGGCCGATTGATAGCGCTCATTTGCTTAAGCGTGTCGGCCTGTTGGATAAGAAACTGGCAATCGATGTATCCATAAGGAACCGGAATAACCTAGGTCATACTGGGGCAGTATTTTTTGGTGATGAAACAATTTTTAATGATAAACAAGCCGTCAAAACAACACTGAGCATCGGTGATTCCACGTGGGTTCTGGCAGCAGCCCCCAAATCTGGTTGGTATCAGGTTTCCAGTGACATCTGGGGGTTACGGTTTACCACCGTCATTATTGCGGTGTTGTTGATGCTGTTCTTGACCTTCAGGCATCGTCAGCTTTGCCAAGCAAAAAACTATGAGGAAAAACTTCACCAAAGTGAGAAGTTATTGAGTGATGTTGGTGAACTTGCCTTGATTGGACCATGGAGGATCAACCCCAGAGGCGTCATAAATAACTGGCATCAACAAACATCCAAAGTTTTTGATCTACCTTTTCCTGTTTCAGGTGTATTTCTGGAGCAGTTGGCGAGCTGTTTTCCTGATGACCAGCTACAGCAACTCGAGCACTGTATCGATAGCTCGCGGCAGAGTGGTAAGCCCTTTGATCTGGAAATTTATCGTGTTGACCAGCAGCAGAATGTTCGCTGGTTGCGCGTTATTGGTGATGTTGTGCCGCAGCCGGGCAATGTCTATGACATTCTCGGTGCAGTACAGGATATTTCAGAGCGTAAGCACAGTCATGAGCTGATTCAGTATCAGGCTAGTTACGATAATTTAACGGGCCTGCCAAACCGTCTGTTATTAAACGAAAGCCTTGAAAAGAACATTGCCAAGGCAAAACGAGACAACAATAAGCTGGCGATTCTATTTATTGATCTGGATAACTTTAAACCGGTCAATGACAGTCTTGGTCATAAAGCTGGCGATAAGGTCTTGAAGGAAGTCGCTAAACGTCTCAAGGACAGTATTCGAGCCTCTGACACTGCTGCGCGTTACAGTGGGGATGAATTTATTATTCTATTGCAGGATGTTGATGACGGCTCTGGTTCATTGCCGGTCGCAGAGCAGGTCATTCATTCCATCAATCAGCCGATTAAGATTGATGATCTAGAAGTTTTTTGCGGTGCGAGCATTGGTATAGCTATTTATCCAGAGGATGGTGAAACCGGCGAATCGCTAATTTCAAATGCCGATCAGGCGATGTATGTGGCCAAGGAATCGGGGCGTAATAACTGGCATTATTTCACCGATGAGATGCAGCAGCAGTCAGAAAAGCGTCATCGTATGCACAGCAAATTGGTGTCAGCGCTCAGTAATGGCGATTTGACTGTTTTCTATCAGCCTATTTTCGATCTGAAAACGGGTCGGATTAGCAAATGTGAATCATTGGTACGCTGGTTTGAAAGTGACGGTCAGCAGGTTTCTACCGAAGAATTTATTGGTCTGGCCGAAGAAATGGGCGTTATTAACGATATTGATTTCTTTGTGTTAGAGCAGGCCGGGCGTGAATTATCCAGCTTGGTTGATGAACAGGGTGATGGCGTTGGTTTGTCGATTAATGTATCACCACGTATTTTCTCGGCCAAGGATAAATCACTGAGTAGATGGATAACGTTGATTACTGAAATTGCCCAAACGGTGAATGTAACCGTAGAAATTACCGAGCGGGTACTGACGCAGGATTCTAGCAAGGCGCTACGGGCGCTGACACAATTGAAAGATGCCGGTATTAGTATCGCCATTGATGATTTTGGTACCGGTTATTCGTCACTCAGTTACCTTACTAAATTCCCTATCGATATTATTAAAATTGATCGCTCCTTTATTTCCAATATTGGTATTAATGAGTCCGATGAAACGCTCACCGAGACTATTATTGGCTTGGCTAGTAAGTTATCAATGCAGGTGATTGCCGAAGGTATTGAAACGCAGGAGCAGCTGGATTTTCTTAGAAATCTGGATTGTGACTATGCGCAGGGGTATTTGTTAGGTAAACCGCAGTCTGCTGATGATTTTGTGTTGCTGTTAGACGTCAACGAAAGCACGGAGAAATGCCCTCAAGGTGCCTCACAACAAGCCGCTGAGCAATCACATGTCGGCAAGACAGGTTAGTGGTCTTTTAATTCGCCTTCGACTGACTGGCAAAACACGCTAGGAATGGCATATCATAGCGGCCCTTTGAATTGTTACTAAAAGCCGGTATTGAGATAATTTATGGAAGATGTGATTGAGCAGTTAACCGAGCTGGCCGAAATCGTGCCTGTACCGCTTGAGCTTCCTGAAGAAGAAGATCTGGTTGAAATTGAAGAAGAGCTTTTTTTGCCGATTCCTTTTGAGATGCGCGAATTTCTGCTCAAGGTCAGTGATGTGGTATACGGTACTTTGGAGCCGGTTACCGTTGTCGACCCACAAAGTCATACCTATTTGCCAGAAGTGGCCGCTACCGCTTGGTCGTTAGGCGTTAACCGTGAGTTACTGCCTCTGTGTGAAGCACACGGCGGTTATTACTGTGTCAGTCAGGAGGGCGATGTTAATTTCGTCAAACTGGAAGAGCTCTCCGAGGGTGAAGAAGAGGAAGAGTGGGCTTCAGTCTGGCACTGGGTTAAAGAGGTCTGGTTGCACAGCTGAGGACCATTTTTTGTTAATCCGTACTTTGTCAGGCCAAGCGTGTCATAAGGCACAGCAGCTAACACAACCTAAATACAGGAATACACATGCAAACCTTTAATCTCGATGGCCGTGACTTTATCGAACTCCATAATCTGCTTAAAGTTACCGGCTTGGTGGGTAGTGGCGGCATGGCTAAAAATCTCGTTGGTGATGGCCAAGTACAAGTGGATAAGCAAGTTGAGCTTCGTAAACGCTGCAAAATAAGAGCAGGGCAGGTTGTTGAATTTGCCGGTCAAGAAATCCAAGTTGAAAGCTGAAATATCACTCTCGAAACAAGCGAAACCAGACTCAGCGCAAGCGATATAAGCACGGCTTTTATAAGTCGCAGTTTCTAGTAAAAAATACAATTGAACCGTTAAGGAAACCCCGATGGAAAACCTAACCCCCGATTTATGTGATGAATACCCGGATTTAGTTGAATTGGTTGAACCGTTGTTTAGCAGCTTTGGCGCACGTATTGCCTTTGGTGGTGAGATCGTCACTGTGAAGTGTTTTGAGGATAATTCACTGGTTAAGGAAGAGTTGGCCAAACCGGGTGCTGGCAAAGTGCTGGTGGTTGACGGTGGTGCTTCCATGCGTCGTGCACTGATGGGCGATATGATCGCTGAAGGTGCGGTAAAAAATGGCTGGGAAGGTGTGGTGATTTACGGCTGTATCCGTGATGTGGATATCATTATGGAGCTGGATCTGGGTGTGCAGGCAATCAATACTGTGCCGATGAAAACTGACAAGCGTGGCGAAGGTCAGTTGAATATCCCCGTAACCTTTGCTGGTGTGACCTTTAAACCGGGTGCTTTTGTTTATGCCGATAATAATGGTGTGATCGTTTCGCCGCAGGCGTTGAGTTTGCCGGAGTAGTTAGTCGCTGCCAGAAACACTTAAAGCCCGTGTATAGAAATGTACGTGGGCTTTTTTGTTCCAGTGTGTTTTGGATGGTACTGATAAATAGGTGTGTCGAACTTTACTCGAAGTAGAAGTAACCTTCGTTAAACAACTTAAACAATAGTTGTTGAGCGGAAGGTTGTTCGAGTTGAGGCAGAAGCTCAGCTACCTCAATGCGTGTTGAATGACACAGTAGTTCAATCAAAGGCTTATTCGGCGTGTCAGCGTCATAGCGCTGACCATTTACAAATAAATCCAGCCCTTCAGGTTGCTCAAACCAAGCGCATCGTGTGCCTTCGACCCAGCATAGCGTTTCAATTTGCTCTAACTCTTCTATTAGTTGCTCTGGTGTTTGAATGGCTTCAAATTCGTAGGCAACTTCCTGTTGCTTGGATTCGGTCATGTATTCGCCAAACCAGCGAGCCAGCTTTTCTGGGTTGTTCAATGTGTCTGACAGAATTTGTTGTACTTTGGCTAAGCCCACTGGGCTAATTTCACCTGAGTTTTCCTGCAGTGTTAGATCAGGATCAGCATAACGTTGGTCTTCCTGTAGCGAATCAGCCAGATAGTGGCTGAATTCACCCAGCAGGTCGCCATGACTGGGGGCTCTAAAACCAATGGAATAAGTGATGCTGTCATCAACAGCGATACCGTAATGTGCGATCCCCGGCGGGATATAAAGTACATCACCGGGTTCGACGATCCATTCTTCTGATGTTTCGAAGTTTTCTAAAATGGAAAGATCACAGTCAGGCAATGTCGGTGATTGCGCATCGCAATGCTGACCAACACGCCAGTGTTTTTTACCCAAACCCTGAATCAGGAAGACATCGTATTGATCGAAGTGAGGTCCTGCGGTGCCTTTATCCGGTGCAAAACTGACCATGACATCGTCAATGCGCCAGTTGGGGATAAAACGAAACTGATCAAGCAGCGAATACACCTCAGGAAAAAAGCGTTCGATACCTTGTACGTGTAAGGTCCAGTCTGACTCGGGCAGGCCAAGAAAGTCTTCTTCGCTGAACGGCCCGTGTTTTAACTGCCACTTGGGAGCTTCATTAGACGCAGTAATTAATCGCGACTCAGCAAAGTCTTCACAGGCCAGCCCAGCAATTTCTTCAGGGCTGAGCGGGTTAATAAACTCAGGTAGCGCCTGTTTAATCAGTAGCGGTTTTTTCTGCCAGTATTCGGACAGGAATTGCTTAGCTGTGATTGAACCCAGCGCGTACCGTGAGTCAGTCATGCGTTATATTTTCTTCGCTTGAGCAACAGCGTTGCCGATATAAGAAGCAGGCGTCAGTTCGCGCAGCGAGGCTTTGGCATCTTCTGGCATATCCAGCGTTTCAACAAACTCCAGCAAGGCTTCTTTGGTGATACCTTTGCCGCGTGTCAGCGCTTTCAGCTTTTCGTACGGTTCTGCGATGTTGTAACGACGCATCACGGTTTGTACGGGCTCTGCAAGAATTTCCCAGCAGTTATCCAGATCTTCATTGATGGCAGTCGCGTTCAATTCCAGTTTGCCGACACCTTTCAGCGTTGATTCATAGGCAATTAAGCTGTGGCCAAAACCTACACCTAGGTTGCGCAGCACTGTGGAGTCAGTCAGGTCACGCTGCCAGCGTGATACCGGTAGTTTGCTGGCGAGATGACCGAATAGCGCGTTAGCAATGCCCAGGTTGCCTTCGGAGTTTTCGAAGTCAATTGGATTGACCTTGTGCGGCATCGTGGAGGAACCCACTTCGCCAGCAACCGTTTTTTGCTTAAAGTAACCCAGAGAGATGTAACCCCATACATCGCGATCAAAATCGATCAGGATGGTGTTGTAGCGGGCGACGGCATCGAACAATTCGGCGATGTAATCGTGTGGCTCGATTTGCGTGGTGTACGGATTGAAACTCAGGCCCAGACTCTCAATAAAGCTTTGGCTGAACTGTTCCCAATCAACGTCAGGGTAGGCGGATAGGTGTGCGTTGTAGTTACCCACGGCACCATTGATTTTGCCTAGCAGTTCGACTGCTTGAATTTGTTTGATTTGACGTTGCAGGCGGTAGGCAACGTTGGCCATTTCTTTGCCAATGGTGCTGGGTGATGCGGGTTGGCCATGGGTGCGAGATAACATCGGCTGAGCGGCATGTTTGACTGCCAGCGCTTTGATCTCGTCAATAATACGCTGCATGGTTTGTGTAACAACCTCACGGCCTTCCTTCAACATCAGTCCATGGGACAGGTTGTTGATGTCTTCAGAGGTGCAGGCAAAGTGTACAAATTCGCCAACTTGTTGCAGTTCCGGCAATGTGGCAGCCTGTGCAACAAAGGTTTCCTTGATGAAATACTCAATCGCTTTGACATCGTGGTTGGTGGTGCTTTCAATGTCTTTGATGCGCTGCGCGTATTCAGGTTTAAAGTCGCTCACCAAGCCGTCGAGGAAGCTGTTGGCTTCGGCGCTGAAAGCTGGAACTTCAGTAATCGCTGTATCGGTGGCCAGTTTTTGTAACCAACGGATTTCCACTTCAAAGCGGCAGCGAATCAGTCCGTATTCGCTGAAGATGTTGCGCAGTGACTGAGTTTTTGAGCCATAGCGGCCATCAATAGGGGATACGGCGGTGAGAGCTGATAATTCCATCAAAGTTTCCAATAAGTTGAGGCTGATAAAAGGAGCGCGATTATACACTAGTTTGTGGATTTTAAGCAGGGGTTGGGGAGCGTCATTAGGCTAAAAACAGTTCATTTCGAGTAGCTGGGGAAACGCCTCTTTTGATGTGCCAAGGATTTTTCGAGTTTGTTCGGAATGACAAGCGGGTGATTAAATAATCGTTTTTAGCGTTTCCAGTAATTTTTTTCGATACACGACAAAATGCCAACGCTTACCGCCCGCTTGGCGCCATAGCATGGAAGAGCGGATACCGGCCAGCAATACGCTGCGAATTTTATTGACCACCAGCGGGTTTTGCAGATGCATGACGTTGCCTGTGACCTGAATGCGGAAGCGGAAGGTGCTGAGTGTGTCTTCGTAGATGCTGGCTAATGAGGCGAGGGTGCGTTCGTGTGTCAGGTCAAAATGTTCTAGTTTGGCTTCCATTTGAGCGATACGGCTGCCCAATACATCCATCAGATCATCATTGCTTTGTAGCTTACCCTGCAGGTTGATCAGTCCTATGGCATAACGTAGACGGTTGTTGGTGGGCTGTTTTTTATGCTCGAGCATGTCGCCTAGAGCTTTAAAGCCAAGACTTAGACCAGGTATGAAATTGACCTGGCCATCATAGATTTCTTCAATGGTGCCGGGGTTAGTTTTGAGAATGCTGGCGAGACTGGTTTCAAAATTTTCAATCGGTGCGGTGCCGCTATTGGCAAGTAACTCGACGAGCTCAGCGGCCTGTATAATGCCCGCCAGAGCAATCACTTCTTTGTAAAAGCTATTTTTCACGGTGATGCATCCTGTGGTCGCTAATCTGCGATTGCCAGATCGGAATCTGCCAGCGTTTTTAATGCTTCGGTAATAATGCCGCCACCCAGGCAAACTTCGTCGAGATAAAAAACCACCGATTGACCGGGCGCCACTGCACGTTGAGGCTGATCAAACACAACACGGCACTGGCCATTTTCAAGTAGCTCAACTTCACAGTGTTGATCGGACTGGCGATAGCGAATTTTTGCCGTGCAGCGGAAGCTTTCGGCGGGAGCGTTGCCATTGATCCATGCTACGTCGTCAGCAAGTAACGCAGGTGCAAACAACTCAGGATGATCTTTGCCTTGAACGGCTAGCAGCTGGTTTTTGTCCATGATTTTGCCGGCCACGTACCAAGGCGATTCATCACGGCCTTGCATGCCGCCAATACCTAGTCCCTGACGTTGGCCGATAGTGTGGTACATCAGCCCTTGATGCTGGCCGATGACTTCGTTGTCGGGTGTGACAATATCACCAGGCTGCGCGGGAATGTACTGTTTGAGGAAGTCGCGGAAACGACGTTCGCCAATAAAACAGATGCCAGTGCTGTCTTTTTTGTTATGGGTAATTAACTCGTGTTGTTCGGCGATTTCTCGAACCTGAGGTTTATCGAGTTCGCCAATTGGGAACAGCGTTTTGCTCAGCTGTTGTTCGGGTACCGCATGCAGAAAATAACTTTGATCCTTGTTGCGATCAAGTCCGCGTAATAGGTAGCTGTGTTCACCTTCTCGACGTAGGCGGGTGTAGTGGCCGGTGGCGATATAGTCAGCGCCTAGTTCTTCGGCATATTCGAGAAACGCCTTGAATTTTATTTCGCGATTACAGAGGATATCCGGGTTGGGCGTGCGGCCAGCACGGTATTCGTGCAGAAAATGCTCAAAAACATTATCCCAATATTCAGCGGCAAAGTTGGCGGTATGTAATTTGATGCCGAGGCGGTCACAGACCGATTGCGCATCGGCAAGATCTTCTTTGGCGGTACAGTACTCGGTATTGTCGTCCTCATCCCAGTTCTTCATAAACAGGCCTTCGACCCGATAACCCTGCTGCATGAGCAGTAATGCTGATACTGAAGAATCAACCCCGCCGGACATGCCGACAATAACGAGAAGGTCTGAGTTTTGCATTTAATTAAAACACCAACGATGTGTACGGGATAAAGAGCGTACGGGTTAAACAGGCGCGCATTTTAACGTAGATAAGCAGCGAAGAGGAACCTGCTCAGCGTTTTTGTTGCGCTGAATTTGCGTGTTTTGGAACAAAAGTTAATAGGGAGCCTCAACGGGCAGGTGCGAAATGCAATCTAGGGGTAGGCGTTTACCGCTTAAGTAGTCATCGATACATTGCAAAACCATCGGGCTGCGCAGCATATCAGCGTGCTCTTTTACTTGCTCACGTGACAGCCAGGGTGCTTCAAGAATGCCGACATCAAGTTCGCGACCTTTGTCGTGACAAATAGCGGTGGCGGAGAACAGGGCGCGAAAATAGGTGGTTTTATTTCTTGGCGATGTGTACAGGTAAAAGCCTACCAGCGTATCAATTTTTACGTGCCAGCCGGTTTCTTCAAGCGTTTCACGTACCGCCGCATCGAATAGAGTTTCATCTTTGTCGACATGTCCAGCAGGCTGATTGAATACGGTTTTTCCATCTGATACTTCCTTTACCATCAGGAAGTTGCCGTTGTTTTCTACAATGGTTGCTACGGTTAGATGGGGATACCACAGGTCACTCATAGGACTACCTTTTTGGTGTGCGTTTGGATGCGTTATGTTTGCTGGAGGTGTGTTTGATGTTTTGAGCTGGTTTGCTGCGAGCTGTTGTTGTTTTAGCTTTGCTCGCTTTATTTCTGCCTTCAGCAAATTTGCCTGCGCGTTTGTTTTTGGTGACAGGTTTTGATTTTGTATCCACTGCGGGCGCATCAATTTCAATGGATTTGATTTCACCAGGCTGCAAGTTTTCCAGTCGCCAGTCACCAATAGCAGCGCGAATTAAGCGCAGAGTAGGGAAGCCCACGGCAGCCGTCATGCGACGTACCTGACGATTGCGTCCTTCACTGATTTTGATTTCTGCCCAGCTGGTGGGGATTTCAGCGCGGTAGCGAACGGGTGGGTTGCGTGGCCAGATGCTAGGCTCTTCAATACGTTGGGCCTTGGCTGGGCGTGTCAGCCCATCGTTAAGTTCGACGCCTTTGCGCAGTGTTTCAAGTGCCTCATCGCTAATCGCCCCCTCAACCTGCACCCAATAGGTTTTTTCAAGTTTGTGATTGGGGTGTGCAATACGATGCTGTAAACGACCATCGTCAGTTAATAGCAACAAGCCTTCAGAGTTGTAATCCAGCCGACCTGCTGCGTAAACGCCCGATTGAATAATAAAGTCAGCCAGCGTAGCTCGACCTTTTTTGTCGGTAAACTGAGATAACACATCGTAGGGTTTGTTGAAGAGGATAAGGGTGCTCATGTGAGGCTGCGCTTCGTAATTAAAGTGGCGTATTGTACAGCTGAGAGTCGTGTATGTATCCACGTTAGGGCACCAAAATGATGGGTTTTAATGGGCATGGTGAGGGTGTCATACCTAAGTCGTATTTGCGCGCTAGTTAAGTCGTAGTAAATTTATCCTTTGGGTTATTTGCGGCCCGCGAGTTCTATTTGGAATCTAAAATTTGTGGGGAAGTAGTAGGCACGATGTAGTATTCCCTCCCAAAGCAAGCTAGCATAAGGTTATAACGCGTGTGGCCCACACATCTGGCTAAACTAACGCCGTATTTGTAATAAGCAAGCATCAAAGCGGCGTAAAAGTGACACATAAAATTGAAAGAGTGCCCCGATTTACTGGAGACTGTTAATGGCATATAAAAAAATTTCTATTCCTGCGAATGGCGAAAAAATCACCGTCAATGATGATTTGACCCTCAATGTTCCAAACCATCCAATTATCCCTTTTATTGAAGGTGATGGTATTGGTGTAGATGTTACGCCACCAATGATTAGCGTCGTGAATACAGCGATTGAGAAGGCTTACAGTGGTGAGCGCTCTCTTGCTTGGATGGAAGTTTATGCGGGTGAAAAAGCGGTTAATACCTACGGCGGCGATGAGTGGTTGCCGAGCGAAACGCTTGAAGCATTCCAAGAGTTTGTTGTTGGTATTAAAGGGCCTCTTACCACACCCGTTGGTGGTGGTATTCGCTCTCTTAATGTTGCGCTGCGTCAAGAGCTTGATCTGTATACCTGTTTACGTCCTGTGCGCTGGTTCACGGGTGTGCCAAGCCCAGTAAAAGAGCCAGAAAAAACTGACATGGTGATTTTCCGCGAGAACTCTGAAGACATTTACGCAGGTGTTGAGTGGGCAGCCGGTTCGCCTGAAGCTGACAAGCTAATCAACATTCTACAGACCGAATTTGGTGTTAAGAAAATCCGTTTCCCTGAAAACTGTGGCATTGGTATTAAGCCTGTTTCCAAGCAAGGTACTGAGCGCTTGGTACGTCGTGCCATTCAATATGCGGTTGATCAAGATTTGCCGAGTGTGACGCTAGTTCATAAAGGCAATATCATGAAGTTTACCGAGGGTGCCTTTAAAGAATGGGGCTATGAATTGGCTGTGAATGAGTTCGGTGCTACGCCGCTGCACGGTGGTCCTTGGCAGGTAATCAAGAACCCTAATAATGGTAAAGAAATTGTCATTAAAGATGTAATTGCTGATGCGATGTTGCAACAGATTCTGCTGCGTCCAGAAGATTACAGTGTGATTGCGACCTTGAATCTGAACGGTGACTTTATTTCTGACGCGCTGGCGGCTCAAGTGGGCGGTATTGGCATCGCGCCAGGTGCGAACATTAGTGATCGCGTGGCAATTTTTGAAGCCACTCACGGCACCGCTCCTAAATATGCCGGTTTGGATAAAGTAAATCCGGGTTCGTTGATACTCTCTGCAGAAATGATGTTGCGACATCTGGGCTGGGGAGAAGCAGCGGATTTGATTATCAAAGGCATTGATGGCGCTATTCTTGCTAAGACAGTAACCTATGATTTTGAGCGCTTAATGGATGATGCAACTTTGCTGTCATCGACTGAGTTTGGTGAAGCGATTATTGCTAATATGTAAACACTAAACCGAAGTGCTTGGTTAATTGGGAAGCCCGGTTTAAGCCGGGCTTTTTAATGAGTTTGAAAATTAATGAAAGAACAAAATTAAGCCGTTTCGCGCATTATAGGCCCACAATTACGGTCCAATTATTTATAATGCGAGTATGGATGTTTCTCACTGCAGTATTTTTTGAAGTGCTATGCGTAAAACTGAACAGATTGAACTAACATTAAATCAAGACCACCAGCATGATGACGGTAACTTGGCGGTAGAGCAGGCGAAACCTAAGCTCAAGCCGCCGTCCATGTATAAAGTCGTGATGTATAACGATGACTATACGCCGATGGAGTTTGTGGTCGAAATACTGGAATCATTTTTTAATTTGAACAGGGAAAAAGCCACGCAAATTATGCTGACTGTGCATACACAGGGTAAAGCGATTTGTGGCGTGTTCACGCGCGATATAGCAGAAACTAAAGTCACTCAGGTTAATCAGTATTCGAGTGACAATGAACAGCCTTTG
>Ga0209395_1003964_pt1 | contig 17836 bp, 15 predicted proteins | sample GOMGulsemesocosm_3_FD_184635 | JGI IMG/M metagenome (GOLD analysis project Ga0209395, IMG submission 184635) | Methane-oxidizing microbial communities from mesocosms in the Gulf of Mexico - GOM9D Gulf of Mexico (SPAdes) (version 2) | ecosystem: Environmental > Aquatic > Marine > Cold seeps... | reverse complement strand
CACGGCGAGTTGAGCGTCTTTAACCTGCTTACCTGAAGCAACTACATAGGCATGTAAAGAAAAGTAACTGGTGTGCAAGCTATAAAATTGATTGGCAGCATTAACCTAATGAGCACATCAAATATCCACCCTCATTAGATGAGCAGCATCAATTAACTAAGACATAGCCAATACAAATGGTATTATTTTAATAGTTCATGAGTTTCTGGGAGCTGAGAAATAATCCATAACACAAGGCGGTGCTTAAGCGCGGGGCCGTCTTCTTTATCTTCTGGTAATGGGCTGATCAACTTGTCATTAACCAATAGGCGATAGATAACTTCGACCTTATCCTTGTTCGACTCGGCTTTTTCGATACCGCTATAGCCACGCTTTGTCGCGTAAGCTTTGCCTAACTGCATCGCTAGTTTTAATAGCTTGTCTTCGTTCTTATGCTTTTTCATTGGCCGTCCTTCTTTAATGTTTGTACCGAGCCGCTTGAAGATGCATTATCATCGGTCACGGGTACATATAAATTAGCTTATTTATACTATTTATCAATCCCTTCTTTTGCCGCATTCCATAATGAGCTTATTAAAGGTGATTTTAGTTTCTTTTTTAAGCAGCAGATCACCACCTCAAAAGGCTTCAAAGCGGGCGAGACCTCCATGATCTGTATCGAATCTTTTAATGGACTATTATCTAAGACTATTTTAGGTACCAACCCAACCCCAAAGCCAAGACTTACCATACTTACAATCGCCTCATTACCCGCCACTTCAGAATAGATATTTGGCCGCACGTTTTTACGCCGAAACCATTGATCTAGGCGTTTACGAGCTAATCCCTGTTCCGGCACAATCAAGGGCAGTTCGCTCCAGTTATATTGCCCACTATCAACCAGTGCCTGCACTTCACAGCGCTCGATCGGCGCAATGAAGACTAATGGCGAGACGCCAATAGTTTGAAAGGCCATATTCGGCGGTAATTGATCGGGTTTAGCGGCAATTGACATATCTTCTTGCTCATTATGCACTCGCGGTAACGATTGCACGATATCTCCGGTGCGCAGCTTGATTTCAACGCGAGGGAATTGCTGACGATAACGCGCCAATATTTGATGAAGAAAACTGTGACTGGCAGTGACTGAGCAGTAGATGCTGAGTTCCCCACGCAGTTCGTTACTGTGGGTGTCGAGCGAGCCCTTAAAAACATCCCACTGCGCCAGTGATGATTTCGCATAAGCGACAAACAGATCCCCTTCACGAGTCAGAGACACGGTGCGCCGATCGCGGTCAAACAACACCACCTCTAGTTGCTGCTCTAATGCCTGTATATTACGACTCAGGGTCGAGGGACTCACATGACACTGTTCGCTCGCCTGAGCAAAATGCAATGAGTCGGCCAATGCCAAGAACATCTTTAATTGCTTATTATCCATCACACCAACTTTCTATTGCAAATAATGCAACACAATAACCCGTTTATATCATTTTACGCAAGAGAGCATTTACGCTATCGTCATTGCATTGCCGCAACAATCGGCCAACAAATTAAATTTAGCAGGAACCAACCATGTCTCAGAATTACTTCAATACCTTGTCACTTCGTGATCAATTAGCTCAACTAGCTAAATGTGATTTTATGGATATTTCAGAATTTAGCGACGGTGTTAAGGCACTTGTCGGTAAGAAAATGGTTATCATTGGCTGTGGCGCTCAAGGACTTAACCAAGGTTTAAATTTACGTGACAGTGGTTTAGATATTTCTTACACCCTACGTGCCGAAGCAATTGAACAAAAACGTCAATCGTGGAAGAACGCCACCGAAAATGGTTTCACTGTTGGTACTTATCAAGAATTAATCCCGACGGCTGACGTTGTACTTAACCTAACACCTGACAAGCAACACAGTTCAGTGGTTGAAACAGTAATGCCATTAATGAAGCACGGCGCTTGCTTAACCTATTCTCACGGCTTTAACGTGGTTGAAGAAGGCATGCAAATTCGTGAAGATCTAACGGTTATCATGGTTGCTCCTAAGTGTCCTGGTTCAGAAGTACGTGAAGAATACAAACGAGGCTTCGGTGTACCGACATTAATCGCCGTTCATGAAGACAACGATCCTAAAGGTGAAGGTCTTGCGCTAGCGAAAGCTTACGCCGCTGGTACTGGTGGTCATCGCGCAGGTGTTCTAATGTCTTCGTTCATCGCCGAAGTTAAGTCTGACTTAATGGGTGAGCAAACCATTCTTTGTGGCATGTTACAAACGGGTTCAATCCTATGTTTTGACAAGATGGTTGAGAAAGGTATCGATGCTGGCTACGCCTCTAAGTTAATCCAATACGGTTGGGAAACCATCACCGAAGCTCTCAAGTACGGTGGCGTAACCAACATGTTAGACCGCCTGTCTAACCCAGCAAAAGTTAAAGCGTTCGAATTATCAGAAGAGCTTAAGCAAATCATGCGTCCACTTTACAACAAGCACATGGATGACATCATGAGCGGCGCATTCTCATCAGGCATGATGACCGATTGGACGAACGACGATGCGAACTTACTTGGCTGGCGTCAAGAGACAGCAGAAACTGCGTTTGAAAAGCAAGCGGCAGGCGACGTAGAAATTAGCGAGCAAGAATTCTTCGATAACGGTATCTTAATGGTTGCTATGGTACGTGCCGGTGTTGAGCTAGCATTTGAAACGATGGTTGCTGCGGGCATCAAAGATGAGTCGGCTTACTACGAATCACTACATGAAACACCGTTAATCGCAAACACCATTGCGCGTAAGAAACTTTACGAAATGAATGCAACAATTTCAGATACCGCTGAATACGGTTGTTACCTATACAATCACGCGTGTGTTCCTATGCTACGTGACTTTATGACGCGTATCGATACCGACGTTATCGGTAAAGGACTAGAGTCAAACAGTAACGGCGTTGATAACGCACAGTTAATTGAAATCAATGAGGCACTACGTAGCCATCCAGTTGAAACTATTGGTAATGTATTACGTGGTCACATGTCAGCGATGAAGAAAATCGTTTAGACCATCATATTAATAATACCAATTACAGTAAATAACTGCCCACTTGTGCTGGTTAAAATTAACGATAAGGCTACCGCGTCCTGCTCGCGCCCCTTACATACGTCCTGTATGCAACGGCGTTGCTCTCAATCCTAATAGCTAGCTATTACTCAATCGAGCGCCTTGTTCTAGTTTATTTTTCCTTTGCACAACAAGCTCACTTACTTAATGTAATTGGCATAAAGGGGCTTAACAGCGATGTTAAGCCCCTTTTTTTATTAGGCTAGAGGTCGATGAAACGGAATAGACTTCGGATGGCGACCATCAATTTGTCGAAAATAATCTAAGATCAACGGAAAGTCCCTATCAACATCACTGATCGGCGTAAACGATTCTCTGATACGTATCTCGCGATGTTTAAAATCAAATCCAATCATCACAATATCAATTTGTGCTTCACACGCGATATGATAGAAGCCGGTGCGCCACCGATTGATAGTGTGCCGAGTACCTTCTGGTGCCAAACCAATAATAAAATGCTGATGATCGTTGTACATCGCGACAACTTGATCAACTAAATTATTTTCTTTACTACGTATTACAGGCATCCCACCAATCGCACGAAAGAACCAGCCAAACGGGAAACGAAAGAGTTGATGCTTAGCGAGGAACCGTACTTTAGCGCCCAATGATGTGCGTACTAGCATGCCGAGGAAAAAGTCCCAATTACTGGTATGAGGCCCAACAATAATTATATATTTATTAGCTTGAGGTAAATTCCCCACCATCTCCCAGCCTAATAGGCCAAGTAATCTAGAACTAAGATATTGAATCATATGAAGTGTATCCGACTTTACTGTTATTATTTTTAACCGAGCACTATACAACAGTATAATTGATCTTTGGAAAGAAATTGTAAAAGATTGATAAGCAACAAATAGTCACGCTAGAATGGATATAATTAACATTAAGGAACCAATCAATGAACGAGATATTTCTCGAGACACTTGGTGCTATCACTGCACTCATTGTGCTTTGGACATTATACAGCTCGGCCATTCGCCACAAAGTCGAGACTCAGCCGGGCTCACGGTTTCTGATTGCCGGTTTCTTTCTGATTTTTATCAGTTTAGCCATCGATGTCACCGATAACTTCCCTAGTCTTAGTAAATATGTACTGATTGGTGATACCCCAATGCAAGCGTTTATTGAGAAAGGGATCGGCTCACTACTCGGCTTAATCCTACTCGCATTCGGCTTTCAGCGTTGGCTTCCCGCCATCTTAGAACTGTCATTAGCCAAGCAAAACATCAAGAAGCTTAATAATAAATTAGAACAACTGGTAGAGGAGCGCACCAAAGAGCTTAGCGACCTTAACCAACAGTTGCGACAAGAAATCAGTGAACGTGAAAAGACCCAGAGTCAGCTCGATAAGCAAATGCTGCAAGATCCCCTAACCGAGCTGCCCAACCGCTACGCTTTACTAGAATACTTAGAACATGAGCGCACGCGAAGTACATCACCAGAACGCTATCAAGCGGTGTTTATCATCGATTTAGACCAGTTCAAGGCCGTCAATGACTCTCAAGGTCACTCATTTGGCGATAAAGTCATTAAGGCCATCGCCAACAGACTGGCCTTTAATCATCGTACCGAAGACTTCTTAGGGCGCTTGGGCGGTGATGTATTTGTCTTGGTACTATCGGATTTAGAGGGCACCGCGCAAGAGGCTGCGCTACAGACCTATAACAATGCCACCGCAATGCATACATTAATTAAGACGCCACTTAAGGTCGAAGCGCAGCAAATGAATCTGTCTGCCAGTATCGGTATTACGGTGTTTAGCTACAATTCAATGCATACCTCAGAGGATATACTACGTCAGGCAGACATTGCCCTTTATCACGCTAAAGACAAAGGGCAGGGGCTATTCTCGTTCTTTCAACCGGAAATGCAGAAGAAAGCGCAGATTCGAGTTGAGCAAGCAAATGAACTACAAGATGCGTTGAAAAACAAAGAGCTTTACCTCCAGTATCAACCGCAAGTTGATCAAGACGGTCAACTCATCGGCCTCGAGGCATTGCTACGTTGGCAGCACCCAAGCAAAGGTAACGTCAGCCCACAACATTTCATTTCATTAGCGGAAGACATCGGAGTTATCGACCAGCTCGGTCGGTATATCCTACGCTTAGCCTGCCAACAATGTCGCGATCTGGCTAGCTTTGGCTTCCCAAAAAACAAGCTAAAGATTGCTGTTAACATCAGTCCGACGCATTTCTTACAGGAAGACTTTGTCGAGCAAATTGAAAAGATCATTAACAGCTACCCGCTAGGTAATATTCAACTGGTATTAGAAATTACCGAAGAAGTGACTATTGGCGACATCGATGATCTGGTCGATAAGATGAATACGCTAAACAAGCTCAATATTCAGTTTTCGCTGGATGACTTTGGCACCGGTTATTCGTCGCTAACTTACCTCAAGATGCTCCCGATTGATTCAGTCAAGATTGACCGCTCTTTTATTCACGAACTACCTGATAACCATGAAGATGGTTCCATTGTGACTGCCATCTTAACCATGACACGCTCTCTCGATATCAACGTAATTGCGGAAGGGATAGAGAACGATGTGCAATATCAGTTTCTCGATAAGCTAGGCTGCCAATATTATCAGGGTTACCACTTTGGTCGGCCGCAAAGTGTGCATGCACTGATCGAGGGGAATCATCTCATCGATCAGCGTAAATTAAAGAGCACAAGCAATTAAGGGTTCAATAACCGATGGAGCTTATTGAAAATAAGCGCACCATCGACACGAATGCCGTTATGATCATAATCACTCGACACCCAGGTTTTAAAATTGGCGATTTGGGCCACCGTTTCTAAGCTGTAATTTATATCGACATACATGTCGTCAAAATAGATCGCTGCCGCCGTCGGCACCTTATTATTCTTTAATACCTCAAGATCATAAAGCATCGGCCAGTCATCTTTCGTTGCTAGACATTGCGCTGCACCATGCAATGGCATTAAGTTGGCAAATTGCTCAAACATCCAATCAAAGACCATTTCACCGCTAAAGTAGAACGGCTGATCGCCACCAACATAGTCAAAAATCGCACTGAATTCATTAGACCTTACCCGCTGCGCGGCCCAATTCGACGCAAACTGCTGGCAGTAGATGGATTCATGTAAGAACGCAAAGATAGGATTAGTGTCGTAATCAAGCATGACCATCATTTGATGCTTAAAGACATAGCTTAAGACGTTAGCGCCATCGACATTGGCAAACGCTTGCTCCATCATGAAATACAACTCTTGCTGACCGCCGGTCATTCCCAGGTGAATACCCAGTAATTGGAATTGCTCCACCGTTAGCACCGTCCCATTAGGCAGTATCTCTTGATGAACCAGCAAATGATCGGCTATCGCCTTGGCTTTAGCCTGCGCCTTAGGAAATTGGGCAAAAAACAATTCATTTTTCGATTTAACCCGTGGAAAAGTCGCCTGATAGACTTCATCTGCTGAACGCGTTAATGAAGGAATACCACCGGTAATAAATGCCTGCGCTAATCCCTGTGGCGCGCTGGACAGATAACGCAATACACAAAAGCCGCCAAAACTTTGCCCGATTATCGACCACTTTTCCTCGCCAATCAGTAATTGACGGATTAGCTCCGCATCACGCACAATATTATCGGCACGAAACTGACTCAAATATTCAGCCTGCTGCTCGCTAGACATCCATGCTAATGTTTGTGCTGTCACGGGACTGCTATTAGCGGTACCACGTTGATCGAGTAATAAAACTCTATAATTCGCACTCGCCGCTTTTATCCAACCATCGAGACCCGATGGACGTATCGCACCAAACCCCGGTCCACCCTGGAAATAGACCAGATAAGGCAGTTGCTGCTCGAACCCCGCCTGACTAGCGACCTCACGGACATAGATATTAAGTTGCTGACCATTGGGCAACTGGTGGTCGAGCGGTACATTAAAGGTATGGTCGTTACAGCGTAATCCGTTAATAATGTAGTGCGGTGACATCGGTCAATCCTGATTGAGTAAACAACATAAATAGTATACTTTATACGTCGTTTGTTTGTTAGCTTTGATGGCGCTGAGCTAAATGGTCCAGTCCCTGTACTTGTAGTTGTTTAGCAATGGCATCACGCGCCGGCTGGCTCTTTTTATCACTGACTTTTTCGACCACTGTTTGTTGTGATAATGTAATCTCGAAACAACGAATATGCTCAACCATCTTACATAGCAGATGAGGTGACTGCTGTGATAGCTGCCACTGCTCAGCATCTAGCGCGGAAATTTGCTCGCTCAGCAACGCCAGCTTACGTTTATTATCATCGTCGGCGACAAAACTAAAGTATCCCTCGAGATGTAAACGCTGATAGTTCCACGTCGGGACGACTTGCTCCTCATGCCAAGTTGGCGAAATATAGGCATCTTGCCCGTGAAAAATCACATTTACTGTCGGATTACTTTCTAACAACCAGTTCAGCTTATTATGCCGCGATAAATGCCCCATTAACACCTGACGCTGCGCGTCAAACCATAGCGGCAAGTAAATGGTTTGCTCGAGTTGCTTATCACTGCCGCTAATACTGAGCTGAGCAAGAGGAGCATGCTCAATGAGCTGTTGCGCTATGCCACTTAAACAGAATTTTTCAGTATCGGGCGCATGCTGGCCATCGATTTTCGCTAGCAAGCGCTGTTTAACGAGCGGCCAATCATCATCGGTGATACTAAACTGCGCGGTATCACGACGACTGCCATCGGCCAAAATCCGTTGATTTCGGATCACCCCCTCAAAACTCGCGCCGAGACGTGCGATCGCATTACGAGACTTTTGATTGAGATGATGCGTCTTAAACTGCACCCTAATCGCGCCAAAGCTTTCGAACGCCTGACGTAACATTAAGAATTTTGCGTGACTATTGACGTGACCGCGCTGAAACTTAGGCGTGATAAACGTAAAGCCAATCTCAATGCCCTTGTTCTCATGATCGATAGCGCAAAAACGCGTACTGCCGACCAATTGGCCAGAGGCGCGATCGACAATCACAAAAGCAATATGTTCTTTACTAGCAATCTTGTCTAAGCTTTGCTTAACCCAAGCACGGGCACTGGTGAGATCTCGACAATGATAAGGTGACACCCAGCGCCACAAGGATGGATCATGACCGGCAGCATAAAATTCGTCTGCGTGCTCAAGCGTCAAAGGAATTAATTCAACCAAATCAGAACTGAGTTCGGTGGCCGTTTCAATCGTTAGCATCGGTGTTCTCTGTTGATGAATAAGAGCTGCTAATATTTCAAACCTTTGGTATATTTAAAACAACCAGATTAGACAAACATAATAGACCAGTGAAACAAATCCATTTTAAGCAGTTAATCGATGAGCAACCGCAACGTAAGGCCAAATACCTTAGGATAAGTGCTGGACTGCGTCTGGCGATTAACCAAGGGTTGCTGGTTCGCGGGGAACAACTACCAGCCGCCAGAGAATTAGGGCAACAACTGAGCAGTAATCGTCATACCATCATGGCTGCTTATGATGAACTCATTGCCGAAGGCTGGATCTATAGTCAACAACGCAAAGGTTACTTCGTGGCCGATGTGCTCCCAATAACCCGATCACAAAATGCCTCGACCAATCACACGATGCCTCGTGTTCCATTTCAATGGCGATTTACCAAGACGCTCCATCCCGTTACCAACCAGCAACCAGCCAGCTACCGCTATAACTTTGCGGGTGGTAACCCCGATACGGCGTTGTTTCCTTTTGCGGAGTTTAGGACGCACACCAACGAGGCCCTTAACCACCCAGACATGATCAGCCTTAATTACGGTGACAACGCCGGTTTTAAGCCACTTATCGAGCAGATTAGTCTATATTTACGCCGTGTTCGGTCACTCAAAGACCGTGAGATAGTGATCACAAACGGCTCGCAAGAGGCACTGTATATTTTAGCGCAGATCCTGATTTCCCCCGGTGATAGTGTCGCAACAGAAGCGATGGGTTATCGTCCGGCTTGGAATGCGTTTAGCAGTGCCGGCGCTAATTTAGTAGCGATAGCACAAGATGAGAATGGGATAATTCCCGAATCTCTCTCAGAGGCGGTGATAAGCCAGCAAGGCCGAGGATGTCCAATCAAATTACTCTACCTTACGCCATTACACCAATACCCCACTACAGTGACGCTACCAATTCCCCGTCGTCAGGCGATTTATCGTATCGCCCAACAATATCACATCGCGATTATTGAAGATGACTACGATCATGAATTTCATTACCGCTGTCAGCCGCTCGCGCCGATGGCGAGTGACGACCCACAGGGATTGGTGATTTATCTTTCTACATTTTCTAAGGTGATGTTTCCCGGCGCCAGAATTGGTTTCATGGCGGTAGACACCGCGTTACGCAACGCGATTGTTAGCTATAAAACGATTATAAATCACAAGGTTAACATAACCACACAGGATGCTATCGCGCGCTGGATGACCAGTGGTAATTTTGAGCGTTATCTACGAAAAATTACCAAGGTTTATCAACAGCGGCGTGACTTCATGCTCCAACAGCTCGCGGTCTATCAACAACGCAAGCAGATTAAATCCTTTACTAGCCCCGACGGCGGCATGGCGATATGGGTTGAACTTGACCATAGCGCGCAGCAGTTTGCGAGTCGCGCAAAATCAAACGATATCTTTGTCCAATCTCAACGTCATTTTACGCTAGAGCCACAGGACGATAACGACCGATTTATCCGTTTAGGGTTCGCCGGCATGGATCAAGATAAAATAGAAAAAGGCCTCGCCTGCCTGTTCGATCATAAAAATGACTAAAAAAACAGAATAATTGCCATGGTTACTGGCTTTTAGGCTATATTTTTATTAAATTAACTCCCTTTATTTACTTTGCGATCTTTATCGCATTCACGGAACAGATGATGCTAGATACAGCCTTACCAAAATTAGAACAACTAATTGAACAACTTATCGAGAAAAACAGCACGCTAAATGCAGATGTTACTCGTCTTAATACTCAAAACGAAGAACTTGCTAGCCAAGTGAAGCAGCTTGAAGATGATAATGAAAACCTGCAGCTTGATGCACTAGAGCAAGAAGAAAAGCACGCAAGCACCCTCAGCAAAATTAACTCAATCGTCGGTCGTCTCGAGCAAGACGCGTAATGAGCCAAGAGCTGACCATTACGCTACTCGACAAATCGCTAACAGTCGCTTGCCCGCCCGGTCAGGCTGGCGCACTGTTGGAGTCTGCCGATATTCTTAACAAGCAAATGCTAAAAGTGCAGGCACAAAAGCCCACCCTAAGCTTGCTCAATATTGCGTTACTCTCGGCCCTCAATATTAGCCATCAATTGCTAACTCACAGTACTTCAATTGAGGCGAGCAGCGAATCGATAGAAAAACTGTGCCACGCCGTTAGCCAAGCAATCGAGAGCTAGAGCCCCACTCAAGCCAGCTATTTTCAGAAAATTACGGCGCTCGGCCAGCAGTTGAGTGCTGCGCGCACGTTGTCATCGCAGATAATGGAAAATATCGATAAAATACTCTATCCTTGTCAGTGTCTTATATCAACTTGAGAGCCGACGTGACCGACTATATCAATCAATTAATTGCTCAATACCAACCGATAACTCAGTATCCTTGGCTAGACTCATTAGTCTTAGTCGGCATCATGTTAGTGATCAGTCTCATCATCGATAAGATTAATCGACGAATTTTAATTAATTTATTGCGAAAAGTGCTTGGTAAAACGGCTCCCAACACGCTTAAATCAATGGTTGAGCATCGCGCGCTCGATAAAATTTCCGCCATAGTGCCACTGATAATCATCTCGATACTGAGTCCGATAGCGCTCGCCAATTACCCCGCACTTGCCGAGCTCATCAATACACTGTGCAATGTCGCGATACTAATTAAGCTCGCCAGCTTTGTATTTGCGCTACTCGATGTGCTACTCGACTTAGGTCGCCAGCGTGGTATTAATAAAAACTTACCGATAAAGAGTATTAATCAGCTGGTTAAGTTGTTTATCTTCTTAATCGTCGCCGTATTGTCTATTTCCGCGCTATTGGGTAAATCACCGATCTATTTCCTCAGTGGTTTAGGGGCAATGACCGCGGTTATCTTATTAATATTTAAAGACACCATTCTTGGGTTTGTTGCCGGTGTACAACTTGCCGCCAACAACATGGTCACGCGCGGTGATTGGATTGAAATGCCTAAATATGGAGCCGATGGTGAAGTCCTTGAAGTGGCGCTTACTACGGTGCAGGTACAAAACTGGGACAAGACTATCACCATGATCCCAGCTTATGCACTGATCAGTGATTCGTTTAAGAACTGGCGCGGTATGGAGCAGGCAGGCGGCCGCCGTATCAAGCGGTCGGTACGATTGGATGTCAATAGCATCCGTTTTCTCGACCAGCCACTGATTGACCATTTAAGCAAAATTGGCAGCATTAATGACTACTTGCAGAGTAAAACGCTTGAATTAGACACCGTCAATCAACAGCTCGACAGCGATCTTAATATCACCGCGAATGGGCGTAAGTTAACCAATATCGGCACTTTTCGCGCTTACCTAGAGTTCTATCTTAGACACCATGAAAGCGTGCACCAAGACATGACCCTAATCGTGCGCCAACTACCGGCGGATGAGCATGGCTTACCAATCGAACTCTACCTATTTTGTAATGATATCCGCTGGTCAAACTACGAAGCGATTCAGGGCGATATCTTCGATCATATCTACGCCGTGTTACCCGAGTTTCAATTGCGGGCTTATCAAAACCCAACCGGTAGTGATTTTCGAGAATTAGGAGCAGGTAAATGAGACTGATAATCAGCACGCTGGTCACACTTTTTTTATTTAGCGGTGGCGTCAGCGCGGCGGGTAACAACACTGAAACGCAAATTCGCCAAGTATTAAGTGATCAGCAACAGGCATGGAATAACGGGAATTTGGAGCAGTTTATGCAAGGATATTGGCAGAGCGAAAAACTGCGCTTTGCCTCAGGAAATAGCTTCCGCTTTGGCTGGCATACCACCCTCGCCAATTATCAGAAAAATTATCCTGATCGCGCTACCATGGGAAAGTTAACTTTTGAAATCATCGAGGTAAAGACATTGGGTCAACAACACGCGTTGGTCTTCGGTCGCTGGCACTTGCAGCGCGATTCAGATACGCCCAATGGTTTGTTTAGTCTGACTTTTGAGAAAATATCTGGTCATTGGCGGATCACCCAAGACCACACCAGCTCACAATAACTAAGTTATTGTTTTATATGTGAACTCATAAAACCGGTGATTTAACAATGGTTATAACGCAAATGAAAACAATTATTAATCACCTAAAAAACAATAGCTTATATCACGCCAAATGATAAAACGGTTTGACCTGAGTTACTTTTTAAGCGATGATCCACGCCAGTTATTTATTAAAAGACAAAGGGTCACCATGCTTTCATCAACAATGATTGAAAAACTTAATCAACAGATCAACTTAGAGTTCTATTCTTCAAATCTTTATTTGCAGATGAGCGCATGGTGTGAAGACCGCAGCTTCGACGGTGCAGCAAGCTTCTTACGCCAACACGCGAACGAAGAAATGGAGCACATGAAGCGTTTGTTCACCTACGTATCAGAAACAGGCGGCCTACCTATTGTTGGTGCTATCGACGCGCCACCACACAACTTTGAATCTCTGCGCGATGTATTTGAGCAAATCCTCGCACACGAATGCTTAATTACCAAGCAAATCAATGAACTTGCGCATGTCGCCTTTAGTTCGCATGATTACTCAACGTTCAACTTCCTACAATGGTATGTAGCTGAGCAACATGAAGAAGAGAAGCTATTCAAAGGCATCTTAGACAAACTAGACATGATCGGTGCCGATGGCCCAGCAATGTATATGTTCGACAAAGACTTCGCTAGCCTAGCCGCTCAAGGCACTGGCAGCATCATGGAAGCTGGTTCAACGGTAGAATAAACAAGAAAAGAGCAGCCAAGCGGCTTAATGCTGGTCAGTTAAGAGAAGAGTTTAAACTTTTTAGTGTTTTTTGATGTGCTTATTAAAGTTCTCCGTTTTAATGGATGATAGCGCACGCACACCAGATACTTTTCTTTATGAAATACATCCGTGTATTTCACCCTGCGGGCCAGCCTTTGGCTGTTAAAATTGGTTCCAGACCAATTTGTGCGTCGCCACTAAAATGTCTGGAACATTTTAGGACAGCTTTAGCTGGTCGCGCAGCGATAAATCTCAGGGACGAGATTTACAAAGAAAAAGTATCCAAAAGAAAGGCGACCCGATTATTTATCGCTGATCTTAAATGATAAATTGCCTGTTCAATACCGTATTTGATCCGCATCCCTGCGGCAAATACTAAAAAATCATCCCTGATTTTTTCATTGGTCAATTTAAAATTTAAGGCGATAAATGGCGGGAGCAGCCGCGCTTCAACTGTTTCTACTTTACCTTAACTGACATGCATTAAGCCAAGCGGCTGCTCTTTTTCTGCGCTAGTATGCCCCAAAACATAAATCAGTGTTTGGTGGACAACGGATATCAGTTTGCAAAAATAACTCCGTCGCACCATAACTATTTGAGAAAACAACCCGAATATAATCACCCTTCTCAAAGCCGGTGAGCACTTTAGCGAAATTCAGATTATCGGCTTCATTTAACAAGACAGTAGTCAGCAGTTCCTCTTGCCCGTCATGCACCCGATAAAATCCAGCAAAATCTGCGCCATCCATATTTTCCCATCGCACCTTAACTTGCTCAATAATCGAGGTGGACTCGATCCAGGTAATTCCTGTTTCCGGAATCGCGCTGTCGACAAAGGCCACCCGCTCAACCACCTCCTTTTCACCGTACTTATTGACCAGCTTTAGGGTAAAGCTGATGGGGTCTCCATCACTGCGCTCATACTCCACCTCATGGTATATCCCGCTACTTAAGATAAGCGGTACATCGAGTATGGGCGAGGTGATCAGTACGGTGCTCGCTCCGTCAAAACTGGCACCAACATAAATGGTATTTTTGACTACTGTGGCCACTCCCGCTTGCCACTCAAACACGGGGCGAGTGCGCATCGCTGTACTATAGAACCTTGGAGGGCTCTCCGACAGATCAATATTAAGCAAGGTCGGGGAATTTTCTGTGACGGCCGTATCACTACCCGATATTTCAGGATCTAGAACATCGGTTATGGTTGCATGAATAGTAATACCTTTGAAGCTTTTAAAGGAGATGGCGCTGCCATCGTAGGTAAATATTCGCGAACGGCGTGATATCGTGCCAAATGCATATACTCCGTGACTATATGAATATCGCTTACCGATCTCCGCACCGGTCATACTCACGACGACGTTCACATAACCCGGTGGTTTGCGCCCTCCACTCGCATCATCGCCCCCTGAGAACCCTTGATTACGGAACAAGTCAGGAGGATTAATGTCACAGTTAAAGCGGGTAAAGTGTGAGGTGGTGGTTTCCACACCAATACCATTTGGCATCGATTTATCAGCAATTAGCTTGCCTTCGCTTTGATATATCCAGATCCCGGTTTTTTCGTCGAGCGTCCATACTGGCATATTGTTTTTGAGTACGGTGCCATCAATATCCTGATTGGAAAAAACCGGTAATGTCAGTTTAGCGAGCATCCCCTCACGAAGTTGTAGTTCTTGCCCGTCTAATTCAAACGTAATGTCCACCACGCCATAAGACAACAAGATCCCTTGGTCATCAGCACCGGCTTGGCTATTCATTGCACCATAAAAACTACCGGGAAAGGCCCGTTCGAGTAATGGTTGCGAGGTATCTAACGGGGTAATAAACAAATCCACGACACCCGTTGCAATGGTACCATCGGGCAGCTCCAATGCTTGTGGCGGTATTTCAACACTCGCCCCCATATGCCCGCTATAGCGTCCGCCATCATACACATCCACCTTAATCGCTGGCGCGCGCTTAATTAACGTCACATGATGTTGCATATTACCCGTGATCCCTTCTAAAAAGAGCAAGCCATCGAGATAGCCTGTCTTTTTAATTCGCATCACCCCATCCTCAGATGAAGGGATGGCACTGATCCGTACGCCTCGCTCACTCGGCTCTACCGTGTCGAGCGTAAAACTTATCGAGCTAACCGCCACCTCAGGAAGTAACACGCCATGACGATCGACGACGGATAACAACAGCGACGCTAGTGGCGCTGCAACGACCACAGGCTCTGCTCGCGTGTAGCTATGAGTGCCGACAGCGGTGGCTACCGTTAAGCTCACGTGATAGCTACCTGCTTGTTGGTAAATATGAATTGGCGATTGCTCGTCACTACTCTGCCCATCGTCAAAGTCCCACAACCACGTTGTTATGTCGTCACTTCCAGCCAGTGAGGTATCGATAAAACTAATCGATAATGGAGCCATTCCGGCATCGGCCGACGTAACAAAATTGGCCAGTGGCGCAACAGACGGCTCCACTACCACACTCTCTTCCTTATCATGCCCAAACCACGGACAACCGCCGAGTATTAACATCATCATTATCATCAATGTTAACCGCGTAACCTCGCGGATTTTTATTCGATTTAAAGTCATCATCATAATCTCCTTTTCGCTGCCCTATCGAACACAAAAACCCTAGAGTATTGAGACAAAAATTGCTTGAATCTAACGTGAAACAATGTGAATTAACGTGAAAGCTTTATTTTTCAGGTGATTATGGAGGTTCGCGATTGCCAGTTAAATCACGTAAACTAGCGCCTGAATTTTTTGATAGCAACGGCAATCCCCAGATGATGAATTACGACGTGATAATAATTGGCGCAGGCGCCGCAGGACTACATTGTGCGGCCACCGCAGGTTACCGTGGCAGAAATGTATTACTGCTCGATAACGCCAAGAAAGCCGGTCGTAAAATATTGATCAGTGGCGGTGGTCGCTGTAACTTCACCAACTACAATATCGAGCCAAAGGCTTTCTTATGTAGCAACAAACATTTCGTTAAATCGGCACTGAGCCGCTACACACAGTGGGATTTTATTGCGATGGTGGATAAATACAACATCGCCTATCACGAGAAAACCCTCGGTCAGTTATTTTGTGATGACAGCGCCAAAGAGATTGTGAGCATGCTGGAAAACGAATGTGAGCAAGCAAATGTCACTACCCAGCTACGCACCGAAATCATGGCAATCGAACAGCTAGAGCAAGGATTTTCACTTACCACCAGCGAAGGAAAATACCAATGCCAGTCGCTCGTGATCTCAAGTGGTGGCTTGTCGATGCCAAAGCTTGGCGCGACCCCGTTCGGTTACAAAGTCGCGCAGCAGTTCAACCTAAACCTCAAAGAGACCACCGCCGGTTTAGTCCCCTTCACGTGGCAAAACACCGACAAAGAGCATTACGAGTGCCTTTCTGGGATTAGCTTGCCAGTCAGCGTAACCAGCGAGAGCGGCGTTAACTTTAGCGAAGACATGCTATTTACCCACCGCGGCGTGTCGGGACCCGCTATCTTGCAAATATCGTCATTCTGGCAGCCAGGACAAGCGGTCACCATCGATCTACTGCCTCATGGCGATCTCAACGAGCTGCTTACAACCGCAAGAGACAGCAATCCAAAACAAGCACTTAAAACCTGTCTCGCCCAGCATTTCCCAAAACGCTTAATTGAACGCCTGGTTGAACTCGACAAGCTCACCGACAAACCGCTAAACCAGTTTAACGAGAAAGAGTTTGCCAGCATTGCCACCTATTTCCATCAATGGCAGCTCAAACCTAATGGCACCGAAGGTTATCGCACCGCAGAAGTCACACTGGGCGGCGTTGATACCGACGAAATCTCGTCAAAAACCATGATGGCAAAAAATGTAGATGGGCTCTATTTCATCGGCGAAGTCGTCGACGTTAGCGGCTGGCTCGGCGGCTACAACTTCCAGTGGGCCTGGTCTAGCGGCTGGTGCGCAGGACAGTTTGTTTGATTTTTAGAAACAATAAAGTTTGCCCGAAGTGGAATATTGAGACAATGGTATTTGCCCGATTGTCACAATACCCTTTGGGTTAGCAAATTGGCAAGTCGTTATCGCGTAGAATCGTCTTAGAGCGGGCTCTAAAGGTCAGTTAGCGTTTTCAAATTCGTTGTACTTTCTCCCATGTCTCTCGAACCTTTGATACGGATATTGCACCATCCATTTATTGGTCATCAATTACAGGCTAACAATGGGTTTGAAGTCATACTAAATATCTCATAATCGGGTGCATGTAATAATATGGATAAGTTTCTTAGTTAAAAGTACAGTTCATTTATTGTCTTTTTTATATACTTTACTAAAATATAAAAGAGTAATTTGTACTCAAAAGTACACATTGCACGTAAATCACCGACTAGCAAGCATATGAGATTCATAGATCACTGTAAATTTGTTATTTCAATGACCGTAGATAGCTTACGCGATGGGATTAATGCTCTTCTTAAGCATTTATGGCACCAAAATGCATAGGTGGAAGTGGTAATATAATTTCAAGATTTTTTATATCATGCTACTTTGAATTACTGCTTTGCTAATTGCTAGCGCTCGGCGCAAACCTACTAACCTAAAGTCCGATAGCTAACATTGTCGCACCTTTCAAAAACAACAAAAAATGCCCAATCACGCCGCCAGTTAGGTTAGCGTTAACTTGATATATCAAAAATGGATGTGAAATTATGTCTAGCACTCAAGGTAAACAACAGTTAAAAAACAGTTAAAAAACAGTTAAAAAACAATATT